>Ga0222712_10000912_pt1 | contig 37774 bp, 58 predicted proteins | sample C33_657DmetaG_FD_165043 | JGI IMG/M metagenome (GOLD analysis project Ga0222712, IMG submission 165043) | Estuarine water microbial communities from San Francisco Bay, California, United States - C33_657D | ecosystem: Environmental > Aquatic > Marine > Unclassified | place: USA: California... | reverse complement strand
GTTACCTGTTGTAACAATATTAATGCCTTTAGCACTTGCACCAGCCGCACCAACAGCACCTGTTTTACTCTTGCTTACAGTAAATCTGCGAGTTAATGTTGGGTAACCTGTTTTGGTTACGTTAATGTCGACATAACCAGTGTCAGTTGTTAAACTGGTTACACTTACAGTCTTACCGGTTAATGTAGTTACTACGCCCGGACCATCTGTGCGACTAGCGACCCAATTTGCAGAATCATCTGTTGCACCAACATAAACTTTAATGTCAGTAGTTGCGGCTGAATAGTTACCTACAGATCCACCAGCATCAGCATTTAATGTTACTGATTCGTTAGTTAGGTATGCGTTAACTGTATCGCTACCTTCACGTACTTTAACGATTGTAAAGTTATCACTAAATGTACCGTCAACGTCTGTAATGCTAGCATTAATTGTAACACTATCAGTACTCATATTCGCATAAGTTAATGTGCGAGTATTACCTGTACCTGTTAGTGTTGCAGTACCGGACGACACACTCCAGGTAGCTGAACCGGTTAATGCACCTGTTGGACTTGCGGTAATTGTAATACTTGAAGGATTAATTGTTCCGTCTTTTTTTACTTGGAATAATTGGCTAGTTCCAGTTAAGAACAACGCCTTGGCCCCGACACCAGTTGAACCTGTTGCACCAGTGGCTCCTGCTTTGGATTTAGCTACAGTATAAGTTTTATCAAATACAGCGCCGCCAGATGAAACAGCACGAAGTGTAAATGTTTCTGAATTGCTTGTCCAACTAGTACCGCTTAAGGTATAGATACCTGTAATCGGGTTCATGGATACTGTCAACCCGTTCTTGGTTTGTGATGCAACGTTAGATGTGCCGTTGTATACGAAATAAGTTACACCACTAGTTTGTAGTGTAGCACCAACATAAACTCTCATAGTGCCGCCTAGGCTACCTAAAGAGTATCCAGTACCATCGGACGCTGTTGGAACAACATCAGATTCAGAAGTAAGTTGTGAGCTTAGACCGTCGGCACCAGCATCTAATACTAATACGTTATCAGTGTCGATTAATCCGGCACAATTTAATGTAATTCTAACACTCTTAGAAGTTAATGGACTTACAATATAAACAATATCACTTGCTGTGCCGTTGACACCTTGAGTAATTGGAGTACCACCTGCACCTGTTGAGTATAATGGAACAACAGTTACACCGTCGGCCGAGTCTACAGCAGTCCAATAAGCATTGGCTGTAGTATTACTCTTAAGAGCAGTTAATTTAATAGCTGTTGGTGTGTACTGACCAATGGTGTTACGTTGGAAGTTACCTTCTGTTACAATATTAATTGTAACAGCATCAGCACCAGTAGCACCTGTTGCACCAGTAGCACCTGTCTTAGACTTAGCAACAGTAAATCTACGTGTTAATGTTGGATTACCAGATTTACTTAAACTAATATCTACATAGCTTTGATCAACTGATAAGCCTGTGATGGTTAATGTCTTGCCACTTAATGATGATGTGATACCGGTTCCGTCGACTTTGGTAGCAGTCCAATTTACAGTATCATCGGTTGCACCAACATATACTTTAGCATCAGTACTTGCGCCTGCAAATGAACTTACTGTACCATCTGGGCTAGCAGATAGTGTAATGCTTTCGTTAGTTAGATATGCGTTAACTGTATCGCTACCTTCGCGTACTTTAACAATGGTAATAAAATCATCGTAGTCTTCGCCATTATCTGTAATTAAAGCCTTAATTGTAACAGAGTCGGTGCTCATGTTAGCATAAGACAATGTGCGTGAATTACCTGTACCTGTTAGTGTTGCAGTACCATTTGTTACAGAGAATGTAGCGGTACCAGTTAATGCACCACTAGGTGCGGCAGTTAATGTAATAGTACCAACGTTTGTTGTACCGTCTTTCTTGATTTGGAATACCTGACTATCTGCTGATAAAAACAATAGTTTGGCATTGGTTCCTGGTAGACCTGAAGGACCTTGAGCACCAACTGCACCAGTAGTACCAGTCTTAGATTTAGAAATAGTAAATCTCTTAGTAATACTTGCGTAACCTGCTTTGCTTGCGGTAATGTCTACGTAACCGTTGTCGACAACCATACCGGATACGCTTACTGTGCGACTTGCAACAGTTGAAGTTACACCCGGAGAGTCAACTTTGGTAATAGACCAGTTAGCACTATCATCGGTTGTACCAATTAAAATCTTTACGTCTGTTGTAGCAGATGTATAAGATCCTACAACACCTGCGGCATCAGCTGATAGGCTTACACTTTCGTTGGTCAAATATCCAGTTACTGTATCAGCGCCTTCGCGTACTTTAACGATTGTAATGGTATCAGTATAATCAACACCACCGTCATTGACTGTAGCAGTAACAACTACAGTATCGTTAGATCCCATATTAGCATAAGTTAACTGGCGGGTATTACCTGTACCTGTTAATGTAACTACAGGACTTGTTGTAAATGTAGGAGTACCTGTTAGTGTACCACCTAAATTAGCAGTAAATGTAATAGAAGATGGACTATTTGTATTGTCCTTCTTAACTTGGAATAGCTGTGCGGTACTAGTTAAAGTAAGTACCTTGGCACCTGCACCTGCTGGACCAGTTGCACCTGCGGCACCAGTCTTAGATTTAGCAACGGTAAAACGTTTAGTTACAGAACTGAAACCAGTTTTGGTTGCAGTAATGTCAATATATGAGCTATCAACAGTTAAACTGGTTAGTGTAACAGTACCGTAACTAGCACCAGGCGTAGTATTCAATGTAGATACTGCACCACCAGCATCAGTTTTAGAGAATGTCCAATTAGCAGAGTCATCAACAGAACCAATGTATACACGTAATTGTGTACTTGCACCAGCATAAGAACCTACTGTACCGCCAGCATCTGCTGATAGCGTCACGCTTTCATTAGTTAAGAAACTGTTAACAGAGTCTTTACCTTCGCGTACTTTAACAATAGTAAAGTAATCGTCAAATGTTCCTGTGCCATCAGTGATGCTAGCCTTAACAGTTATGCTATCACTAGATGCATTTGTAAATGACAATGTGCGGCTATTACCTGTTCCAGTTAAAGTAGCTGTACCTGAAGTAACAGACCATGTGGCTGTACCAGTTAGTGCGCCGCCAGGAATAGCTGTTAGTGTAATAGAGCTAGGTGTAGCTGTACCATCCTTGGCAACTTGGAAGATTTGTCCACTGCCTTGGATCATTAGGTACTTGGCATCAGCACCACTTGTACCAGATGATAGGTATGGCTCCCAAACTTTTAAGCCACTTACTTCAACTAGAACATAGGAGTTGTTGTCAGTTGCATTTAGGTAAACATTGTTTACTTGGTAGTCGTTTGGATTAGGTGCAGTTGCAAATGTACCTATATAAGAGATAGGAGGTGTGCTTGCATTTTCTGCTACTTGACCTAGTGTTAAGCCGCCCATGCCTTCAATTGAAACGCTAGGACCAATGTTACCTGCGCTGGTAATTAATGGAGTACCGTCTGGCTTGCGAATCTCAATACCGTATGCGTTATTGCCTAACTTACCAATAATAACTCGATCAACATCATTAGTATCTTTAACGCGAATCTGACGCTCCGGGCCGTCAATTTGAACTTCAGAGCCACCAACGCCAACTACTTCGCCTAAGTTACCTGCTTCAATTCGGTCAGCACTGATAACACCAGCAAATACTAAACGTGGAGGATCAGCATCTAAGTTAATAGTGAACGGTGTAATTGTTGCACCTGGACGAGCTAGACTAAAGCTGTCGGCATTGATAACAAATGCACTAGTTGGTGTTCCATTAATAATGTCACTGGCTAAGCCAAAACCACTTACATAACCGTTATTGTCAATCTTAACTGTATACTGTGCCTTTAGACCATCAGTAACTTCTGCAAGTGTTTGAATACTTGCTTGGTTCTCACCTAAGGCGCTGGTCAATGTTTGTACCGCTTGAGTAAAGCTACTGTCAGCTGTTGTACGTGCTGTCTGTTCTGCTTGGATTGCCGCGAATGCACTCTCAATACGAGTGTCGCCAATTGGTTGCCATGTGGAACCATCGTATACGCTACCGATGTTGTTATCAGCAGTATTATACCAAACGTCACCTACTTTGAGGTTAGTTGTTGGTGCTGTTGCCTGACGATATACTTTAACACCGCTGTTGGCCGCAATAGTTGTTACTTGGCTAGCAAGTGATTCTAATGCAGTTGTTCTTGCTGTTGTCTCAGCAGTAATCGCGGCCGTATTAGCATCTGTTTGTGCAACAACGGTATCAATTCTAGAACTTAATGCAGAGTCAGCAGTTACACGACTGTTGATTTCTTCTTGAATAGCTGTGCTGTTTGCACCAATTTGTGCGGCCTGTGTAGTAACTTGGCTAGCAAGTGCTTCGCGTTCGTTAGTTTCAGTTGTAATAGCTGTATTAACTTGAGCTAGGCTGTCGTTAAAGTTACTGGTAATAGTATTAATTTGACCTGCAAATGAACTGTCGGCGCTAGCACGAGTTGTTGCTTCATTTTGAATTGCGGCCTGTGCGGCTCCTACAGCCGCATTAATTGTATTAATCTGTTGCGCTAGAGCATCAGTAGCAGTAGCTCTAGTTGTTGCTTCGTTAGCAATACCTGCGTTAGCATCAGCAACGGCTGACACTAGGTTATTGATTTGTTGAGCTAATGCAGATGTTGCAGTAGCACGAGTTGTTGCTTCACTTTGAATAGCGGCTGTGTTGCCCGCTACAGTAGAACCTAAACTGTTAATTTGAGTTGTTAAACTCTCATCAGCAGTTGCTCGAGCAGTTTGCTCAGCAGTGATCGCGGCCGTATTTGAATTAACGTTAGCAACTAAAGTTTCAATTTGTGTAACAACACTAGTATCAGTACCTGTTAGGGTATTAAGTGTTTGTTGGAACTGAGCCAAACTGTTAGCAGTTTGTGAACCCAAAGTTGTAATCTGTGTAGCAAGTGCTTGGTCAGCAGTTGTACGTGCAGTTTGTTCTACCTGGATTGCGGCACTATTAGCACCTGTAGTAGCAACCAGTGTATTAATTTGTTGTGATAGACTATCTACCGCAGTTGTACGTGCAGTTTGCTCAGAAGTAATTGCGGCTTCGTTATTATCAGTGCGAGTTGCTAGAGTTTCTAACTGAGTTGCTTTGGCTTCTAAATCATTGGCAAATGCTTCCTGCTCTAACTGAATAGCGGCTAAATTACCGTTAAAGTTAGCAGTAAGAGTTGTAATTTGAGAACTTAGGCTATCTGTTGCTGTTTGGCGAGCTTGTGTTTCTACAGAAATAGCGGCATCACGTGCGGCGGCCTCTGCTAAAATATCATTAGCACGGGCCAATGCTTCATCTAGGATTGCGGCTTGTCTGCTTGAGGCTTCTGCTACTAATGCGGCATTGCGGTTTTGAGTTTCAACAGCAATAGCTTGATTGCGGGCAATGGCTTCGGCGTTAATGGCATTATTTCTAGCCAAAGCTTCAGCCTGAATAGCGGCATTACGTGCTTCGGCTTCAGCAACTACACTGGCGCTAATACCTTCGATATTTTGACGTAGAGCGTTAGATAATTGTTGTTCTGTAATACCCCCTGTTAATAGGGCTAATAAACCAGCAGTATCAACAGCACCACCTCCGCCACCACCTCCGCCGGTACCGCCAAATTGTTTAAATTCGGTACCATTAAATACGTACATTTTATTTTGTGATTTCTTATACCATAAATCACCTTCTTGTGCATTATCTAATGGGGCATCTTCTGCAACAGTTACTCCGCCACCTACAGATTTCCAAGTGTTTTCACCTAAATTAATCTTTAGTCGTCTATTTGTAGTATCGTACCATAGTTGTCCCTGTGTGGCGTTTTCGGGCGCACTATCATATGCGAAGTTTTCCAGCATGTGCAGGAAGTTTTCGAATATAATCTCACCGTAGCCGGGAGTGTTTCTACCAATAATTTTGATCGAAGTGCTTTGATCAATGGTGCCGTCTTCAACGACAATCGGTGTACCGTCAGTTTTGTTGATTGTATAGTTTGACATAGTCCTCTTATCCAGATATGCTAATATCATTATTTATTCAAATTTTGAACCGCGGTTCTCAAAAGAAAAATAGAAAAACCCCTGTGGTTAGCAGGGGTTAGACATGATTTTTATGAATTTTTTATATAGTTACATCATGATGTTCTTCGGGGACTTCCTTCTGTACTAACATAATTCCGTTAGGATCTATAGCATGAAAGTAATGTTCGATCCCTGTATCTGGATTCTTCCATAAAAATTTTTGAGTCCAGCGGCCGTGTTCTATTAAGATCCAGTCACCTACTTCTATGTCGTGTTCCTGGTCTTCACCTAGTTTCCAAACTTTAGCCCAGCGGGGGCGCACCCCTTCGCTTTTGCCATCATCGTTTAATAGATGAATGCCGCCTTTAGTTACTCGTTCAATAAATTGTACTTGAGCAAAAATTTTGCCTTTTAAAGGTTTGAGTTCCATACTTACTTCTTGGCCTTTTTGTCTTGAGGTTTATTTACTACATCCATAGAACCATCATCATATGTGCGTTCTACTTTAACTTCGCCGTCGATTTCAATTTCTTCAATTGATACTACTTTAGGTTCTTCAGTTTTACGAACATCTGCTTCTAATGCTTTAGGAACTGAATTGTCTTCTTTAATGCTTACTTGTTTAACAGCATTTGGGTTTGTATTGTAATATGATTCGGCAACCTCTTTAGCAGTTTTAAGAATTCTACCCTTAGAATCAATAATATCGCCGCGGGCATTTCTTAGAGTATTACCTATGGCAACAACATCGCCATTAGCATTACTAAATGCCGCCATATTGAACTCTCTTCCTAGAGCAGTTTTATGTCTTGTCATTTTAAGAACTCCTTAATATCTAGTTGGTATTTAATACTGTTAATCTTATGCAATCCTATTAGATACAAGCAGTACGATGCTATACTACTACCTCGTCCTACTCCCCATACAATGTTATTTTTACGCATTAAATCTACTAGATAAATGATAAATTTTAGTACAGTTTCTAGGTTTCTTTCACGAAATAATGCTAGTTCTAATTGCACACGTTCTGCTTCAATAGCAGAACTAATTTTATTAGCAAAGTATGTTTCTAAGTCAATGCTTGAGTATTCTTTTGGCATTGGCCAGTTTGAAACACAGCTCTCTACATAATCTTCTGGGGTAGTATTTTCAGACACTACAGTATAAGGCCAGTCCATATTAAATTTAACAGACATGGTTTTAAACTGTTGTATTTCGGGACCGTCTATCACAGGTAATCTGTTTTTATTTCCTGTATAAATTATTTCAAACAAACTGTTTGAATCAATTTGAGGACGACCTACTTTATCTACTGTAATCTGCATATTAGCCTATACTCAATGAATCGCCAAAGTCATCTTTCTTTGACCCTTCTGCAATTTTAGCACGTTCTAGTACTTGCATTTCCATCATATGAAAACTTATGTCATTGATAACGTTCTGTATTTGTTCAAGGATTTGGGGATTTGCCCCTGCCGATGCGGCAATAGAATATTTCTTTCGAAGTTCGGTTTGCTTGGTTAAAAGCTCTTCGAAAGTTAATCCTGCAGGGTTAAAATCCATTCCAAACATATTATCCTTTTACCACAATCTTATCGGCAGTGATCTCTATACTAGTTATTGCTGTTAAATTGCCAGTAGCATCCTGTATGTATACTGGGACCGGCTGTTTGTTTTTAGCAGGAGTTGCGGCATCGTTGTTTCGCAATGCAAACTCACGCCAAAGGTCTAATAACTTGTAACTGAGATCACGTGCATCAATCATAGATCGCCAGCTTTACGATTTTCGCTATAGTACGCATCAAAGCTACCGCCCGGATAACGTGACTCTAACTTCTTAACATTCTCTGCAATGACGTCATTAGGGTCAAGATGCAAAGCACGACAGGCATTAACCCAATACCACATGATATCGCCTAATTCCCGTTTCATATGAAATAGGTTTTCTTCGTTCAGCGGTTTGCCTTGGAAAAATATTTTTTTAGGGATTTCAATGAACTCGCCCGATTCTGCGGCCAGTCCCAAACAGGCAGTCAGCAACAATGGCACATTGATATCTGGTCCATGTCTTGATTCTGTCTCGCCTTCAAACCGTTCATAGTTTGCATCTAAGCGATCGCACTGGTCTATAAACGTAGTTAAGTCATTGCTAGGCTTGCTAGTAACAGCTTCTACAAATTGTTGGTATTTGTTAAGGTCAATATTCATTAATATAGTGTACTGTCTATGTTAAGTAAAGTCAAATGATTATGACATCATTTTTTTAATAATTGCGGCTTTGCCCATACGTGGACTAATCTTGATACCCTTTTTACGAGCAAGATCAACCAATTCAGTTTTACTTAAAGATTCTAATGAACCTGGTTCAAACTTCGGCTTGACTACAACTTCTTTGACTTTAACCGCAGATGCTTTTGGCTTTGCAGTTTTTTTGGCGGTAGGTTTTTTATTTGCTGGTGCAGTTTCTGCAACAGGTGGTTCTACCTTATAAGGTGCTTCGGGTTTAACTTCAACAGCAGGTTGTTCTACAACTTCTGTCTTACCACTAATAACGCCTTTTAACCACTGACTAATTTTTGATAACATTTGTTACCTCCATTATAATAGCTTTTTATTTAGCGGGCTTTGGTGGTTGCTTCTGTTTAGATACATCTGCAGATTCTTTGACTAACTTTAGTTTCTTTTTGGCCGCGGCCTTTTGAAAATCTACTACATTACCTGCAGGTTGTTTATTTTGACCTTTAATAACTCTTAGCATATGAACTCTCTGGGTATTTTAATTTATATATTAGGACATCTTCTTTACTGTGAAATTTTGCAGAAAACTTTACAATAAATCCATAGTCCATGTGCATTGGGTGCCATTCGACCCATTTTTCTATAGTATTCTCATCTAACCACGACCATGCTTCTGTACCTATCTTTTGTTCCAAAACTAATGGCCATACTATATCAAACTCGTCAGGTATATCTCCTATACGAAAGTTCAATATAGCCACGTTGCAGATTGTAGTCATTACCAATGTCTAATAGTGTTAGCAATAATAAAGAAGCAGGTAATAACGTGAATAATAACCCAAAAGGTTTTTAGAAACAATGCTATACGTGCTTCCCGCAATGTTAAAATAGGAACGTCGGGACGATCATCGTCTGTGCTACCCATTAAATGTCCAGTAGCACGGGCCCATATTTTTTCAAGACTATTCATTAATTACTGCCTCTTACTTTTGCTAATCCTACGTAGGATAACAATTTAATGTAGATCCAACCTATGTCTATTTCGTACCACTTAGTGCTGAATTTAGCACTTGTGCCAGCACCGTGATGATTGTTGTGCAACTCTTCACCGCCAATCCAAATACCAATAGGCCCAAGATTACGACTAGTATCCTTTGTATCATAATTCCTGTATCCTATCCAATGTGCCAGGCCGTTTATTACTCCCGCGGCCCAAAATGGAATCCATATCATTTGTATGACCCATACTATGGCACCAAGCCAACCGAATAGCCAGCAGTTGAGCAAAAGGAGAATGCCAATGCCAAGGGTAGGTCTAGAACTGTATACGTTGCGCTCCAGCCAATCATCAGGAGTGCCAACACCAAGTGTATCAACCATATCTTTATCTTGTTTTGCTTTAACATATAAAAATGCTCCCCCAAATAGAACACGCCATATACCATATATTTTAGGACTATGTGGATCCGCGGCAGTATCGCTAGCTTGATGGTGCTTGCGATGTATAGCGACCCATTCTTTTGTAACCATACCAGTTGTAAGCCACAACCAAAAACGCATGAAATGACTTACTACAGGATTAAAAGTTACTGTACGGTGCGATTGACTTCTATGTAAGAAAAGGGTAACGCACATTATAGTAATGTGCGTCATTAGAAGCGTATATAAAAATATCGCCATTATCCCTGATCTGTATTACCTAAGCGTTTCTTTAGATAATTTAATAAGATACCATATGCAGGCAGGAATACAATAAAACCAACTAAGATTTTAAGTAAAGATTGACTCATTGCAATTTCACTCCAGTTAGCGGCCATGTACTCATTAGCACTTTGATAGAATGCTACAGAGAAGAAAGTGTAACTGTCAATAAAGTTTGCAACTACCATACTTAATGCAGGAGCCGCCCACCATTGCTTGGTAAACTTTTCACGAACATGCTGGAATACATATACGTCTAGCATAGTACCAATTAGATAAGCAGTTGCGCTAGCGAAACCAATGCGTAATGCCACTGACTGAGGTGCACCTTCTGCTAATACAACAGCAATACTACCGATAATTGCCAAAGGATAGGCGGCCGCAATAGTTGCGCGGGCAATACCTTTCCCAATTAAACGAACAGTAAGATCTGTTGCTAAAATAACTAGAGGGAATGTAAACGCCGCCCAAGTTAATTTTACACCAAGTATTTCAACTGGGATTGAAACTAGTGCGTTAGAAATAATGATAATCAATACATGCAATAGTGCAAGTTTTGTCATCATCTTCTTGTCAACGTTTTCAAATAAATTTGCTAACATTTTTTCTCCTTAATGATCAATGAAATTGATCAGCTTCTGTACTTGACTTATTTGCGACCGTTGATGTAGCACCGACGGCCTCACTAATCAAATCAAAATAGCCAACACCAACTTCACGTTGATGTTTAACTGTGGTAAAGCCACGCTCTTGTGCGGCAAACTCTCTCTGTTGCATTTCTGAGTAACCAGCCATGCCACGTGCTTTATATGCCTCTGCTAATTCAAACGTAGCAAGATTAACACTATGAAAACCTGCTAATGTAATAAATTGGAACTTGTAACCTAGTTCACCTAGTTCGCGTTGGAATGTTTCACATTCATCTTCGCTTAAAAACTTACGCCAATTAAAACTAGGACTGCAATTATAAGCAAGCATTTGGTCCGGAAACTCAGCATGGATAGCATCCGCGAATTTCTTAGCCTGTGCAATATCAGGTGTACTAGTTTCGAACCATAGGAGATCAGCGTAAGGGGCATAAGCAAGACCTCTCCTAATACATGCATCGAGCCCATTTTTAAATTTGTAAAAACCTTCTTCAGTACGCTCATCGATAATAAAGTCCTTGTCTAGTGGATCGTGATCACTTGTAATTAGTGTAGCAGACTCTGCGTCTGTACGTGCTAGAATAACTGTGTCAACACCCGCTACATCTGCGGCTAAACGTGCGGCTTGTAAATTGCGGATAGCTTGGCTAGTAGGAATAAGAACCTTACCGCCCAAATGCCCACACTTCTTTTCAGACGACAATTGATCTTCAAAGTGTACTGCGGCCGCACCTGCTTCGATCATGGCCATCATTAGTTCATATGCGTTTAACGCACCGCCAAAGCCTGCTTCGGCATCTGCTACAATCGGTAGGAAATAATCTGTAGTTACTTGTCCTTCTGAATGTTCAATTTGATCAGCACGACGGAAAGCATTGTTAATTTGTCGAACGATCGTTGGTACTGAGTTTACTGGATATAAACTTTGATCTGGATACGTTTGACCTGCTGTGTTTGCCGCGGCCGCAACTTGCCAGCCTGATAGATAAATTGCTTTGAGTCCTGCCTTGGCGTGTTGAACTGCTTGCTGGCCCGAGTAAGCACCTAGTGTATTAATATACGGCTCATTGGCTAGTAGTTCACGTAGCTTGTGTGCGCCACGCTTTGCTAGTGTATGTTCGATTTGTACGCTACCTTGTAGCTTACGAACTGTTTCTTGTGTGTAATTGCGTTTTTTCATTTGTAGTCCTTAATTGAATAGATCTTCGTTCCATTCACGATGTCCTTCACGGAAAGCCATGTTACTTTGTGTTTCACGAACCTCTACTCGATAGCACCACAAACGTTCTGCTTCGCCTGTACCCCACATTTCAGGGATGTAAACTCCATTCACATACTTATATAGTTGATCTGCTAATGCTTCACATCCTAATGCAGGTAAAATGATGATTTTTGCCATTTTCTTTTCTTGTAGTATTTTAAATGTTTCGAGTTCTGGATCATCTTGAGCTACGATTAGTGTATGATCAAACTGATCTTCTAGAAACTTCTTTAGTTCTTTTAGACCACCGTAATCAGCCGCCCAGTTACGTGCGTCTAGATTGTTAGTGCCAAAGTAGAACTTCATTGAAAAAGAGTATCCGTGGATTAAATTACAATGGCTATCTGCCCTCCACTGACGATAAGCGCAAGGAAATGCGTCGTGGTACTCTTTAGTACTAGTGTACTTGTAAGTTACTGGTTGTATTGTCATGCTGTTTCTCCTATGTTAATTTTAGCATAGGCTTGCAGAATTTGTATAGCGGGATGAAAACCGACAAAGGCCGCTTGACTTAGTTAGATATTTAACTAAGATATGGGATCGTACAATGCTTGGTACATTTGTTCATGTGTGCCTAACCATGTTACTTCACTGTGCCTCTAGTTAACCTTAACTTACGCTGAGCTTCACCAAATACGTTGAAGTAAGGTAAGTCTGGACTAGCCATTTTAGGTCTTGGCTCTAATCCCATAATTCTGTGTTTGTTATCTTCGCTAGGGGCATTCATATCACGCTCCATATAATATGCTAACACTATTTCCGGGGTCCAGCTTAAGAAATTGTAAAAGGTATTACTGCGGTCATTCATATTCACATAAAAATCACACTCGTGCATAATCCAACCTGTACGATTGTATTTAGAGAATTCGTCATAAAATGTACTACCTTTGATATAATCCATAGTGTGGTCTGGGTAGTATTCAGGAAAGGCTTGGCCGTTAATTAAAATACCATTGTCTCGCTCTTTTACCAAGTCACTGATGTGAGCATTGATAATGCTCCAAGTCTTACGTGCTTTTACTTTTTCAACGATAGCCATGTTGGCAAAGAATGTTTCTGTTGTGTCCATTCTGATAGCCCATGGCTCAATGTTATTCTTTTTGCACCAGCGATATGCCCACCAAGTGTCGGCATAGTTCATGTGTACAGCAAAGTACCAACTGTCTACAATAACCGGAGTAAACGGAATGCCTAACTCTAGAAAAGTTCTAGCAACTAATTCGCTATCGCATCCACCGCTCATTGCTACCCACAATGGACGGTCTTTAGGTTTAGTTTCATAAATTTCTTGCGCGACTTCACGTCGAGCTTGATCAAAAGATACAATGCGTTTGGCCTTTTCTGTGTAAATTACTTCAAGGTTAGACAGCATAGTGTCTTCTGTACGCAAAGGCTTACGTGCAAAATGATACTTTAACCATTCATTACGGCCAATGCCTGGTAGTGTTTCAGTGTCTACTGTTACGTTCTTTTCAAAGGAAGGTTGTTGAATGTATAAGGCCATGTTGCTATTTAATTATTATTCTCTTTCTATTTTCTTAGTTCGAATTACATTTTGCAATGTAACAATTTGTACCCAGCAGTCCCATAAAGCGTGATGCTTGTGGGTGCCATTATCTTCTGGCTTATAGTCATTGATGTTTTTAACTAAGGCATAGATAGTTCTAGTATCTCTAACATTCCAAAACTTCCAAGGAATTCCCTTCTCGCAACGTCGCATTGACCATTCTAGAATAGGGATATCAAATACTGATCCATTAGCCCACACACAATCAAAGTTGCCTAACCATTTATGAAAGTCTGTTAGTACATCTTTAATATGATGGCGATCGTCTGGCGCAAAGGCTTCTTCGCGCACACCTGCATCCTGACTGGCCCACCATTTAAGAGTGTTCTCATCAATATGTGCATCTGGCCATGTAAAGCTCTCTGGATCAATACGACGATAGAAACAGTCTAATCCACGAGGGTCTGCTAACAATCCATCATTGTCCCACGGATCAAATTTAATTGCACCCAAGGTAAGAATAACACCGTTAGGTTGCACACTAAGAGTTTCAAGGTCAACCATTACATGCTTTTTGTGTTTTACTTGCGTGTCAGCGACCATGTACCATCTCCGTTATCATGCCAGTTAAGAATGTCACCTTCTTGCCATCCCTGCAGATCTAAGATTTCTTGCGGGATAGGTAGAATTAGATCGCCGGTTACAGGATCTTCTTCTAAAGTAACAACGAATCGTTTATTTTCCATAATGAAATTATATATTCTTTATCTGAAAAAGTCTAGATCAAAGCAAGGTAATGGCAAAAAGAAATGCGTGGTGCCGTTCTCTGAATCGAAACTCCCGACCTTCGAGCATCCAACCCTCAAATCCAATGTTATCCAAACACCAACGTTGGCACTGGCCCAATTGGTCACGGGTTATTCCTGCGTTGCATTCAACACAGTACCATTTTTTACCATGTATTTCTATAACCCGGGTAGTCATATTCTTTATAGTGTTGCGATAGTCTAAACAGTAGTTCTGCTTCCTTGTTTAAGAAATGTAACGAAATAACCGTTAGTTCATCAGTATCGCCGGACACAACATCAAAGTGTTCCCAGTGCCAATCAACTGTTTCTTTGCCGGCAACTGTTTCTAACCAATCCCGCCAATCAAAAACGGGATCGTAAGGGTGGGCGGTGGTCCAGAAAAGAGTTAACATCTTTTTTATACTTGTACATGTCTAATCCGTAAGAGTCACAGATACTTTTTATACTTCGTTCTATAGTTCCTTCAATTTGACCTAAATCATAAGTTGTTAAAGCATGGGTAGTGCTGGTTTCTCTTACGGCACGTAAACAATCTTCTACAACCAGTAGAACTAAGTTTCCTAATCTTTCAATTTCTTGCGCTCCGTAGGTACTACTAAAACCAGCCGCTTCTGTTAATAGTTTTACTTTTTCTTTCATTATAAATCCTAAAATATTATGGTGTATTAGCTAGATAAAACACGAACATATCTTCTTGGTCTCTAAACCAGAATCTACCATCGTATAATAACCATCTACAATCTTGTTGCCATTCTGCGTTTCCTGGACGTATGCCCACAAAACCTTGTTTTAAATTTTCAGTTGCCCATCCGTCTGCATTGTATATCCATTCGGATCTGCTATTGTAGGTACCGCCGGTTATACCAACTGTATACCATATTGCATCGTGTACTTTTATAAGTTCGTACTTTAATTTAACACCAGTCAATTAGAGCCCCAGGTGAGCTTAAAAAGAAAAGCATCTTGCTGATCTTTAAAAGCAAAGAAAAGGACATCACCGCCGCCTATGTCGTTGATCCACCACTCTTCTTCTGTGTCACCTGCCCAGCCTAATGCTGTTTGTTTATAGACCCTCATGATGTCATGCCGCCATTTGTTATCACAGTTGGCTTTGCACCATTTGGTCATTTCGTCTAATCCTTCTAGCCAGGTACCAAACCTGATAAAAGGATCGCCTCTTGCTGATTCATATGTTACAATATAATTGTAACCATGATAAAAGCATTTTACAGTATTTCCATGATAATTACAATCAACGTCATACCGACGATCGTATTGTTCCCATGTACTACATCCGTGTTTCTTTAAGAAACGATTGTCCTTCCATGACTTGTACTCATTTGAGATTTTTGTTAAAAAACTCACGTGTGCGTCCTTCTGAAATGGAAGTGGCAGTTGGATCATATACTAATTTATGTCTTGATCCATTATTGCCTTCCCTAACTCTTTCGGGTGCCTGTCTATCAAAACTATGATAAGCACCTTCATAGACATATAAATCGTAATATTTTTTAACACGTTCACACCTATTGCTAGGAGTCCAGTCGTCCTTGTCGCCTATATGAATTTGTGTAGGCACTTTAGGATTATTATCTCTGGGAGTACACCACGGGTAATATGCAACAGCGGCTGATATTTTTGTATCAGTACGATTTACTATCTCCATTACAGTTTTACCACCATGACTAAATCCTATTAATCCTATTTTACCTGAGTGCCAGCTTTGTTTTTCTATCCAGTTAACAACCTGATTAATATCTTCTGCACGTTGCACTTCTGTTACGTTTTTTGTTTGAGTACATATTCCGTTACTATAACCCCGTGGACCAAAGCTATCAGGTATTACAACATTGTATCCCCAGTTAGCCATAGTATACGCCCACCCGTCTATATCCATTTTGCGAATGATGCCGGCACAAGTATGTGCTAGTATAATCGTAGGACCCGGTGTACGTTTAGTTATTTTTTCTATAGTAATATATACTGATTTGTTTGTAACAGGATCTTGTACAGTAACGCTATCACGTAAGAATGCGTGAGCGTTTAATGACCATAATAATAAAATTAAAAATAGTTTTTTCATGACCACCTCAATCTAAACATTACTGCTTCTTCTATACTTTTAAAATACCAATCATTGCCCCTTGCATGGTAATCTTCTGTACAATTTTCTTTGCACCAATGACTTATTTCGTGTGCTTTACTGGTTGTCATTCCTTGCCATTCTATGTGTACATGGACATATCCTATTTCTTTAAGAATAGACATCTTAATACCCCAGTCTATTTCTTCTTGCATTTGTTGGGCCATACGATCAGCTATTTCTTTTTCTATAGTCTTAGATGTTCTCATGGAAGGCCAAATTTTAATTTAAACATTAGTAAATCTTCGTGATGTTTAAAAGCGATACCAAATTTAATACCCGACACAGTTTGTACTTCTTCGGAAGTTGCTATACCGAACCAGTTACCGTCAAAATCGTGAAGATAGTTATCATACATTGGCCCTACAAATTCATTGCACCAATCCGCCATATTCTTTCCTTCCTTCATGTCTTGCTCGTATGATACTTTAATATTCCGTTGTACCATTACACAGGGCCAACCTTCTGATATTAGTTTATGAAAGATAAATTCTCTGCGATCAATGTCAATTGCTTGTGCCATTGTTGTTGTCCTTTGTAAGTTCACAAATAAACATGAAGTGATTCCATGCTTCTTTGACTGCGGGATTTTTTAACAACTTCTCGGCTTCTTGCTCCATAGCCTTAACAGCTTCTTCACAGGCTTCTCTAGCACTAGGCCATTCTAGACACCTAGCTTCTTCTCCAAATGCTTTAACTAAGTTTTCCCATGCGATTTGTTGTTCTTCATTAATTGGTGCTTTTTTTGGACGAAGGTCACTTGCTCGCATTAATACTTTGCTAATAACATCTTCAGCAACACGGCCTGCCGCAATCATGGCCGCATAGTTTGGATTTACATTGTAGCGTGTGCTTTGTCCTCCAGGGTAGACCTGGATCATGTGTGTACCTTTTGGTAGTGCATCCATTAGAGTTTGATCGTACTCGGATACTGGTACGTAACGGCGTCCAACCTTTTTGTAGAAGATAGTCTTAGTCATATTAATATTATACAGAAAAATTGTATATCAGTCAAGACGAAAGGGTCCGAAGACCCTTTCTATAAGTTACCAAATTTATTTGAGTTTACGCATTCCTGCGGTCTTGTTTTTGGCTGTACGTTGAGCTTGAGCAGGCGCTAACGCTTTTGGATCTACTGCTGGTTTAGTTGCTTTTGCTACGCTACCTGACGCGGCACCAATTTCGGAAGCTACTTCTTCCTCTGCATCACCGATTGTACCCGATGCGCCACCAGTACGATCAACAACGGTAATCTTAGGATAGATTTCTCTAGGTACACCAGTAACGTATGCTGTTTCTACTTTGAAACCTAGTCCATATTCTACTAGTTCGTCTGCGTCTTTATAGAATACTGTATAACCGTGTGGCAAGTTAACGTTTAGAACACCCTCGTCATCCTTCATGTTGAAGTAATAATTAAAGCTAGCCTTACCGTATGCTTGAATAGCATTAACGGCATTACCATCTTTAATAGCATTCATAATCTCTGTAACGTCTTCAGAACTAGCATTAGGTCCACCAAAGATCAATGTAATAACTTTGTCTAGTTGTTTAATATAGTCAGTGTAAACTTTCTTTGTTAGCTCTTTACCTTCTACCATTTGATTAATTTCGTTAGCAATAGCAACGGCTTTGTTTAAGTTTACACCGCTCTTGGGAATCTCTTTGTTACCGTCGCGGCCTAAGCTATTAATCAAAGAACGTAACCATTCGTTTAGAGAATTTTTTGCTTGTTCGTAACCTGCCGCAGGAATAACTTCTTGGTCAGTAAAACGTGCCGCGGCTTTGTCGAATGTTTTAACTTCGATCTTTCTGCCATCGATTTCTAAGTCACCTTTATTACCTGGTTGTTTGTTAATGTTCTTGCTTAAAACGCTTAGACCAAATTCGCCCTTACCTTGACCTAGTGCCGAAATCTGCATTACGTGATCTACTAGTTCTTTAATTGCATCATTTTTGTCATATTTTTTAAACACTTGACTAAATGTTTTCTTGCCTTTGCCCAACAGTACTTTGCGATTAACTAACTTGTCACCACGCCATAAGTCAAACAGTTCGTCTCTTTCTGCAGGATCTACTTCCATGCTATAGATAAAACGTGATAGTAAATCATGGGCCGCACGTACTGTATCGTCTTGAATTTCTTGTAGCTTGCCATTAATAATACCTTTACGACCGCCTGCGTTTACGTGCGCTAGTAAGTCTTGGATTTCGCGAAGTGCTTTTGCTGTTACTTCGTCTTCTGGTAATTCTTTAATTTTGTTAGCAATAACGTCTTTCATTGCCGCTAACTCATCATAAGCTAAAGGAGCTTCGCTGATATAGCGAACTGCCTCCATTAGTTTTTTATGTTTTCCGATATCTGTAATACGCATAGATAGCCCCGTTAATCTTATATTTATTACTGCCAACGAAGCATAAACATCATGTATTCTTGTTCATTTTTAAAGCGAAATTGGTCAAAACTAGTACGTTTGCCGCACTTAGTTTCGGCGCACCAAGCCGCTACTTCTAGCATATATTCTTCTGTAGGAGCGGTGCTCCATGCACTTTCACAATAAAACTGTACGTTAATTCCACGCTTTTTTGGATTATCTAAACGTCGTAGTCTTACTGGGCTGTCTTCATTTATATTTTTCATAAGGTCTTCTACTAATTTCTTAATAGCTATAGGACCCCAGGATTTAGAACCAGCGGAGTTTAAAGATGGTTGCTTCTTGATCATCTGATATATTTACGGTGTACATAGGATCACCGCTGTTGAATCTATGTGTGCAATCTGCTGTGGGGCAATGTTTATCCATCCAGGCTTCGAATTCACGATCATCACTAGGGTACGCCCAACAAGTCCAGCCTCGATAAGGAACCATAGGCCATTGCGAACCTGGGTTAATAGGATCTACCCCATTATGAAATTGCCAATGGTGTACACTAACTTCAAGATTCTTCATGTTCTATTTGTTTAACTTCGACGCCTGACAATTTTAAAAATTTAATGCCGGCATCATCTCTATAGTTTTCGCCATAATAAACTTTAGAAATACCTGACTGAAATATAAGTTTTGCACACTCGATGCAAGGGCTGTGAGTAACAAACAATTCAGCACCTAGACCAGAGTTATTAGACTTTGCTAGTTTAGCAATAGCATTTGACTCAGCATGAAGTACTTCAGGTTTAGTTTTTAATCCATAGCGTACATTACGTCCGGCTTCTTCGTGCCAACCTTCGTAAGGATACATAGCGTCAAATTCTTCAGGACTTACCCAACCGCCAGCACCTTTATCCCATACTTTGTCTTCACAGTTGTTATCCCAACCTGCTGGCATACCGTTGTACCCATAACTGATTACAGTATCGTCTTTAACAATAACGGCCCCTACGTTTAATCTACGTGCATGGCTGAGCTGAGCCGCTCTTGCGGCCCAGTCCATATACAAGTTAATAAATTTTTGTTTCATAGTTCAAATCCAAATGATGTATCATAATTATTTGCACTACGTTCGTAACCTGCATATCCACGTGCATTGCATAGTACACGAGTATCTCCCATCATATAATCACATCGTTGATGCGTATGTCCATGTACCCAGTATTTGATCTGAGGATGATCCATAATGAAGTCACTTAGGTTACTTACATAACCACCATTCATATGATATTCATCTTTGAAATCTTCATCAATGCTCAACGGAGTGGGACCATGATGACTGATTACAACTACCTTTTCGTTTTCCTTATCCTTAAGATATTGCTTAAGAGTTTCTACTGTAGTGTGGAACACACCTTTAGTAAAACTAGGACGAAACTTATTAGTGTAGTAAGAATCACCGTGCATCGTTTTAATTTTGATACTATCCCCGTGCCTAATAACACGGTAGTCGGCCATGCCCTGTGCAAGTGTGCTGGCTGTAATAGGATCACCTTTATTACAATCAGTCCAGAAAGTAGCACCAAAGAAGTGTACTCCTTCGAATACTTCTGCCTCAGCTTCTAGCATACTTACGTTAGACGGAAGCTCTCGTTTAATACGTGCATGAGTGTCATCATAGCTATTACTATAATGTTCGTGATTGCCTGCCACGTAAAACACCTTGCGGTATTTTACTAATTCTTCATTGAAGAATCTGCGATAACGATCCGCAATAAATGTATCTTTCTTTGCATTATCAGCAAGACGTAGATGTCCTGCTTCTATAATGTCGCCTGCTAAAATAAGAACATCTCCGCCAGGGAGTTCTAAGTCTTGAAAATTTAAGTGTAAGTCACTTACTAAGTTTATTCTCATAAAATCTTTCTAATGTTTCATTATACTATCTTTCTTACAATAGTGCTACGATCGCTGTAAATTTTTACACCTTTTTCTCTAACCAAATCAGCCATTCCCTGCGGATTTGCGTCAAACATTCTGTGCCAATCTTGATCAGTCATTCCGTCAAAACAGTCTATAGCATAAATTTCGTAGTTACGTTGCGGATTGAAACGTGCCCGCAAAGTCATCATAGAAATAATACGGCCTACAGGATTATCTGACTTTGCTTTACCTGCTAGGACTTCTATAAAATTCTGTTTGTCTATATCTTCATACTGAGTAATCGGAACACAACCTTCTAGTCCGTTACAGTCCCAGCTGAGTAAAAAAGCATTAGTTGTCATAGTCTCTCCGCAAAGTGCTCTGCGGACCCCGGCGGTAATTATAGTGTATCAGAGTTGCAACTCCTCACTTACACCTTCCACCCGCTTCCCGACAGGTCCCGTTCTCGCATTGCCAGCGCCAGTTTGGTAGGACTGGAACCACCCTTGGGAGTCACCCCACTTCTCATCCTACGGGTCATAGTATCCGCGAACTAAGCGGAACGTTCTTTAAGCCTGTTCCCAAGTAGACAACATATTAGCAGGAACACGCCATGTACGGTCAATACCACAATCGACAGTGATATATTTAATGGCTACCTTCACAACCTTACCGTGCATTGGGCGACCGGTCCGGCTGTTAGTAAACTTAACCTTTGTACCAATAGTGAGTTGACGCTTGTTAGTCTTTGCTAGTTGAGTCCTAGCAAACTTAACGGCAGAAATGACAGAATCAAGTTGCTCGTTAGACAGATTACCAAACATGATGCTAGAATTGATTTCTTGGATAGTTGCCATTTCAGTCGTTCCTGTTAGTTACAATACAAGTATTATAGCAAATTTTGAATTATTCGTCAACCGAATTTCGAAAGCCCAAAGTACCACAGTACATCACAGCCAGACCTAAGACTGCTACTAAAGTACTACCAGCAAGTTCCAGGTTTGTAAGGCTTTGCTCAACACCGCCTACACCACCTGCTGTAAGCAAAAGACCAACAATGAATACAAACATGCTTTCTTTTTGGGACATGATTTATCCTTGAATGATTACAGTTTTCAAATCAAGCCAACTGTTAAGAAAGTCGGCACCCACATCGAACGAAACAAAATCGTTGCCTTGCATACCTTGTTCACTGTAACTTACATCTTCTCCGTCAAGGCCAACGAGCGTAAGCAAGACCCTAAGTTGACTCAAGAACTGGGCGTCTGTATAGACCAATCCGTCTTGGTCTACGTCCCATGAATTTGTGTCGAAGTACACACGAAGTTCACCGAAAGTTTTTTCTTCGTTGACATAGGCAATCTCGATGCTATTGACCTGTACCGGTTTAGAAACGGTACTCCAAAGGCCATCGCCACCTGTTAGTATTTCTGCTTCAAATTGCACGATTAGTCCTTCATGATGTAAGTCATCAGCACCCACTTGGCACGATTCAGCAGTTGGCGCTGATCTTCGATGGTGTTGAAGTCGGGCTGTTCGTAGGCCATCATTTCTTGTGCATCGCTCATCATGCTAGCAACAATCATAGCAGGACCGGAGAACTTAAAAGTGATGCTGGACTCAACGCTTTCGCGCATACCTGCAACCGTCACGCCGTACATACGAACTTCACGCTTTTCTTGCTCGGTCAGTGCTTCGTAAATCGCTGTAGCCATCTTCAACTCCTTTTTAATTACAATACAAGTATTATAGCAAAAATTGAATTTTTCGTCAACCAAAATTTGTGTTGTTTTTATACAACAAAAGTACTACTTTTGTTCCTTGTATTCTGCGTCGAATTCCGCTAGGGTTTCTAGCACATCTTCTACAGTAATACCGTATTTTTCAAACTTGATTGCGATTTCTTCCGGGCTTGCACCGTCTTCTGCAAGCTCTAAAATTTCTGTGGCTATCTGGCTGAAAAATCCCATGTCATTTCCTTACTGTTTCGTAAATTATAGCAAATATTGAATTATTTGTCAACCAAAAGAAAAACCCTACAATCTGCAGGGTTTTTGGGTATAAATGACGGAATCCGGAAAGTAAGTAATAGACTGTACAATATGCAAAACACCCTTTCAAGTGCTATAACAATGTTCAACTTGCAATACACAGGGGCCTATATATTTCTGGGTAGCAAATCACAAGGTCGATTATAAGTTTGTCCCAGTTCACATTGGCACGGACCGTTTTCAAGGCGGCTGTATAAGTTTTCACTTTCGAATCTTATTAAGGACTCTAAAGTGTATATGTCTATCCTCGTCTCTTTCCTTCATCCGGGCAGTTTTGAGAAAACTGCCAAAACAACTTATAGAAGACCGTTGTTCATTAAAATGCCTTCAGTGATGGCGTCTAATGTAATTTCTGTACGTACATTGATATCAAGCAGACGATCTTGTAGTACCTGTTTGCTTCTCTTTGCTTCGGTTACCTTACGAGCAAAAGCATCGATGTCGTCTTTCTTAAAGATACTAGATGTTACTTCGTGACGACCATATAGGTAAGCATGGTCTTCTTTAGAGTTTCGGATTTTGTCCAAACGACCCTTGATAAGGTCCATACTTTCGGCTGGCTTTTTGTTGGCTAGATCAGTGTACATTGCAATAGCTTTGTCTAGTCTAGCAATTTCAGCTAGAATTTGATCTACTTGATTTTGTGCATTGGCGCGGCTAACAGCCTTGCGAATTTCGTAAAGGACAGTATACAATTCTTCTTTTTTAGAAAAATCTTGTAAAAATTTAATATGGGCTTCTGTGATCAAAGCAGAAGGATCCTGGAATTCGTTCAATTTTACTTCTGTATTAAATTCAATATGCTTGATAAGATCGTTGATAGAAGTTTGTAGTGCGTTTGCTTTGCGTAGATTAATTTGCATCTGTTTTCCTAGTAATTGTGTATTTCTGCTATTGTATAGTGTAATTATCGCAAGGTCAACTATTTTTTGGATAAATTTGTCCAAAACGGTTAAATACACGTATAACACAAGGGGACCGACATGGCCACACAAAAAGAATACGAAAAAATGTCAGATTCTGACAAAAAGAAAGAAGACTGGATGAACAGTAAATGGCGTCCAATGATGGGCTGGATGTACATGGTAGTTTGTACTATGGACTTTGTACTATTTCCAATTTTCTGGAGTGGATTACAAGCTATAATGAAAGTAGGGCAAATCACACAATGGAACCCACTAACATTACAGGGTGCAGGATTATTCCATATTGCTATGGGCGCAGTACTGGGCCTAGCGGCATTCGGTCGTACACAAGAAAAAATAGCAGGAGCAAACAATGGCGGTTTACAACCCATGGCGCCAGGCGGCTTTGCAACACCTAGCGCACCTACAGCAGGATTCGGAGCACCAACAAATAGCTTTGGAACCCCGGCTCCAAGACCAGTTGGTCCAGCAAATGGATTCAACAGTCCAGCACCAGCGGCTCCAATGCCAACATTTAATCAACCAACAGGATTAACTACATTACCCCCAGTAACTAATCAACCAACAGGAAATCCAACTAAGACTCCTGCCGCAGTTGATAATCCTGACGCTTAAACTACGTAAGCCTTAAGCTCAACGCCACCCACTACAAGAGGTTTAACTTGTAAGGTGGCGTTATTTTTTGCCAGTACTTCTAAGTTACCATCTGTTAGTACATTTACTACATTAGCAGGTTCGTATCCATTCTCTGTAAAAATTGAAACAGTATCACCTACATCAACATACTGCTCGTGCAAGTAGTCTTTATCCTTAGCGTGTTTGTCGCAAAGAGTTTTAATCCAACCTGATCCTCTACGTAAGCCAACATCACCACATTCTTCACAAGTTGATTCACTCATTGCTTCTGCCATTGATACTAGGCCTCTAATGTATTCATCGCCACCGTCATAATAAAAACGAAGTGTACCAAACTTTTCTTTTACTTGTGTAATAGTAACGGGAGTAATAGGTTTCTTTTGTTTTGCCTTCCAGTCAACATGATTCTTAATATTGGCGCAAAGTTTATCGATAATTCTAAACCAGCCATCTCCACAGCCCATGCCCCATTGACGCTGTCCTTCAGGGAACATTGTAGAGTACTTGTTGTGTAGATACTTTTCGAATTCTTCACGCATTTTTCTTTGGCTCCATATTAGGTGCAATGACTTGGTCATAAATTTGACCCATCAGTTTATAAATCGCTTCTCTGTTCTCTCGTGTCTGTTCAGTTACTAAAACACTTTCTGAATTCCTAAATACTTTGCACATTTCAATTACAATTTGATCTCTAGTCATATTATTTTCCTTTAAATCTGTTACGGCATGCTTCTCTCATTGCAGGAGTAAAGTCAGGACTAATCTCAGCAATACCACAATTAATAACTATTTCTCTAGGTTGATACTTAACTGAAAAGTATATGCAGGCAAATATTGTTATTAGAAACAATACAAATAAACATATCATCTTTAACATTAGAATCTTCCTTGCAGTCCTAAAAATACCATTGGCGTTGACTTGCTACCCGCATTGTCATATACGTTACTTACGCTTGCAAACGATGTTAAAGTCTTTGTAACTGGATAAGAGTAATTAACTCCTAGTGCATATTGACGATAGCTAGAACGCAGGCTCACAGTATCTTTAGTAGTTTGTGCAGTTGCCGTATAATTTTCTCCGTCTGTTGTATTATATGTATATCCAGTTACAGATTCAACTTGTGCTGTACCGGAAATAATATATGGTAGCATTGTAAAACGGAAGTCTAACTCGTCTCGATTAACAAAAGTATTTTTGTTCTTAACACCTAGGTTCCAGCTACGAGTCTGAATGCCACTATATCCTGTAATCATACTATCTGACGATGCTTGTGCAGTAGTACGTCCTTGCAGTAACGATCCGTAGACTTCTGTTTCTGGTGTAATATAGCGACCAGCACTAAAACCAAACCAAGATGTAGAACCGTTACCTGGATTCATTGCACCAATACCCTGCGAACCTAGTAAACTATTACGTTCAATAACATTACCAGATTCAACTCCAAACCAATTTTGTTTGTCTACAAGATATCTTGTGCGAAAGGCTGTAGTGTTTGGATTTTGGCCAAACTCTAAAATCATATTTCCTGCAGGTACCATTCCGTATTGCAGTGGCATACCGCTGTAAGAACTGTAGACAAAGTTTTGATTATAACCAACAAAGTTAGTCATAATTGCCTTGTTCATATTTACAGTATAGTTACGACCATAGCTGTCAATGGCTTGTGCATTTTGCATTGCACTACTATTACCTAATGCTGTTAGCGTACCAGTTGCCATACCACCTAATGATACTGGGGCAGAGCCTGTAGCTGGTTTAGCCAGTGTTAATGCACCTTGCGGTTTTGTTGCGGCATCTAAGTCCATTAAACCACGACCGTAAATAGGATCTGTGCCTTTTGCGCCTAAGTCTTTTGCTGTAGTTAGTAACAGTTGGACAATTTGTTCTGACTTAAGAGTAGGCCACGCTTGTTTTAAAATTGCAACTCCGCCAGACACTACTGCGGCGGCAGGACTTGTACCATTAATACGATCTACAGTATTAGCATATCCCGCCGCACCTGCGTAAATGTTAACACCCGGAGCAACAATAAAATAATCCTGAATCTTTACTTTATCTAAACAAGTAGTGCCACTAACTTGTTGACAGATATTGCCCGCTCGATTTGACCAGCTGGCAATATTACCGGTACTATCTACTGCACCCACTACAACTACTTTACCACCAAATACTAGATTACCGTTTTTATCTACCATGGTGGCCATGTTAGCAGGAGTAGCAGGCACTGGATTACCGTCATTACCTGCGGCCACAACAATGATACTGCCTTTACCTGTTGCATATTGCATAGGAGCAATTACATCAGTAACTGGCATATAAGTGTCTAGACCAGTTTTGCTTTTATATGAACCGTCGGCTAGTTTTGTGTAATATGAATTAAAAATATATGTAGGCATACTAGTGCCTAGACTTAGGTTGATAACTCCAGCACCTTGATCTGCCGTCCAAGTTATTCCTCGCTTAACACCTTCCCAAGTAATAACACCTAGTGGGCCGGCCGCATAAGTTGCCAAGTTAGCATCTGGTGCAATACCGACCATGCCCTTGCCATTGTTAAGTCCAGCCGCAATAGTTTCCATCCAAGTACCGTGGCCGTGATAAACGTCGCCACCTTTGCTTAGATAGCCGCTGTACGTTATATTCTTACCTTTAAGGTCGGTTTGATTAAGGTCAACGCCGGTGTCGACAATACCAATTGTAATTCCCTTACCAGTGTAACCGCGTGACCAGGCTGTGGGGGCACCTACTAGTTTCCACTGAGCAGAATTCCAAGCCTGTTCCTGTGCGGCGGTAGTGCTAGACATCTGGGCAAATGCTGTACTAGAAAGTAGTACTGCTACTGCTATTGCTAATTTGGATTTACGCATAAAATCTCCTCATAACTTGGTTCGTTAGATTATAGCATAAATTTAATTAAATGTCAAATCCAAAAGTAATCACAATAAAAGGCCCCGAAGAGCCCTTCTTTGTTGTCAGACGTCTGACTACGGTCGTTTACTCATTACCTTGTCAGCCAATCCAAATTCTACTGCTTCGCTTGCTGATAAGAACGTATCGAATTTCATAGTTTCAAAAAGTTCTTCATACTTCTTACCTTTTGAATTATGCTTAACATATAGTTCTGTTAGACGTTCATTGATTCGTTTACTTTCTTCGAACATTCGTTTTGAATCTTCAAACTGAAGATCTTGTACGTGAACGCTACCCCTAGTGCCATGTGTAGCAGAACTTACACGATGGATCATAGTGCGTGATTCCGGCAACACATAACGATGTCCTGGTTCACCTGCTTGGGCCAAAAATGAACCCATAGAGCAGGCCTGACCAAAAACGTATGTATGAACCGGACAATTAACAAATTGCATTGTATCATAGATGCCTAATCCGGCCGGAACAGATCCGCCAGGACTGTTAATAAACAAACTAACAGGTCGCTCGGCGCTTTCACTTTCTAGAAATAAAAGTTGTGCAACAATCAAATTAGCCATTTGATCATGCACTTCTCCTTCTAACATTACAACGCGATCTTTAAGCAATCGACTGTAAATGTCATATGCTCGTTCACCTTTGCTGGTGCTTTCAATAACTACTGGTACTAGACTCATATTCTCTTTCTCTGTGTTTGGCCCGGCCACCAGGAATCGAACCTGGAAATCAGACTTAGAAGGTCTGTGTTATATCCATTTAACTATGGCCAGAATTATTAATTCAGCCTTTTGTTACGCTCTTCTAAGCTCTCTTCGTCAAAACCTGCAATCAGCTGATCTTGTATGTCTTCTGGCAAGTCTTTGAAGTCTAATTCTGACAAGGGTGTCGCCATTGCTTCAATTTCTTCACGAGTCTTGCCTTGGAACATCTCCATAATTTCTTTTTGGAGCGTATCTAATTCTTCCTGTGTTCCCTCAAAGTGATCAAAGGAACCAGGGGCAAAAATAACTTTTAGTTCTTTAGGTTGTTCGTCAGTCATACAGTTTGCAAACTCTTAATGAGTTCGGTCAGTTGATTTTTATCAAGAAACAAATCGTGATATGAAGAATGGAATTCCTTGCCTGTTGTTTCGTTAATGCTTCGGTGCTGGATTCGCATGTGATACAACCCTTTGGGCACATGACATTCTTTAACTTCTACGGAATGTTTGTATTCTGGTCGGTCAGTAATATAATGAATCATAGTAACTCCTTTTTAGATATTATACAATCAGGTTACATTAAATGCAAGCCACAATGGCAATATATGTTAGAGTATGCGCCAATTGGTCTAATCCTAGGTGTGTCCAAAACATAGAATTTTGTATGTTTTGATTACCAAATTTCATCTTGATCCAATCTACATGATAATGAATAATTGCATCAGCAATGGCCGCAGTTACAGCAAACATAGGAACAAAAAAGAATAAACAAAAGAAAGTGCCAATTCCATGTAGTCCTGCGTGTTGTAATCCGCCAGGATGTCCGTATATACCTTTATGAAGTATATGATATTGTGTTTGTAACGGGAAGTCTAAAATGAAATGCTTGATGGAAAGCAACACCAAAATCTCAAGTACGAGGTTTGTTGTCATCGAATATATCGTCCAGATGTTGTTTAATTTTACGAGACCAATAGATTTTCTTGGCTATGCTGTATAACGGCACCAATAAAATTACAGTCACGTAAACTACTACCAGTTCAAAAATCATCTATATAAATGGTCCGGGTGGTGGGATTCGAACTCACGACCCTCTGCTCCCAAAGCAGATGCGCTAACCAGACTGCGCTACACCCGGACGTAACCTTAATATATATCACTTCACTCAATTTGGTGCGACCTCCCGGAATCGAACCGGGACGACTTTCGTCGAGAGATTTTAAGTCTCTTGTGTCTACCTATTTCACCAAGGTCGCAAAAATACTTTTATCTAACAGTTGCACAGGTTCTTTCTTAAACTTGATTGCTAGAATAATTGACTTGTATGGATTAGGATTGTTAATGCTAAATGGAATGAAAGTTTTGACTAAACTAGTTCCATCTAACTTCGCACTATCTTTGACCTTACATTGTTGTCTATTAAAAACTAGTTCGTTGTTTATTACTTGAGCCTTACCTGATCGTTTAAACCAATCTACTGTAATGTTACTTGTACCCAATATAGGTACCATAAGCATACAGTAAGTTGGCTCTAACGATGTTGCTAGTATTGGCGTTGACTCTTTAGCACCTACCGTTATTAGCAACAATGATTCTATTGTATACTCTCCCAAATATTCTGTCAAGCCATTGATGTCCAAATTATTTGGTAAGTATTTTACTTTAAAGGCTCCAGTATAATTATTTCTAGACAGTTCTGTTATGTAACCTAATAATGTACCAAACATCAAAGAACGAATTATATGATGGTTGCATTTTTCAAGTTTGGTTATGTTTGCCATCGTCTAAGTCAATACGTTCTTGCTTAGGGTTTGGATCGTTATCGTGCGGACGATCGCTTCTTCCCCATATATGTAACGGACAGTACGATGATGCAAATCTAGCTTTGGCTGGCATAAAACACAAACAGGTTTTGCATTGCCATAATGCGTTTAGTTTATCACAGCCTTTACAAAGCCGTAGTCTACCTTTGTATTCTTCTTTAGATACGAACCATGCGTTCATAAATCTGTCCTCATATTTTGTAATGCCCAATAACATATAGGAGATTTAAATTTAAAAATAAATGTTCCTTGATCGTGAATAATACAATTCTTAATAGGAGTAACAGGATCAGCATCTTTATACCAAGCACCGTCTAATCTCATAAGTTCGCCTTGCTCAAAGCCAATATCGTTGATTAATATTTTCTTAAGATCAATGTATTTGTTTCTTGCAATAGTACCATCAGGACCTTTTAGTATATCTTCGGGAAGTTTGCTTTCTAGTCTTATTTTAAGCTCATTCCAACCTTCTTGTATAGATCCGCCGTATACTTTTCTTACCGGTTCTAGAATTTTTCCCGTTAATGTAGCACGTTCCAAACAAGTATCATTTAAGTATACTCCATATTCAAGTGGCGACTTCCACCAGGCGCCAGCAAAAAGACAAACTATTCTTAGTTGTTCACTTCTCATATGTTACCTAACAATTTTTTAAGTTCAGGAATGGTGCCTAGAAAGTCCAATTCACTGTTACCTATACCTTTTCTAATACAAAGCCATCGCATAAGTACCGGCCAAGTCTGATATACATATTCGTGCAGGCCTGCTACTTTTGGTCTATGAGCACAGTTCATAATACGTGCTTTATCATCTGCACTGGTTAAGGAATAATCTCTAGCACAGATATAACTGAGCACAATCTCTGGGGTCCACGATAGAAAGTTCCATGGATGCCCTTCTAATATAAAAGCATTTATAATATCTGGTTCGTGAAAAATAAATCCTTCTTTGGCATTTGTTCTATCTTCGTTTACTACTTTGTGATCGTAGAATGTATTAGGAATTTCTACATACATTCCTTGAGGTGTGTAAGTCATGATCCTGGCACCATTACGTAAGTATTCTAAATTTTCATCAGGGAAGTGTTCTGGAAATCCTGCTCCGGTGACTAATACGCCGCCTTGACTTTCAACGTAGTCTCTGCAGAATTCAAGTAGTGCAGGACCACTTGATGTTCTGGTACAATATCTTTGATTTATTTGTACCATCTTAACAGCAAATTCTCGTAGCTGAACTGTATTATAAATGAAAGGAGTTATGTTATTTTTAGCACACCATCTTTCGGCCCACCATGTGTCAAGGTCATGCAAAGATGCTACTTTAAAGATTATAGGAGTAAAGGGTATGTTATTACGCAAAAAAGCATTTGCTACATTCTCCCCGTCAATGCCGCCAGACATTGCCAAGAATATTTTTTTGTCTTTGTATTGTTTATAAATATCTTTAGCTACATTGTCACACGCAACGTCCCAGGAAACAACGTCTGCAAATCCATAAGGATTAAGAGTAACGTCCATATCTGAGTCCGGAAATGGGTTTTCGTAGCTTCTGTTTAAGCGGCAATTAATCCAGCCGTTTTTACCAATCTGTGTTTCCATATTAAAACTATTTATAAATAAGGTCACAAGGTAAATATCTGTATGTTCTTAGGACACAAATCTGAGTTATCAGTCGACACATGGAAAGTGTTGCCACAATATAATAATACGCAAACTCTATGTAAAAGTGGAGACCGTTACTTTGTTCAAAGTAACATCTGCACTCACCAAGGTAGCTTGATTAGACAAGGTAGTGGAACTAGTAACCCTGTTTGCCCTTACCATGCAATGAGCTGGGACTTTGACGGTAATCCAAAATCAAACGGTACAGTAGGGCATCACGGTACCAAGTACTGTAAAAATGATACCCCATTGAAAAATGCAGAAGTTTACGAATGGGAAGGTTTCCTGTTTACAACTCCTGTAGATTTTTCAGATGTGGGTGTTGCAGGCGACTACAAATTAGAATCATATCGCGTAGATTTAATTCATGCAGACACCATGCCTAGTATGGATTTGTTTTTAGATGTAGATCACATTCCTGTCATTCATCCTCAACTATACAATCAAATTAATATACCTAGCGTAGCAGAAGTTAAATGGGATTTTAGAGATGCGGCCAGCATACAATACGTACCTTTTAATAATTCTGACAACCAATGGGGAGAATTGTTAGACAGTAAACCTAAATGGGGCGCGGTATGGTTAGCTGTATATCCTAATTTAATGTTTGAGTGGCAACCAGGTGCGGTATTCATCATGCAATTAGAAACTGTTGCTGAAGGGAAAACTAAATGTCATGTTTGGAAATACAGAGATCATTCTTATCCCGAAGAAGTTTACAATATAAGTCAACAAGTCTGGGAAACTGCTTGGATACAAGATAAAGAACAAGCAGAAAGACTACAACAAGGTTATAAAACTGTTAAGTGGGACAAACTAGAACCCGCTAAACAACATTACAGACAGTTCTTATATGGAAAAGAAGTATATAGTGCATGACGGGTTCTATCCAGATCCCGACTCTGTTAGAAAATTAGCATTAGAATCTACGTATCCGTATGTATCAAATTATCCGGGCAAACGTGCAGATGGGCCTAGCGATGAATTGTATGACTATGCTAAATCTAAATTAGAATCGTTATTAGGTACAAAAATAACAACGTGGGAGAAGTTTAAAGGTAATCCCACAACAGACATACGATCGATGAACGGATGTTTTCAAAGATGTTTTGAAGGTACTAACAGTTGGATACATCACGACTATATGCAATATGCGGCTGTTGTTTATCTATCGCCTAATATAGATCCTAACGCCGGTACTGGTATTTTTAGACACAAACAAACAGGAATAGATCAATGGATACCTTCGGATCCTAATACAGAATTAAATAGACATTTTTCTGTTAATTTAATGAAGGATTGGGAGTGTATATTTGAGTCTAAAAACTATTACAACAGGGTCGTAATATATCCTGGAAGTATGTATCATTGCAGTATGATATCCGGTGTAGGCGACACTATAGAAAATAGCCGCCTAACACAAGTTTTCTTTTTTGATATTATGTAGAAGACATCCAACCACGCAGGTTACCTTTGCCTAGTGGTCTATGTAATATTCTATTATTTCCGCCTTGTAAATTTCTAGTGTTACTATATGTAGCAGTACCTTCTACTAAAGAATCTTTGACCGACACTTCAGTTAACCATGCCTTAACTTGTGCAATAGTCGCAGAAGGTCTTGCTCCTAATAAACAACATACTACACCTGCACAATTAGGTGTTGCTTGACTAGTACCAGAAATTTTATTAAGATAATATCCGGGTGCCCTAGGATCGGCTACTGCCGGGGTCTGATAAGATTTGTTAGCATAAGCACCCATGATCATTACTCCCGGAGAATAAATGTCAACTCTAGGGCCCGTTTCACTAAACACCGCTTTTTGTTCAGTTGCGCTATTATCTAACGCTCCTACATTGATCATACTAGGTGCTGACGTAGGACTCGACCCTCTATGATAATAAACCGTTTCTACGTTTTGATAATTCCAAGAGTTATCATAGTCTATTCCCCCAGGCACATCTATTTTATGATAATAGTTACCGGCGGCGCCTGTAAAAATAACTCCTGCCGCGGCCGCATTATCAACAGATTGATCAACATAAGGAATGTTATAAGGATGATAATAATTAACTTGACCAAATTGAGAACCAGATTGTCCCGGGTAATAGTTACCTCTCCAGGTTGTTCCTACAATTCCGCCGTAAGTTGCCCGCCAACCCCAACTGTTTGTGCAAACAGTAGGACGGGTGTTACCTTGAGCTATTTTCTGTAGATGAAATGCTCTTACAAGATCAAATGCAATATTTGAATCTTGTGCAGGCAAGTATGCACCTGTTCTTATGCTGTACCCTGCAAAAATTCTAATAGAATAAATGTGAGCTTTACTGGCCCAGCCGCAGGTATTACCGCAAGCTATACTAGCGCAATTACTTCCGTGGCCATCTGCGTCACCTAAATAGCCGTTCATTTGGGCCGATGTCAATGTTCCTGGCACACCTAAACTAGCCCAGTTAAAATCAACTACTCTGGTACCGCCTGTGCCATCTTTGTTTACAGCAAATTCAGGATGACCTGCTTCTACTCCTGAATCGACTATAACTAGATCAACGCCTTCGCCTTCAAGGTTATATGTATCAAACTGGGTTTGTAATGAGCTCTGACCGTTAAAAGGATCTTGTACATAGCTTCCTCTTATCAGTCCCCAATTTTTCATAGTATTATTGATAGTAAAACTTTTATCGTATACACCTTCTCTAAGTTCATTGAATCTTTTTTCGATTCCGGGTCTAAGCTCTGCTAATAATTCTACATTTTTTATTCTAGGATCAAGTTTTAACTTTTTTGCTTCTGCATCAGTCAAGGCAAAATGTGCAGACCAATCGTTAAACGGACGTTCATTTAATACTGACACAGGCCTAATAGGAATATATCCTACAGTAGAGTTGTGTTTAGTTAACTCGTCCCAAAGACCTTGATCCCAAGAGTTAATATCATTTACTGTAACAACGTATTCGCGCATAATTATATAGAATAAGTTAGGGGACCGTAAAACACCTTAGAGGTGAAATGAATAACTGCTGTTTGTGTATATGTGCCTGCTGAGAATCGTAGTTTAGTTTCACCGTCTACGTTCCATAAAGAAAAACTGCCTAGCTGGCCACTACCGCTAGTAGATTCATGATGTACTACTACATTATCATTTCCATAATTAGAAATTGTAATAGTACCAACTATCATACCAGAACCAGTACAGAACGCATGATAGTCTACAATAGCACCTCTAAAATTAGTTGCTCCTAATGGGCTGTTAGCGGCATCCCACCATGTAACTGGACCCGTTCCTGCGCTACCCCAAGTAATTTGAAATACATCAGTATTACTAAATGTGCCGTACTGATCAATTACTATCTTCCATAGAGTTGGATCTAACGTATCTTGTGCAGAACTAACAACAGATGCATCAGTGATGCCAGGTCCATTAACTATTGCACCTACCGGAACAGCGTTAACGTGAGGAGTAGCACTCATGTTAACATATATTGTACTACCACTTGATGTTTGGTTTACTGCATTAGTAACTTCAACAAAATCCGTAGTGCTTGGAGTGAACGACACTACGGTGCCGCCGTTATACTGTCTAGATTGAAAAATACTACTATTAGGTGCAGTATAGTCGTGATCGGCACCCACATATTGCCAACTAGATGACGATCCTGCAGAAGTTAAAACTTTTCCTGCCGCACCAGATGTTGTAGGAATAGTATAAGCACCGTTGATAGATATAGTCCCAACAGCACCAATTTGTAAGTTACTGTTACTTGAAATATCTACAGTACCTGAACCGACAAAGTTTACATCTTTAACGTTAATGGTATCAACTGTTAATATGTTATTTGAATATATAAATGATGTACTACTGCTTAATTGGTTATTGTTCTTGAACAGTACTGCTCCGTTTGGCATGCTATCCATTCCAAATGCTGTTGTTTGTACAGAATTGTCTGGGAATACCAACTGCCCAGAAGTGTTAACTCTAATCGAGCTTGCACCACCTCGCAATGTAACTCCAGTAGTGTCAACGAATACAGAATTAGAACCGTAATTTAATGATACTTTCTTACCAATCCCAGAAGAAGTAAAAGCAACAGTATCAGTCGGATTAGTCCATCCATTGTAACCAGGAAATGCTGTTGTTTGTACAGTTGTGTCAGGAAATGTTAAATTGCCTGCAATTTTTAAATTACCTGCAATTTGAACGCTACTACCGGAAGGGTCTAAGACAAAATCTCCCTGCCCTAATGTTAACGATATTGGACTTAGTGCTGAGCCAATGTTTTGCACTGGTCCATCAATATTCCACGTAGATCCTGCACCACCACTAGTGCCACCAGAGTCAAATATATCTACTAAGCTAGTTCCTGTAGCGGTTCCGCCGCCTGTAATATTCATACCAGGTGCAGGTGTGCCTGATGTTAATGTAACAATGTGCAATTTGTTTGCCGCAATGTAACCGGTAATAATAGCAGGCTCAGTAGCAATAGTAAATCCGTCAAAAACGAAACCGCCAACGTGTGTAACAGCACCAGTGTCTCCCTGATTAAATGTAATAACACCAGTTGAAGGATTATAAGCTAAACCTACACCACTTACACTAATAGCGGATCTAGATCTGGCGTCTGTATAGTATTTGTTAATAGTGCCTTCGACTATTCCATCTGATGTAGGAGTTGAATAATTAAACGATCCTGTAAACGGATCATATGCTATATTACCTGTAGCTCTAAACTGCTCACGTAATACTGGTAAATTAAAGTTAGCAGATAATCCGCCAGCTTCAGATACTGATAACAATACGCCATTTCCGATGCTACCTTCTTCAGCATCACCGTTATCAATGTTTAAAACTCCTTCTCTGAGTTTTTTAATTGTAATTTTCTTTGTGCTATTGCTTTCGAGATCAACTAAAGGTAGCACATCAAGATCAGTTACACCTTCCTGATCAATTGCTAATAATTCTGTAATTTTAACGCCCATGGTGGCTCCTGTTTAATACATATTTACCAATTTTGATGTCGTAAAAAAACCCGCCGAAGCGGGTCTTATTAACGTAGTATTTAACAGTCAGTCCTAATGTCGTATTCTTCTAATACTCTTCGCAATCTTTCAATTTCCTTTGCGGCTTCATCTAACAAGTCAGCAATCTTATCGGGCTTATTTTCTTTAACTGCTAGTCTATCGGGTATTTGTCTACGAATTTCTGCACGTTTTCTTAGCCTATAGACTATAGGTTGATCTATAACTGGGCTTATGTTAGCTAGGCAGTTATTAATGCCCGAGCATTCTGTAGGGCTTAAACAATTTGTACAATTCATTCATCTGCTCCGGGATCCTTTGATACATACTTTCCTGTTTGTTCATAAAGTTTGTTAATTTCTTCTTGTGTGCGTAATTTAACTTCTCGAATAACTTCTCCGTTTTCATCACAAAATTCTACGGAGTATGGACCAATAACAACTACGTAGGAGTCTTCTTCCTGCCAATCGTGTTCACCGTCAAATAACCAACCTGCTCCACCTCGCCCGTCTTCATCGCCTTCTAGATACAGCTCTTTAATTTTTTCTTGTTCTTCTTCATCAATATCATCACTGAACTCAAACCAACAAGCAACTTGATCGTCAAACTCGCAACCTTCATACTCACCGTCTTCTGCTTTACAATACTGTGTTTGACTATCAGCACTACTTAAATTACATTCCATGTCTTCGGCTAAAAATCCTTTGCCCCAACGGTAATGATCTTCTATATTAAACCAGCTGATAGAACCATCTTCGTTTTCGCGATACATTTCGTAAACAATATAAATGCTTTTCTTTTCTAAAGGGGTGATACGATAGTGAGCCATAAAATGTCCTTATTCAAAAATGATAATTAAAACAGCGTAAAATAATGCCCAGCCAAAGTGGCCTAGAAATAATAATAGAAGTGCCCCAATCCAAGGCATGTTAAATTCTCCAACTAAGCCAGGTATCAACTTGTGCTTCTGCTTCTTCTAGAGTAGGAGCATAAACTTTAAACCATGCAGTTGTTTGATTAGCACGTATGTCAAACGGAACAGCACCATCAAACAAAATACCGTTGTCAGTGAGCTCTCGCTCTACTTCAAACACTTTGAGGTTTCTAGCACGATTAATTAAATCGTTAGCCATATCTACTGAGTTCATTTATTTCCCCTCATATGGTTCTCTAGCTAGTCCTCGCCATTGATGAATAGCTACTTTTTTGCCGTCTTGCTTCCATGTTCTGCCTGACCATTCAGCTTGGCCAAGACCACCTGATGGCCAAGGGGCATCGATAATAACTTCGTATTGTCCTTTGCGTACTGGCTTAATGTCAGCATTAAACCAATCAGTTAATCCGTACATGATTTC
>Ga0222712_10000910_pt1 | contig 37817 bp, 44 predicted proteins | sample C33_657DmetaG_FD_165043 | JGI IMG/M metagenome (GOLD analysis project Ga0222712, IMG submission 165043) | Estuarine water microbial communities from San Francisco Bay, California, United States - C33_657D | ecosystem: Environmental > Aquatic > Marine > Unclassified | place: USA: California... | reverse complement strand
AATTCAATGCAGAAATTAAGGCAGAAGGTGTACCAGCTTTTGGTATGGGTCTCGGTATCAATACTGACACTGTGGTTGTTGGCAATATGGGCAGCGATCAGCGTTTTGACTATACCTGTCTTGGCGATGGTGTTAATCTTGCTAGTCGCCTCGAAGGTCAATCCAAACCATACGGAGTCAAAATCATCATCGGACCAAAAACGGCTGAGTATGTGCGAGAAGCATACCAAGTCGTTGAGCTCGATTTACTCGCAGTAAAAGGCAAAACAGAACCAGCACAAATTTTTACAGTGCTAGAAGAATTTGATGCAGCCGATGAAAGAGTACACAAAGAATTTTTAAAACTATATCGCAATGGCGAATGGGACACAGCATACAAACTAGCTACAGACATGAGACACAGTTGGAAGGGTGAACTAACTCAATATTACGAAGCAATGAGAGCTCGTATACATGAGTTTAAATCAAGTCCTCCCAAGAACTGGGATGGCATCTACAGAGCCACATCAAAATGATCACACTAGAAAGTAATAGACAAGGTACTAGATTTGCAGTAGTTGCCGATGATATATTATTAGTAACAACTGCAAATTTTAATTATGCTAAAGAAGTATATGAACGTGCAAAGAATAATGATTTAGATTTTGCTGAAAGAATGTTTATACCTTTTACGATTCAGGATCCCAAGCCTTTAAAGATATAAACGCATTTTTATAGTGACGAAAATCTTTGATTAGTTGTCTAGCGTGAAATAACTCTAAAGGTATACTGTCGGTATACTTAATTAAAGGCAAGTAATATCTACTTACTACCTTTTCTAATCTTCTTATGTCTATGCTTAAGGCATCTATAACTTTGTTATTATACTCTGCATTCTGCAATAACGATAATAGCCACGCATGGTATTCATTCTCAATATTGTAGCTTCTTGTTATTTCTCTGATTTCGTAAAATATTGCTCTTACCGGATTAATGTTCGGACGATACTTGATTAGTACCGATGGAAATTTAAAGTCAGCTTTTTCTGTTTCGAGTTGAGTTATAGTGCTAGTGTAGTCTTTTCTCAGCGCAATTTTTAAGCTATCGAGATTATTTAATATTTTTTGTTCGTAATCTTTTATTAAACTATCGGCAATTTTTTGATATTTTGTCGTAAGTTTATCGTAGTATCCTTGCTTAATGTCGTCAATTGAGTACGCACCCTCTAATAAATCAAAGGGTATAGTTTTTGATTTTTTATATTTTTCTAATTCGTTTTGTATTCTTAATAAAACGAAGTCTACGACATCACTCATTACACTATTTATTCTTTATGGATTTTAAGAATAGTATGTAGTTTTTCTGTTCCGCCGTTTTTGTTTAATGTTAACCTAGCACCGTTATGTAACGGCTGTGGCCATACTCCTATGTTTACCCATGCATATCCTGCACTTTCAACATTTAATACAGGACTAAATTCTTTTTCAACTACATAAACAAAACTGTAGTAGTAAAACTTTTGATCCTTGCTTTGATAAACGTCTATAGGATTTAGTTTAGCAAGTTCAGGTACAAAACCTATTTCTTCAGTAAGCTCACGCTGAATACACTCGTAGACTGTTTCGCCCTTTTCAATAAGGCCGCCCCAAAATCCCCAAGTGTTTTTAAATCTCTTATCAGAGTTACGTAATTGTAGTAAGCAACGACCTGTGTCTTTTGCTAAAAATACTACGCCAGCGGCTGTTGTCATTAAAGTACAAGTCTCCAGTATCCAGGATTGTATTCACCTTCGTAACTACTTATCCATGAACTACCGGTCCACTTGTATTGTTTTGATGTAAAGTCGTTGGTTACATACTGTATTGTTGTTACCGCTTGCGAGTCAAATACCACAGTCCAGTTTGAACCGTCGTATTGAATTATATCATTTTCGTTTGCATCTACGTTCCATGTAGGATACCCAGAAGCAGAAATTGTTTCGGTTATTAAATATCTCTGACCTAGTGTAGCAGAAGCTAAACCGCTTCCCGGGCTACTCGATGTAGGATCAATAATTTTATCTACTTCACTTAATGTATCAGTTGGCAGTGTATCAGTGTCTAAATTAAAAATTAACGAAGTGTTGCTTAAAGGATTTGCAACAACTGAACCAACTATCATAGAAGTTTCGCTGTCACTGTCGTTGCTAATATTAAGTTTTAGTAAACTTGTTGCAGTCAATTCGCCTTGCATTTGGATAACATCGCTCCAAATTTTAGCAACACCACTAGAATTAACCAACGTAGCAGTAGCACCGCTGATAAGAACTCTGTAATCTCCCGGTGTTACAATAACTTCGCCTTCATCGGGTATAGTGCCAAAAAAGTCAGCATATGCTTGATCATATCCTAACCCAGCAATGTTGTCTGTTTTATGAATATCTGCAATAATTTGTTGAATAATTGTTTGACGTTTAACTTTAGCTGGAGGACTGATCCAAATAGGAACACTAAAAGTCATTGTAGCAATATCTAGAGTTTCATCTACTCCGGCTGGAATGCTACGACTACTCCAGTTAATATCAGTAAGTTCAATTTCAAATACGCTAGTCCAGTCTAATGGGTTGCTGTTTGATTGTAATTGAATACTAGGATTGAAAAGAATAAAGAGCTGTTCTAGTAATTGCAGTTTAGTGTCAGTGTTAGTAGTCCAAATATCTACTTGAATAGTCATATTATACGGCACAGGCATATAACGCTGTGTAGTATATAAATTACCTTGTTCACTGGTATAAGAATTATTAACAGTATCAAACTCGCGCTCTGCTACTTGTTGTGTATCTACTAAGAACGGTTCAGCAGTTCTATCTCTAGCAGGCTGAATGCTTTGAATACTGACAGCGATTTGTGGCGCACTATTAAGCGTATTTTCGCTATTGTTACGCATAAGGTGCGCCACAAGTCTGCTAGAATCACCATAACGTGCAGGCACACGGTTATATTTCACACCGTTACTAGTGTATTCTCTTACTTGAAAGTTTGAAAATACTCTGACAATCTGAATCAGATAACGTTTTATCTGTTCGTCATACCAGTAATCTAAGTTCTTGCCTGCCATGGTGTTTTCCTTATGCTAACCAGCTAGCATACTTTTTAGTTTTTTCAGCACGGTCATCTAAACCATGTGTCCCACCGTTGATGCGCTTTGTTAGCTCTAGGATAGCGGCATCGTTGACACCTTTATCACAAATAGCCCATAGCTTGTTTGTTTCAAAGAAGAACATAGCACTTTCAAAAGCATACTTAGTAGCAACAACATCTGGATTAGTCATTACTTCTGGATCTTTGATATATGTTGAAAAGGCTTGGTAATTGCTCTTACCAGTCAACTGGATAGCACCACGACCGCGATACTTATAACCGTCGCCGCTCTTTTCATCACCGTTACCCATTCTGCCGCCATAAACTTTGTTAGCAATCATTTCTGGCTTACGCTCATACTTAGCGGCTGTAGCGGCATCTGGGAAATACTTCTTAAAGATACCTAGCAACCCTTGTGCGCCATAGTTTAAGTTTTCGTTGAATGTTTTAAATCCACCTGACTCGTGAGCGCACTGTGCAAAGAAGTGAGCCGCTCTAGCATCGCTTAACTTATAAAATGCTTGTGCAGCCTTTAGTGTACCCGGACCCCAGGCACCGTCTGCTGCCGCACCTACTTTTTCTTGTAAAATTTTAACTGACATGTGTGCTCCTTAGAGATCTTTCCAAGCATTTGTTGGATCAAAGTCTGTTGTTGGTACATATTTTGTTGAAGAACCGTCTTTCTTAGCAATTAATTTTTGCTTACGATTACCGCCTTCTTTCTTAATACTAGCATGTACCCAACCTGAATTTTTGTCACCTTCAACATAGAACTCTAAAATAACTTGGTCAAATTCTAAGTTGTCAGCAACCCAGTCAGCTACAACTTTATTTGAAATACCTTGAATTTCAAAATCAATTGCTTGACCGTTTACGTGTTGACTTGTTGTGCTACCACCAACTGCCTTGTTAACGGCTGGACTGCGATAGCTTGAGTTAATTGTTACAGCCTTACCAAAGTGAGCGCGAACTGGCTCAAGAATCTTCTCACAGCAATAACGCATATTTTCAATGTGTTCTGCTGTTGGTGTATTTGGTAGACCTAGTTTTTTTGCTGTAGGTGAAGTTGTCATTTCTTCTAATGTGAAATGCTCTGTTAATTTTGTTGCCATCTTGTTACTCCTTTAATTGTCTGTCTTTGGCTTTACTACTCTGCTGAGATTAGTCTTTTCAGGAGTAATCTCACCGTCACTGTTAATTGTATAATTGTCGTTGTTGACGAACGAAGTAAGCAATCTGTTAGCAGCCGCCCATGTTCTGCGAGCATCATCGCTTACTCTAATCCATCTACTACCAGACTTAGTAAACAGTCTATTAGGAGTAAAATCAGTTCTTAAGAAATAATCACCATCATTTACACCACTAGTTGGGAAACTTGAACCGCTTCCAACTATGCTTAGACCATTCGGTGGTTGTCCGTCGCTTGCACCAAAATCTAAACCAATTGTAGGCTTATCCGGTACGCTAGGATCAAAGTATAAGTGTGTGTTATTTCTGTATTGTGGATCGTATGGAACGTCACGTTCTGCTTGTGCAAGAATCGCATCGTTAATAGCGATCTCATTTTGATACTTGCTGATAAGATTGCGTAAATCGCCCTCTTCTTCACCGGTACCGATAATGTCTCTGTATTCTTGGCTGTCACTGATAGGTCCACATTTGACACGCCATAAGTGCGGCCACCAGCGGGCATCATACCCCTCAGCAGGTCTAGCACCTTCTTGTACTACATAAAATCTATTAATGGCACCTTCGGCGCCTAATAAAATATCATCTCTTAAGTGAGGTAGCTCTAGCACATCGCCTGGCATTAGTTTACGTCCTAACGATTCAATCATACTTTCGATGTGAAATGTTAAAAACACAGTATCATTGGCTAAAAATGCGCCAAATTGAGTTAGATCAAAACCGTCATTATCTAGGATGTTATATTGTCCACGTAATTCATAAATGGTTTTATCATATTTGCGATCCCTATTTTCTAAGAACAGCAAGTCTTGAATAAACACTTCGGTGTCATTCCCAGCACTGCTAGGGCGAGTAGGATCTCCAGTTTCAGGAGTTTCGTTAACTCCTAAGTATTTGTGAATATGCACACCGGTACCACCAGCGTGAAGATGTTCACCGACAATTCTGTCTATGAACTTAAAATCATTAGTTTTAACTGGATTCCACAGTGATAGTCTTGGCATAATACTATTTATCAGAAGTATTCTAAATAAAAATATGCAGGGTTTTTAAAGCAATAAATATGACTATGAGTAAAGCTGTTAGGGGCGCCCGCCCGATAAAACATACCGAACTACAACAACATCACGTCTCCCATATTTATAGAGATATAGGGTTAGACGAGTACGAAAATGTATGGAGAGATTGGCTTGAATATTCTGATACAAAAACCATAAAAGGTTTAGATGAATTTGAGTTTGCTGATTATACACAAGGTACCAGTCAGACATTTGATCATTTTATTTTAAAACATGCATCGGACAAACAAATTATCTGTTTAACGGGAGACTTTCAATATCATGCATGTTTAGGTAAACATATTAACTTTACATATGCTAATAACTATGATGACCTTGTAAATAAAATACAAGGTAAAGGGTTACATGCACTATTAATTAGTATTCCTTTTAGCGACTATGGATGTATGCATCCAGAGTTTAAAGATATCTTAAATTTATGCGCTATAAATGATATTCCTGTTTGTTTAGATTTAGCATATTGGGGTATATCTAAAAATATACATCTCGATTTAAGCTATCCAGCAATACAAGAAATAACCTGTAGTCTTAGTAAGCCGTTTTATACATTGGAAAATCATAGGGTAGGAATCAGGTTTACTAAAACTTATGCTGATGACGGAATAAGTATGTTAAATGAAGTGGATATGCAAAATAAATTCAGCATGAGCTTAGGCGTTCACTTTATGAAAAGTTTTAGTCCAGATTGGAATTGGGAAACACACCAAGAAAACTACGAAAAAATCTGCAAAGAAAAAAACTTAGTATATACTGATACAGTAATTTTTGGTTTAGGCGGCGAAGAATATAAACATTTTAATAGAGGTATTCTACATAACAATAGGGTTTGTTTAAGCGAATATCTTGGAGACATAAACACATGATCGTAAATTCACACAATGACTGGGATCCTTTAGAGGAAATTATCGTAGGCCATGCACATCACAGTCGCATTGCCACAGACATCAGCGCACATAGTTTTAGCTATGCTAATCATCCTGCTGAAAAAATTAAACATTTAGAAGGCACTTATCCTCAATGGGTAATTGATGAAGCTAATGAAGATGCAGATGGCCTAGCGGATACACTTACTAAGATGGGTGTAAAAGTACATCGCCCTAAAATTATTGATTGGGATAATGTTAATTACGACATCGGCCAAGGATGGAATACTAAAGGCTGGTATAGTTGGTGCCCACGCGATTTAATTTTACCGCTAGGCGATATGTTGATTGAAACACCTACACCAGTTCGTGCTAGATATTTTGAAACACGGTTATACGAAGATATCCTTTACGAAGCATTTGAAGATGGTGCTTTGTGGTTGCAGGCACCTAAACCCAAATTACATGATAATATGTATCAGTTTGAGAATCTTAAAAAAGCAACACTAATGGATCATGAAATTTGTTTTGATGCTCCTAATATTGTTCGTGTTGGCCGAGACTTACTTTATCAAGTTAGCAACAGTGGTAACATGAAGGGCTTTAAATGGCTCAAGCGTTTCTTAGAACCAATGGGTTACAAATTACACTATAGTGAGCTCTATAGCTTTGCCCACTTTGACAGCACAATTGTTCCTCTACGTCCGGGTCTAGTACTGCTAAACAGTACACGAGTAACACCTGACAACTGCCCTGAAATCTTTAAGAAGTGGGATAAGATTTGGTTTGATGATTGTGTAGTACAAGGTAGTAAACTTGCCGATCAAGGTTATATTGCTCCTTGCAGTCCTTATATTGGTATGAATATTCTTAGTGTTAACGAAAACACAATCATCTGCGACAGCGCACAAGAACCACTAATGCGTGAACTTGACAAGCACGGCATCGACAGCGTACCAGTTCGCTTCCGTCACAGTATGACGCTCAGCGGTGGTATTCATTGTGCTACGCTTGATCTTAGACGTAAAGGTACATTAGAGAGCTATTGTGATTGAGTACGGACATTTAGACACTGATGTAACAGTAGATCAATTAAGATCTATAAACTTCACTGACTATTTTCAGTGTTATCAACAAACGCCTAATATCGAAAAATACTACACAAAATATAATAGTAGTATTTGGCAAATGTTTGATGACAAGTGTCCAGATTTTATTAAAGAATTATCAGGTAAGATACCGCAAGACTTTAAACATTATGTTGTAAGTGTCGTTAACATTGATCCTGGTCAAACTATTCCTTATCATATAGACAAACATTATATGCTTAAAAAGCAGTTTGGCGCTGGTGAGAGTTTTCGATATTTAATCTTTTTAGAAGATTGGAAGCGCGGTCACTATTATGAAGTACATGATCAGCCTTATACAAAATGGCGTAAAGGCGACTGGGTTAAATTTGGAACCAATGACTGGCACCTTGCCGGCAACATGGGTGACGAACCTTTTTATTCAGCTCAGGTGACAGTATTAACATGATAAGAGGCCATGTTGATATTTCTCATATCACATATGATATGTTAGAAGAACTAGTTTTTACTGAAAAAACAAAAACTAGGGAAGCCGGCGGCTATTGGAAAACATTAGGAACAAGTACACCTAATTTTCCAGTTGATGCTGACATAGTATATCAAACGTTTGGAGATACTTGCCCAGCTTGGGCAAATAACGTTAAAAATTTATTTGATAGCTGGCTTAAATACAGTATGGTTACAATTAATAAATTGACCCCAGGATGTTTTATACCGCCTCATCAGGATACATTATATCGCATACGACAAAAACTATCAGACGAAAAACTAGATGTTTCAATGTTATACCCAGTTCGAATCAACTTGTTTTTACAAAATAAAGAACTTGGACATATGTTTGAAATGGAAGGACGATTTCTAGATGATTATAAGCAAGGCGACTTTGCAATTATTACACCTAATAAAATCCATAGTGTAGCTAATTTAGGTTATATAAATAGATACACTATGCAACTCACAGGCTTTGCCAAATTAGAGGACATTACATGAAAATTTTTATCACAGGACACGACGGATTTATTGGTCAACATTTAGTTGAACGTTTAAAAGAAAAACATGAACTTTGTTTTTTAGAACATGATCTCAGGGATCACGATAAAGTAGGATTTCAAATTAGGCAGTTTAGTCCTGAAATTATTGTTCACCTTGCTGCCCGAACTGAAGTAGAGCAAAGCTTCTATGAACAAATTACATTCAGTGATATTAACTATACCGGCACTGTCAATTTAATTGAAGTAGCTAAAGACTTACCAAACTTTAAAAACTTTGTGTTTGCTAGCACCATGGAAGTTTATGGATGGCAACCTATTAGCGATTTAATTAGGGACGGTAAAGAAAAAAGTATTTTTGCATTTGATGAAAGCACCCCTCCGAACCCTAATGCACCTTATGCTGTAGCAAAGTATGCTTGCGAAAAATATTTAGAATACGCACATCGCAGTTACGGCTTGCCCTTTACTGCCATCCGTCAAACAAATGCATATGGCCGCAAAGATAATAACTTTTTTGTTACAGAACAAATCATTTATCAAATGTTAACTAACCCTAAGGAAATTAATTTAGGCTACGGCGAACCATATCGTAACTTTATCTATATCGATGATTTGTTAGATGCATGGGAAACAGTAATTAACAATCCCACAAAGTGCGCTGGCGAAATTTTTTGTATTGGGCCAAGCAATGCACTTAAGATCAAAGATTATGTAAAGATTATTGCTGATAAGGTAGGCTGGGACGGACATGTTAATTGGAATACAAAACCAAAACGTCCCGGTGAGATTTATTTACTTAACAGCACTAACAATAAAATTACAGCTCGTTTAGGCTGGTATCCTAAGGTTGATCTAAATGATGGACTGGACAGAACCATCGCAGTATGGCGTAACATTGTTGACAATAAAGTAGAATTTAACGCTAAAAAGAAATTTAGTATCGGAAAATAGTTATGCATATCGGCCTAGTTCAGCCAAATTTTCAGACCGGGCCCAAACACCTTAACGCATATTATTTGCCTTATAGTGTAGGCTTGCTATGGGCATATGCTAAACAAGCTGAAAAAATAGCAAACGCTGTACACACAGTCAGTTGGATTTTTAGACGAGATCCACTTGACGTTTCTGTTGAAAAATTAAAAACTTGTAACATAGTATTTTTCAGTATATACGTATGGAATAAAAATTATTGTTACAAGTTAGCTGAACAATTAAAACAAGCTAATCCAAATTTAATAACAGTATTCGGTGGTCCCGAGTTACCACATAAAAATTCAGATATTTTTTCTAAGTTTTCATTTATTGACACTATAGTTGTGGGCGAAGGCGAGCAAGCTGTCAAAGATATATTGATAAAATTAATTGACAATAAAGACATTCCTAAAATTATAAAAGCTGATCGTATAAAAGATTTAAATGTTCCTAGTCCGTATCTAGACGGCATTTTTGATCAATTGATAGAACAGTACCCCGATATAGAATGGATGCCTACATTAGAAACAGACAGAGGCTGTCCGTATAAATGTACCTTTTGCGACTGGGGTAGCATGACAGCAAGTAAAGTTATTAAGTTTGGATTAGAGCGTGTGTTTGCAGAACTTGAATGGTTTAGCAAAATGAAGATGCCATTTCTTACCATGACTAATGCTAACTTTGGTATCTTTAAAGAACGTGATGCATTAATAGCTGATAAAATTGTTAAATTATCGTTAGATACCGGTTATCCTACAGGCATCAGTGTAAGCTATGCTAAAAACAGTAATGCTGATGTGTTTGCAATAGTAAAAAAATTTAAAGAAGCAAATATTCAAACTGGATTTATTTTAAGTTTACAAACTACAACAGATGATGTATTAAAAAACATTAAAAGAACAAATATGGATGTCAACGATATTTCTAATATTGCTGACTATGGAAGACAACTTCAAGTACCTATTTTTACTGAAGTAATACTAGGACTTCCTGGAGAAACTGTAGATAGTTGGAAAAACAATATAGAAAAAATTTTAAATTCTAATTTACATAACGGCATAGATGCATTTTTTCTGCAGATTTTAGAAAACGCACCAATGACACATGATATGAATCGTTATGACATGAAAACATTTTTAGCATACGATTTATTTTACGAAACTGCAAACATTGTTGAAAACAACAATATTTTAGAAGGTATACCTGTTATTAAGTCATCTAGTACTTTAACTAATTCTGATTTATACGAAATGTTTTTATATACTTGGGCAGTATTAGGCTTTCACATTTACGGCATCTCAGATATTATTGCAATATATTTAAATAAATTAAATAATATTAGCTACACTGAATTTTATTCTAAGTTGATTAAATATGTTACCAATAATAATAAACTATTTGCCGATTGGAAAAACTCATTAGAAACAGCTTTCTATAAGTGGGAAGAAACGGGTTTCTTTTTTGTTGAGACTGATAATACTAAGGTACTAAGCTGGCAAGTGCCGCACAGTTTGTCGCTATTCATGCACTCGAGTAATTCGGTAAATTCGTTTGTAGAGCTTGTATCCAATTTTGTAAAGGACACTTACCCAAAAACAGATCTTGACATTCTACATGATTATGCTATTATAACACAGCATAGAGTCAAGCAGTGGGGTGAATACTCAAATAACCCAAAAATGTTATCTACTAAAACAAATTTATTTGAGTACGTTCAAAACACTGCCCAAACAATAGTACACAACGAGTATACATATTATGCAAAAGACAGATATAATCATTTTCCTACGACAATCAATCAACACTTAGATAATATAGTGTATGGGCGTCGTAGACAATGGGTCTTAAACGTAATTGAGGCAACTGACTAAAATGGCAAAAGCAAAACGTAATCTTTCTATTAATGGATTTTCCATGCCCGAATGGGGTCTGGTAAAAAAAGATATTAAACCTTTTAAAAACTCCAATGGCGTTTTGATGGATTATAAGCGTTTACTCAGTGACGCTATGTACTTTGTCCACTATGAAGTACCTCTCAAAACATTAGTCACTAGTTTTCTTAAATACGCAGAACGTTTTGATAAAAAGAAATCCGCAGTACTCAGAGTATTGCCCGACTATGAATTTGCGTCTATTGGTAAGTATGCATATTTGGCTACCAAAGGTGCAGAGCTTGAAGATTCCACTCATACGTATTTAGAAGAACGATACAAAGAACTCTTAGTGAAAGCAGAAAAACTTGCTAAAGTAAAAAAAGCAGTTGATGTAGAAAAAGTTAAAATGCCTGTTATGTCAATTCAAGACAGGATGAAAGAGCAAGTAACTGGCCTTTGTGCTACATGGGATGACTGTGTTGATCAGTTATGTTTTGGTAATGATTTTGAGTTAGCTAAGTTTGATCCTCACACACAGATGCAAACTTATAACTCTAGTGTAATCAAGGCAGCTCATGCTAAGATTATCAAAGACATGTATTGGAATCAATATCAAGAAGCACAAGAAGTTGTAGCATGGAAGGATGAGCAGATTAAGGAAGGCTATTCCTATATGACTGCTAAAAAGCGCAAAGAATTTTTAGCATTTTATGAAAAGATTATGGTTGCTTGTGATACATTTATCAACACCGGTAAAGCTGTTCGCAAACCACGTGTTAAGAAAGCACCTAGCAAAGAAAAGCTAATCTCCAAAATTAAGTTTAAAGAAAGCGAGCCAAGTATCGGGCTAGCAAGTGTTAATCCTTTAAGCATCATTGATAGCAGTATTCTGTGGGTATATAACTCAAAGAATCGAAAACTAGGTTGTTATGTAGCAGATTCTATGGCACAAGTACTAAGTATTAAAGGTACAAGTATTGTGGGCTTTGATCCTAAGAAGAGCGTATGCAAAACTGTGCGTAAGCCAGAGCTATTAAAAGGTGCAAACAAACTATCTAGAACTAAAATGCAAAAGCAGTTTGACGAGATTCGTGCTACAGAAACATGCATGAATGGTAGGTTGAATGAGCACATTATTCTAATTAGTACGTTCTAAATAGATAAATAGTATTATGCCAGCAAACCAAATAGGATATAACGGACGTTCAGATTTAATTCGAGAGCTACAACTACGTCTTGCTGACGGTATTGTAGACGTTGAATTAGATCGTGACCACTACGATGTTGCAATCGACCAAGCTCTTGCAAAGTATCGTCAATTAAGTCAAGGTTCTGTAGAAGAAAGTTTAATTTTTATTCAATCTCAACCTGACGTAACAGAATATACACTTCCCGATGAAGTACAAGAGGTACGCAGAATTTACCGCAGAGGTATCGGTACTAACAGCGGAGGCGGAACTAACTTTGATCCGTTTGACGTAGCATTTAATAACATGTACATGCTACAAGCAGGTCAGATTGGTGGACTTGCTGTATTTGATGCCTTTGCACAATACAAAGAAACTATTGGTCGTGTATTTGGTAGCGAGTATAATTTCCTTTGGAATCGAAATACCAAAGTACTAAAACTTCTTCGTAATATCCGACATGATGAGGAAATTATGATCGGCGTCTTTAACTTTATTCCAGAAAATGTACTGCTTAGAGACGTATATGCAAGTCCGTGGTTAGCTACATACGCACTAGCTATGTGTAAACATTACTTAGGCGAAGCCCGTAGTAAATTCACTTCAGGCTTACCAGGAGCCGGCGGCGCTATTCAACTTAACGGCGCAGAACTAAAACAAGAATCACAGCAGATGCAAGAGCAACTAAAACAAGAACTCCATAATATGGAAGAAGGTAATAGTCCTCTTGGTTTTATTATAGGTTAATAATGATTATTGGATTGATTGGATTTATCGGTAGCGGTAAAGATACTGTCGCGCAAGAGTTTGTAAAACTAAATTATAAAAAAGATAGTTTTGCGGCACCACTTAAAGATGTATGTGCGGCAATGTTTGGTTGGCCCAGAGAGTTACTTGAAGGCGACACTGTAGAAAGCCGAGAGTTTCGAGAAACACCCGATATGTTTTGGACTCGCAAGCTAGGTATTGATAACTTTACTCCTAGACTTGCTCTACAACTTGTAGGCACCGATGTGCTTCGTAATCAATTCTCTCAAGATATTTGGCTTAACAGTTTAGAATATCGCATTAGAAAAAATACTTCTAACAAAGAATCTATTGTTATTAGCGATGCAAGATTTAAAAATGAACTTGAATTAATTCGTGAAATGGGCGGCAAAATTATTTGGGTACGCCGAGGCGACTTACCTGAATGGTATGACATTGCATCCAGCGCACATACCGGTAATGCAGTAAGCAAAAAAATTATGCAGACACGATACAGAGACATTCATGAGAGCGAATGGAACTGGGTAGGCTTCAAATCAGATTATACTATTTTTAATACTGGTACAATGGAAGACCTGCGTGAGCGTGTAGCAGAGATTAGTTCTAATATCAAAAAACCAAAGCTGGTAGCGATCTGAGGCTATTTAGCATTTTTCCATAAAACTGATGTCACCGGTATTCGTATAATACCGGTTTTCTCCCATTTTGCATAAATACTTGCATAGGAAACTCACTTAACCTATCTATGGGAGAATAACATGGCAACATTAGTTTCACCTGGTGTAAGTGTAAGCGTTACTGACGAGAGCTTTTATGCTCCAGCTGGTACTGGTACAGTTCCTCTTATCATAATTGCAACAGCACAAGATAAGAGTACACCAGACGGCAGCGGTACAGCGGCTTATACTACAACAGCAACAGCAGGCAAGGTACAATTGATTACCAGCCAACGAGACCTGCTAACAAATTTTGGTAATCCGATTTTCAAGACAAGCGGTGGTACACCACTACATGGTCATGAGCAAAACGAATACGGTCTAATGGCAGCTTATAGCTTCCTAGGCATCGCAAATCGTGCTTATGTAATGAGAGCAAACATTGACCTTAATCAGCTAACAGCAAGTGCAGAAGCCCCATCGGCTGATCCTGCAAATGGTGCTTATTGGGTAGACATTAATGACACCGTTTGGGGTGTTAAAACATGGAGCGGTTCTGCTTGGGTACGTCAATCTGTTAGTGTACCATTAACATCAAATATGGTGTCACCGACAGTTATTAAACCAGCATATGGTAAAAATGGTGATTTCGCGGCAGTGTATTTCAACAATATTGGTGATACAGCAAGCACTGTAAAAATTCATCAAAAGATCAACAATACTTGGTATGTGGTTGGTTCAGCTGGTTGGGATTCGGCAAGCGGTAAAGATTACCAGTTATGCCGTCATACAGCATTACCAACAACAAAGAGTGGTGGTGGTTCATTAGCATCTGGTGACGTAGCATTACAAATAAACAGTCCTAACAATGGTTCAAATATTGTTGTTAAAGTGTACAATGCTTCAACTGGCCAGTGGACAACAGAATCTGTGGCACAGTTTACTCTTTCATCTAGTGCATACAGCACATATGGTTCAACACTAAGCGAAGGTGATTTATGGGCTGATTTTACATCAGCTGATGCTACTATTACACTTCGTCGACATAACGGTGCAAGTTCATTAACTGTAACAGCTACCGCAGCGATTACTGATACAGCTATTAGATTAACTGGTCATAATGCTAACGTTGTTTCGTTTAATATTACAATTAATGACGGTACATCTGTACCAGTTAAACTTGCTTCTGATTATAATTCAGATGGTAACGCAAGTGTTGATGATATTGTAACAGATATTAACTCAGCTCTATCTTTAGCTAACACAACAGTTAGTTTCAGTTCAACTGTTCTTGCTAGCAATGTTAGCGGTAAAGTTAGAATCGTTAACACAGCTGGTTATGACATTGTATTTACCGCAGGTAATGTACCAGGATTTGGTCCTGGAAACTTAAACTTAGTATCAGATACAGCTTATACAAACTGGGAAGTATTAAGTTACGAAGCAAGCAGTACAGCACTAGTAGGCGAAACTGCTAATGGCACATTGTGGTACGATAATGTTACAACTGTAGACAACATTGATATTCTTATCAATGATGCAGCCAATGGTTGGGTTACATACACTGGAGACATCCAAGTAACAGCGTCTGAACCAACTAAGCAAAGCGACGGTTCAACTACACTAGCAACCGGCGACTTATGGATCGACGGCGGCGATTTAGAAAACTTCCCTGTAATCTATACCTGGAGCGCAGATGATGAGTGGGTTCTTGTTGATAACACTGATCAAGTAACCGGCGATGGTATTGTGTTCGGCGATTTCCGCCCACGTGCAACACTGTTGTCGCCAACAATGGATGCAGACTCACCAAGAGCAAATGCTTACCCTGTTGGTATTCTTGCGTGGAACAAACGTGCAAGTGGTGGTAACGTTAAGCAGTACAATGAAGTATATATTGTAGCAGGTAACGACATTGGTCCTAAGTGGGTTGACTACTCAGGTAACAAGTCAGATGGCTCACCATATATGCTACGTAAAGCTCAACGTGCCGCAATTGTACGTCAGATGCAGGCCGCAGTAGCAGCCAGCGAAGAAGCAAGAAACGAAATAAATCGTTTCAACCTACTCGCTGCACCAGGTTATCCAGAACTAATTGATGAGATGGTTAGCTTGAATGTGGATCGTAAGGAAACAGCATTTATTGTTGCTGATGCTCCATTACGTTTAGCCGCAAGTGCAACCGCTACTCAAGCATGGGCTACTAACAGCGCCAATGCTGACGGCAATGGTGAAGATGGCTTAACAGCAAGTTCACCATACATCGGCGTATACTATCCACATGCGCTAACAACAAACTTAGATGGTACAAATGTGTTACAGCCAGCAAGTCATGTTGCTCTACGTACACTAGCATTTAACGACCAGGTTGCTTATCCTTGGTTTGCTCCAGCTGGCTTCCAGCGTGGTCTAGTAAGCAACGCTACAAGCGTAGGTTACTTAGATGCGGCGTCGGCTGAATATGTAGCTGTAGCACTAAGTGAAGGCCAACGCGATAGCTTGTACATCAACAAGATTAACCCAATTGGTAACTTCCCAGGTCGCGGCCTAGCTGTGTTTGGTCAGAAGACTCTAAACCCAGTAGCAAGTGCATTGGATCGTGTTAACGTAGCACGTCTAGTTGTTTACTTACGTGAACGCTTAGACGATATTGTTAAGCCATTCTTGTTTGAACCAAACGACGAAGTAACTCGTCAAAACGCTAAGGTGGTAGTTGATCGTTTCTTAGGTCAGCTAGTAACACAGCGTGGATTGTTTGACTTCTTAACAGTGTGTGATACAACAAATAACACACCAGCAAGAATCGACCGAAACGAACTACACATTGACATCGCTATTCAGCCAGTCAAGGCAGTTGAGTTCATTTATATTCCAATTCGTATCCAGAATACATTGGGATCATCACAGTAAGATTAAAAAACTTACTAAACAGGAAAAGGGGCAGAAATGCCCCTTTTTTTGTCAAATTAAAACGTGAGTTAATGTTTTTTCTGTTTATATGATAAATATTTACATAGAAAGAACTAACCGTTCGTAGGAGAACAAGATGGCAAATATTAATACAACAGAAACCAGATCAAAGTTTGGTGTTCCTGTTACCGGTAACAATGGCTCTGGCATTTTAATGCCTAAGCTAAAGTACCGTTTCCGCGTTAGCTTCTTAGGCGGCTTCGGTGGTGAAGCAGAGTCGAGAGTGCTAACACAAAACGTACAGAACGTTAGCCGTCCAAAGATTACATATGAAGAAGTAACCATTGACAGCTACAATTCAAGAATGTATCTACAGGGCAAGCACAGTTGGGAGCAGATCTCAGTTGTTGTTCGTGACGATATTACAAACAGCGTAACTAAACTAGTTGGCGCACAGATTCAGCGTCAGCTAAATCACTTCCAGCAATCAACACCAGCAGCTGGCTCAGACTATAAGTTTGACATGCAGATTGAAATCCTAGACGGTGTTAACGCTGGCGCAAGCGAAGTTTGGTTCTTAGAAGGTTGCTTCTTCACTAACGTTGACTACAGCGACAGTGATTACAGCACTAACGAGCCAATCACTGTTACAATGCAGGTTCGTTACGATAATGCTACACATTATCAAGGTGACAACGATGTTAACGGCAGAACAAGTGCTGGTAACCCATTCCCAGATAATGTTGGCCTAAACGAACTAAGTCCTGGCGTTTAATGATTGAAAGAGTATAGCTGGCAACAGCTATACTCTCTTTCTAATTTTTTTTGGAGTCCAGTGCATGAGTGTGTTAGGCAGAATCTTTGATATCTTTGGTAATGGCGGAAATAATAAATTCTATGCACGAGATTTTCGTAATGCGTACGGTTTTCGCCCAGATATCAACCCTCCACGCCAAAAATTTAATGGATACATAAATTTCATTGTTAATCGTGAATTGTACGGTGAAAGCTGGTACAATGATAATGCATCTTTTAGAACACAGATTAGTAGCTTAGTAAGAACAGCAAGTCTGCCTGAAATAGAATTTAAAACAGATACTAAAAATCAATACAACAGAAAACGTATTATTAATACGGGTGTAGAATATCAGCCAGTTGATATTAAAGTAATTGATACAATTAATAATGAATGGTTAATACTTTTTATGAAGTATTACAGCTATCATTATATGAATCCTAGAAACAAACAGGGAAAAGACCCATCTAGAGAGACTGTTGGCGGCACAACAACACCTGGCAAAGAAACTATAAATTCACTGTTTGGCCAAGACACCGACGCATGGAACAGCAATGCATACGGTTTTAACTTAAATCTCACATCTACATTCTTTGAACGTATAGATTATGTGTTATATCATGGTAATAAAGCAGTACAGTACAGCTTGGTTAATCCTACATTAACAAGATTTAGAACAAGTGACATAGACTATGCTAGTTCAGAAGTTATGGAATTTGACATGACATTTGAATACGAGTCATTTAATGTTTATCAAAATGTTAATTTTGGGTTATCTGAAGTTGATATATTAAGATTTGAAGACGGTAAAAATTTTACTGGTCCTGCGTTTGTGCCTAATGGCACACCTGTAGTGTTAGACACAGAACGTACATTAGAGTTTTTAGGACCAGTGCCTCGTTCAGGTCAACCACAATCTGAACCAACCCCAGAAATTGATCCAATATCAGGCCTTCCGACAATAACAGTAAACAGTGGTATTAAACCTGATTCAATTTATGGTAAAAAAGGATCATTCGCTGCACCTACTGAAAAGGATAAAAGTTTCTTAGAAGGATTATTAGGCAGTGTAGCAGACAATGCATTAACTGCGGCTATTCACGGTAAAAGTATTAAAAATGCAGTAGTATCGACTGCGGTTGGCGGAGTAGTCACAGGTATCACTAATCAAATAACAACTCCTGTACGTGGTCCTAAACCAAAAGGCCCGGGCGGCGGAGGATAATATATGTCGTCGGTTAATTTATATGATACATTTGGTAATGAAGTAAAATATCAAGTTACGCAAAATACATTAGTTGCGTACTTAGAAAATGCCACAGTTAAATTTCCTATTCCAGAAGCTAGCACAGACATACTATCAAAATTATTTGAAGATAAAGATGACCCTATTAATCCAACTTTACTAGAACAAGTTGAGCAACGATTAGTTAAGTCTGGTTTTAAAAATGCTAATGCAAAGGCAATGGCCAATGTTTTAATTAGAGTTGCAGCTCAACAGCGAGTAAATCCTATGGATTATTTTAGTGTTAATGATAGTTCATTAAAATTAGCTATAGACACATATCAAACAATCAATGCACTAAGACCTGTCGGTAATAGAATTAATTTAGTTAGTCCTTTAAATAATTCTGCTACAAGGTTCAAAGATTTAATACAGCCCTAACATGAAACAGTTTTCGCAAGGGGTTTATACTGTACAAAACCCTTTAAAATACGCAGGTCAAAATGTTCCCTACTTTCGCAGTAGTTGGGAATTAGCTTTTATGCGTATGTGCGACCAACATCCTAACATTTTGAAATGGGCAAATGAAAGTGTTAAGATTCCTTACTTAAATCCCTTAACAAATAAATGGTCAAACTATGTACCCGATTTTATGATTCAGTACGTAGACAAAAACGGCTCAACACATGTTGAACTAGTAGAAATTAAACCTAAGAATCAAACCACACTAGAAAGCGCAAAAACAGCTAAGAATCAGGCTGCAACTATTGTAAACTCGGCTAAATGGGCCGCGGCACAAGAATGGTGTTTGCGTAAAGGTATACGTTTTAAAGTTATTAATGAAGACCAGATATTTCATACCAATAAAAAAAGAACACCTAGAACTAGAGTTAGTAAAAAGAAAAAGTAATAAGTAATAGTATGACAAGAAAGTTAGAAGAAGAATTTAATCTTCCTCCTTTAGAAGAAGCACTAGGTGCTACTGTAGAAACTACAGAGCAGCCGTTAACTACTATTGACGAAGTGCAAGAAGCTATTAGCATTAGTGAAAAAATTGATAATGCACTAGCAGAAGTTCGCGGTATGGAAGTGCATGACAGTGAAATGGATGCTATTGCGCTAGAAGCAATGAATAGCTATACTCAGCTTATGAGTTTAGGTATGAATATGAGTGATATGGCTGCTGGCCAAGTGTTTAACAATGCCGCAAATATGCTTAAAATTGCACTAGAAGCCAAAGACAGCAAAGTAAGTCGTAAGCTAAAGCAAGTTGACTTGATGCTTAAAAAAGCTAGGGTTGATCAAACTGCTAAAAAGATAGGCGACACTGAAGCAGAAGAGATTAGTTCTAACACATTTGACCGTAATGAATTGTTAAAAATGCTTGGTAAAAGTGATAAATAAGTACATAGTTGTACAACAACTTAAAAATTATTAGGAGAAAAAAATGCCACAATCAAAAGGTAATGGTGCAGGCGTTGCAGAATTTGCAACAGGTACACTAATTAGCAGACATAATCTAAAGTTAATCATGGTTGACACAGGTGCAGATCTTCGAACTGAAGATGATGCTACTCGTGAAGCAGTAGAGCGTGCTCTACAGATCGTTCAGCCACTAGCATACTTCCTACCATCAAACGCCAGTGGTCAGATCCACTGCGTAGTTGACGGTTCACAGTTTGACGAAGTATCACTAGAAACTCAGCTACAGGCTATCGGTACATCTACCGTTGGCAGCTACGACTTCTCAGGCGCCGCTGTAACAGTTGGTACAAGTTTAGTAGTATCGTAATACTGTAAAGTATTAAACAAATTGGGAAGGGGTCTTAGTGGCCCCTTTCTTTTTGACTAAAATGATAAATAGTTGTAACAGGAGATTAAACCCATGCAACTAAAAGATTTCATCGCAGAAAGTTTTAAGAAAGAGTATTCGTTTAGAATCAAAATTGCTGCCGATTGCAAGCCTGAGCACTTGGACATCATTGAACAGTGCCTAGCAAAATACAATGTAGTTAGTGTAGCATCATTTAAGCGTACACCAATTCAAGAAAACCCAATGGAATTTGTTCGTGCTAAAGGCGTAAAGTTAATTAGCGAAGTATGTAGTACAGATGTTGTACTTAAGTATCCTGTACACGAAAGAATTTTAGAAGTTTGGTTAGCAGTGCATTTAGGTTTAGATCACGATAGAGTATTATGCTATAACGTTAAAGATCCACGTAAGTTAGAATCTGACAATGCCGCTGACCGTACAGCTTATAACAAGGATCGTACTGTTACTGAAGATGATGCAGTACTAGCAAAAGATGATGGCCAATCACATTATGAAATGCAAAATGAAGGCATTGAAGATGTAGTTTATTTTGGTGAAGAATATAACAAAAAGTTTTTAGACACCCTAGCAAAAATTAAAGCCGATAAAGGCGCAGACTACTTTAAAAATTATCCAACTAAAGATGAAATTATGGGCGACAACCTAAAACCAATGTGGGATACATTACACGGTCAGGCAAACATGGGCAGAGGTGTAGAAAACAAAGAAGTTGACGTAATCACTCAAAGCTCAAGAAGGAATTAAAAATGCGTTTGTCTAATATTTTTGAAGCGCCAGCTCTAACACCTTCACCTGAAATGGGAATGAATCCAGCACCAAAGCCTGGGTCAACAGCCGCAGCCGCCGCAGTATCAGGTGCTAATGCAATGAGAGGTGTTACTCACCAATCGGGCTCAGCAGTAGCAAAAGCATTAGGTGCATTAGGTTCAGGTAAAACACTAACACCTGGACTTGCAAAAGCATTAGATCCTTATGCAGATGCGCTAACAGTAATTTTATCAGATCCTCAATTAAGAAGTAAGTTTGTTCAGCTAATGAAGCAAGCACAAAAACAAGAACCTGCACAAGAAAATGTCAACGAAGATCAAGACAGCGTTGATGCAGTAGCAAGTTCAATTACTCGTCGCATTATGATGCAACATGCAGACCTATTAAGCAAGTACGGTCCTGTAAAAGTTATGGCAGCTATTGATGATGTTGCAGAATATGCCGGCGGCGATGGCTTAGACGAAATTGGATCAAGCGATGTAAGCATCTGGACTAAGCAAGTTATTCAAGATTTAGAAGCAGGTCATTATGACCGTGTGCAGGAAGATGAACAGCTTGATGAAATCTTACCAATGCTAGGTGCTATGGCTGGCCGAGCAGCATTTGCTGGAGCAGGCGCAGTAACACGTGGTGTTGCTGGCGCAGTCGGACATGCAGTGGGAAGTTCGTTAGAGGATAGTGACGAAGATCCAACCGATGATGCTAGCAGTGGCGATGAAGTAGATACAGTGAGTATGGATGTTCCACTGTTACTACGTGTCTTAGAATTTGCTAGAGAAGAAGTCGAAGATGATATAGTTTTACATGATGTAGTAGAGCGTCTAATTGCAATGTCAAAAGATGGTCCATTAAGCATGGACGACTATGACAGCATTGTCGGAAGTGTCGAAGAATTACCAGTACCAGATAGTGAACCAGTTGATGAAGTATCAAACAAAACACTTTCATCGTATGCAGACAAAGCATCAAAGGAACGTGATGCATATCATGCAGATCGCAATAAAGATGCAGAGTCAGCAAGAAAGTATCATAATCGTAAAGCTGGTGTGCGTAAAGCACTTTCAATAACGCAAGAAGATGAACAGCTAGACGAGCTATCACCACAAACACTTGGTAGCTACGTTTCTAAGTCTGTTAAAGACGAAAAAGAGCGTCGCGCACACGGTATTAGAGTACGTGATGAGTTAAGAGCAGCCACAGGCAAGAACTTTGGTACACCTATGGATCGTAAACTATACAGCCCAACAGCTAGTCGATCAGCCGGCCAAAAGCGTGCTATTGATAAGCTAACAGGCAAATCAAAAGTTCCAGCACAAGAAGGTTATTATGCTCCAGGTCCTGAAACAATGCCAGGCGCAGTAGGACCTCAAGAAACAACTACTGTAAGTTTTAATCAAAGCAAGACAATTGGCGACGCAACATTGAATATTAATGCGTCAGCTAAAGATATGGAAGAGTTACATCGTATATTGAAGTTAGCAGGTGTTAACTACAATAGCGATGGTGCCAAACAAGAGCCAAGCATGAAAGATGTTGCTGTGGCTCTTGAACCACATGCGCCAGAAGCACCAGCTGAAGAACCATGTGGATGTCAAGACGAAGAAATGCCAACAGACGTAAAATATAACACAGACAAACAGACATTAATCAATGTTTTACGTGACAAATTACAAAAAAGATTGGCATAAGATAAACTCTTTTGGAGTTCAAAAGCCCGCCTAGGCGGGCTTTTTTTTCGATAAATATAAGTATGGCAAAAGGTACAGTAGAGAGCAGTCTCACAAAATCAGCATATGCTAAAGTAGCATATACTAACGATACGCTAAAAGAATTTAGAGCATGTTGTCATCCACAAACAGGCCCTAGATACTTTATGGAAAAATACATGATGATTCAGCACCCAACTAAAGGTGCGATAAAGTTTGTTCCGTTTGACTATCAGTTAGAACTTATCAAAAACTATAATGACTATCGTTACAGTATTAACATGCTGGGCAGACAGATGGGTAAAACTACGGTTGCTGCCGGCTATCTGCTTTGGTATGCTATGTTTGTACCAGACAGTACAATTTTAGTTGCGGCTCATAAGCAAAGTGGTGCGAGTGAAATTATGACACGTATTCGTTACGCATATGAAAACGTACCTGATCATATTCGCGCAGGTGTTACTGAATATAACAAAGGTAGTATTACCTTTGATAATGGTAGTCGTATTGTAAGTACCACAACTACAGAAAACACTGGTCGTGGTATGTCTATCTCGCTAATTTACTTAGACGAGTTCGCATTCGTGCGTAACACTATTGCTAAAGAATTTTGGGCTTCGCTATCACCTACACTAAGTACTGGTGGTAAGTGTATTGTTACTAGCACACCTAGCAGTGACGAAGATACTTTTGCAGAGATTTGGAAAGCGGCAAATAAAAATTATGACGAATACGGAAATGAAACTGCGGTAGGTGTAAACGGTTTCAAACCTATGTTTGCTAAATGGGATGAACATCCTGACCGAGATCAAGCATGGGCTGATGCAGAACGTAGTCGTATTGGTGATGAACGTTTCCGTCGTGAACACGAATGCGAATTTATTATCTATGACGAAACACTGATTAGTGCAATTAAACTTTTAGATCTACAAGGCGCCGAACCTATTTCACGTATGGGACAAGTACGTTGGTATAAGCATATAAGTCCAGCAAACATGTATGTTGTTGCGCTAGACCCAAGCGCCGGCACAGGTGGCGACAACGCAGGTATTCAGGTTATTGAATTACCTTCTATGATTCAGGTTGCAGAATGGTGCAATAATAAAACACCTATTGAAGGCCAAATGCGTACAATGATGGATATCATGCAGTACATCAAAGAACGTGGCGCTCATCAGATTTATTGGTCTGTAGAAAATAACACCATCGGCGAAGCCGCACTGGTTGTTATTAGAGATACTGGTGAAGAAAATTTCCCGGGAGATTTCTTACACGAACCAAAACGTATTCAAGGTTATAAAGGCCGTAAAGGATTCCATACTAATCATAAGAGCAAAGTTGAAGCGGCTATTGCTTTAAAACGTTTGGTTGAAAAAAATAAGATTACTATTAATAGTAAAATGTTAATTAGTGAACTTAAGAATTTCGTTGCTCGCGGTAATAGCTATAGTGCAAAGCCGGGTCAAACAGATGACTTAGTTATGAGTTTATTAATTGCTATACGCATGATTACATATATTAGCACATTCGAAGATCAAGTGTTTAGTGCAGTAAATAATAGTTTGAGCACCGATGAATTTTTACAAGAGGACGAATATGATTCTCCGATGCCGGTGCTATAATGATACACATCGAAAAACTTTCTTTAAAACGAATTACCAGCTACACATGGCAAACATTTGTTGATAGCTTTTTACACAATAATACATCACGAATTCTTACTTTACCTGATGATGGTCGAACGTTTCGGCGCAATCAGGACTTAAATTCACTAGATATACTTTCGCCTTATGTTTTTTCTAAATTAAAAAATATAGAGATTGGGAAGTATTATGGAAATGTTGGCATAGACATAGACATACTATTATTAAATCCTCCACCTATTGACAATTTAGTTGTTGAAATAACTATCGACCACATAAATTGTTTAGGGAAGCAAAAATTAAAACGTTTATTGGAAAATTATATTGTTGCGTTAAATGATTTTGAAGAAGGTGGTACACTATACGGACCGCCTAGGCCTCATCTAATAGAAATTTTGACACAGCTAAACATAAAGCCAAAGATGTTATTTTTAGTAGGCTATTGTTTTCAGTTATCAGATTATCCACCTCTTAACATTTATAAAATTCCGTTCGAATACTGGGCAGTCCAAACAGCAATAGTTGACAAAGTGTTTGCCCAAGCTATTTTCGACAGTACAATAAAACAACAATTTCTAGATAAGTTAGAAAAAGACTCTACAAATTTTTGTGCCGTACCATTATTTAAACCTAGAAAAAGCAGAGTAGAATTATTAGTACAGTTAGAAAAACATCAAATTTTAAACAAAACAGATTGGAGCCTAGCATATAATTTATCTAAGCATAATTATGTAACTACTATTAAGTATAAAGAAACAGAGACCTATACTGATGAACAATTACACTTCTTGTCTAATCACGATTTTCCAAAATTTTTAGAAGGCCCTTCGGTAAATTGGGTAGATGTAATATCTCCGCTAGCAGAGTGGTTTAACAAATACAAATTTAATATCTGCGCCGAAACATATATGGGTAATGAAATACCCACCCCAATGGGCGGACCAGCTGGCTTAACTGAAAAAACTTACAAGAGTTTTTTAACAGGCGCAACCCCTATAATGTATGGGCCTAAGAATTCTATAACGCATCTTCGTAGTCATGGGTTTAAGCTAATTACAGATGAATTTGATACCACTGATCCTGTAGAAGTAAGTAAACTAGCTGTTTATTTTTATAATACTCCTACGCACACAATAGACTATAAACTTCATAACTTCGAACGAATAACAGATTTAGAGTTTTTAACCGATCTGCTTTGCGAGCCTTTGCATAAGATAGCTGAATTGATAAATAGTATTAGGAGATAATACTATGGCAGTTAATACAAAAAAACTTGCAGAAAAGATTTTTAACCTTTTAAAGGGTTACGGATATACTGTACAGTCATACGATCCAGAAGGTAAGTTAGTTGTAGATCCTCAAGATGCTACACGTTTCTTAGTGGATAAACCTAACATCTTAGTTAGAATTGATTTAAACAGTATGCAAGTAAGTTTAGCTACCAGTGAAGATCTAAGCGATCATCCTGTAAGAGAACAGCTTAAAAAGTTAGTTTTTAATTCAAGTCCTGAAGTTACATTTGACTACAAAGTGTTTGGTAAAAAACTAAAGGCTAAGGGTGAAGCAATTAATATAATTAAAAATTCGGAGAAAGATATGGCGGATGTAATGGAAGGCTTTGGCCAAATGACAGGCAGCACAAAGACTAGCTATCAACCACTTGACAACATTAAGATTGTTGTTAAACATAGAAAGCCTGTTAATGAGGAATCACGTGGAGCCCGTAGTAGAAACATCCACAGTATCTATATTCAGCGTGGTGAAGAAAAGTTTAAGATGCAGGAAAATAGTTTAAGAGCCGCTCGCGCTATGGCACGTCACATTCATAATGGCGGCGAAATGTTTGATAGTACAGGCCAATCAATTACTGAGATGGCTAAAGAGTATCGTGAACTAAGTGAGTTTGTTCGTTATGTTCGTGGTGCTAATTTAGTTAACGAAGCAAACGAGCAGTATGTAACTATGGCGGTTGAAAACATTGAAAATATTAGAACTATTTTTGATAAGCTATCTGGTGTAAAGACTTATTCTACCGCAGTTGAAAGTTTAGAAGATCGTTACAGCGTTGAAATTTTAGAAGATGGTGTTGACTTAGAAAGTAAGTTTGTTGAAACGCACTTTGATGATCGTGTAGCAAATGCTATGGATAGTATCAAACGTGCTATGGCAAGACAAAATTCTTTTGAAGGTACTATTGCTAGAGCAGTAGCTAACGAATCATTTGAAGGATTAAAAGACTTGCTAAGTGAAGGTGACACACTCGATTTTGCGACACCACATGCAAAACTTGGACATCAAGTTGCACAAATGGGTTATGCCGCTCAAAATCCGGTACTGGGCAATTATCTTCAGAATATTAGTAAGAAGCTAAATGCAGGCGGATCGCTCAATCAGTTTGAATATACGACTGTTAAGAGTTGTTTACTTTGTGCCAATGAAGCAAGAGTAAAGACTGTACCCGGTATGACTGAATCCGAAAGTTACGAAAAGTTTTTGGATGAGTTCATTGCAGAGTAACTAATCAGAAAAAATGTTTGAAACACGGAGCCCTGTATAAGTAAAATTATACGGGGCTTTTTGTTCTGTATTCAGTGAAGAAAGATAAATAAAATTGTTAGAAAAAAGTTCTTGACTTTTTTCTATCTAGGCATTAAACTAAACAAAGTTCTTATATAAAGAACAAACATGGCACATATGGCAAAGGAGAAATATTATGGCCTCATTAGCAGACATCCGCGCAAAGCTCGCGGCAATGGAATCGAAACCAGGTTCCAACAACAACCAAGCGCAAAGCGATAACGCAATTTATCCGTTCTGGAATATCGAAGAAGGCGCTTCAGCAACATTCCGCTTCCTCCCCGATGGCAACGCAAAGAATGATTTCTTTTGGGTTGAACGTCAGATGATCCGACTTTCCTTCCCAGGAGTAGTTGGTGGTGAGAATAAGCCTGTAACAGTACAGGTACCTTGCGGTGAAATGTACAACGATACTTGTCCAATTCTAACAGAAGTACGTCCTTGGTTTAAGGATCCGGCACTAGAGGAAATGGGTCGTAAGTATTGGAAGAAGAAGTCTTACATCTTCCAAGGTTTTGTTACAGAGAATCCTCTTAACGAAGACCGCCCAGAAAATCCAATTCGTCGTTTCGTAATTGGTCCACAGATCTTTAACATTATTAAGTCTGCACTAATGGATCCTGATATGGAAAATATTCCAACAGATTATCTAAATGGCACAGACTTCCGTTTGTCAAAGACAACAAAGGGTCAGTACGCAGATTACAGCACATCTAAGTGGGCTCGTAAGGAACGCAGTTTGGATGAAACTGAACTAGCATCAATTGACAAGTTTGGTCTTTTTGATCTAAACGAATTTTTGCCAGCTCGTCCGAGTGCTGAACATTACAAGGCAATTGCTGAAATGTTTGAAGCAAGTGTAAATGGTGATCTATATGATCCATCACGTTGGGGTAATTACTACAAGCCATATGGTGTAGAAGTTCCAGCTAATGCACCAAGCCCAACTCTTCAGAAGGCAAGTGCTCCAGTAGCAAAGCCAACTCCTGCCCCAGTGGCAAAACCAGTTGTGGATGAAGACAAAGACGCACCGTTTGATGCGGCTCCAGAAACAAAGGTAGAAACGCCAACTCCTGCTCCGGCAGCAAGCGATGGCGCAAAGAAGTCAGCTGATGACATCCTTGCAATGATCCGTAATCGCAAGCAAGCCTAAGGAGTAGCTTATGCAAAAACCATTTGACTTGACCAAGTTTCGTACTGGTCTGACTAAAAGTATCACCGGTATTAGTGCTGGTTTTCATGACCCACGTGATTGGATCAGCACTGGTAACTACACACTAAATTATCTTATCAGCGGAGACTTTAACAAAGGTATTCCTCTGGGCAAGGTAAGTGTGTTTGCTGGTGAATCAGGATCAGGTAAATCATTTATTTGTTCCGGTAATATTGTGCGACACGCACAAAAAATGGGTTGTCAAGTTGTTCTTTTTGACTCCGAGAACGCACTTGATGAAGAATGGTTGAAAGCCCTAGAGGTTGATACCAGCCCTGAAAAACTACTTCGTATTAGTGTTAGCATGATTGACGATGTGGCCAAAGCCATCTCAGACTTCATGAAGGACTACAAAGCCAATTATGGTGCGCTAAAATATGAAGAAATGCCTAAACTTCTGTTTGTTATTGACAGTCTAGGCATGTTGCTTACTCCAACTGACGTAGATCAGTTTCAGAAAGGTGACATGAAAGGCGATATGGGCCGTAAGCCTAAAGCACTAACAGCACTTGTTCGTAATACTGTCAACATGCTTGCCCCATATCCAATCGGTCTTGTTGCAACCAATCACACGTATGCTAGCCAGGATATGTTTGATCCAGATGATAAGATCAGTGGTGGTCAAGGCTTCGTATATGCATCAAGTATTGTTGTTGCAATGCGTAAGCTCAAACTCAAAGAAGATGAGGACGGCAACAAGATCAGCGAAGTACGTGGTATTCGCAGTGCTTGTAAGGTAATGAAAACTCGTTATAGCAAGCCGTTTGAAAGCGTACAAATTAAAATTCCTTATGAGTCTGGGATGGATCCGTATAGCGGTCTATTAGATATGTTTGAAGCAAAAGGAATTTTAGTTAAAGAAGGTAACAGGCTAACTTATTCTTCTCCAGTTACAGGTGAAATCGTTAAAGAGTTCAGAAAAGGATGGACCGGAGATAAGCTACAGATAATTATTGACGAGTGGAAGCAAAATCCCCTTGCAAGTAAAGATACTGTAGAGGATGCTTCTGCTGATGACTTTGAACCAGCACCGGAGGAATACGCAGATGAGTCCTGAAGTAGCACTTCTCGATGAACTTTGGGATATTGTAAAAGTACATATCCCAAAGAAGGATCGAGTTGAATTCGCAGAAACAATACTAAGAACCTTTGAAGATCATTTAAGTTTAGATGATATCGAAGATCATGTTCAAAGTTTTGATTCAGCGATGAAGGCCGCAATTAAGAGTCACTTTGATTATCTTTTAGACAACGATGAATCTAAAGATGACGATTATAACGACTGGGATTAATTCATGAGTACTTGGTATAATAAAGTAGTTGACGATTTAGGCAATATAATAGATTGTATTTCCTACTTTGAAGATGAAATTGAAAACGCTAAGTACGAGTGTAGGATAAAGGGTAGCCTGGAGAAATCCAGTGCCGCCCTCCCAGGTATCACCGAGCATCGCTTTAATCAACTTCAAGAGATTGAAGCGATTCTTGAACACTTGAATATTGAGCTACGTAAAGAACGCAGTAAAGTATTTAGAAAGTATTTGGAAGCATACAATAGACAACTCAGTAGCAGAGATGCAGAGAAGTTTGTTGACGGTGAGGAGAGTGTTATTACACTCACTCACCTATGCAACCAATTTAGCTTATTACGCAATAAGTTTTTAGGTATCATGAAGGGCCTGGATACTAAACAATGGCAAATTGGTCATATTACAAGACTACGTACCGCAGGCATGGAAGATATTGTAATCAGCTAAATAATGTTATAGGGGGTATTTGTATGAAAGTTAAAAAACTAATTATGAAATACTATGAAGCTATTATCGGCGGTGACAAAGAAAAACAAAAGCGTCTTTGGAAAAAGTCTTTAAAGAAATCCCTCAAGGGTAAACACACCGAAGTGATTAGGTAAGGAATATTCATGAAACAAGTTATAGCATTATTTTTAGCTCTAGCAGTAGCTACACCTGCATTTGCTGGCGGTCACCATTATCACAATGGTTATAAAACTCAACATCATCATAGACACGGTCCTGTAATTGTACACCGCGACAATTGGGTAGCACCATTAATTGGTGGTGTTATTTTAGGTGCCGTTATTGCAGACGCAAAAGAAAAAGAAAAAGAAACAAAGCAAGTTATTGTTCAGTCTGCTCCTGTAACAGTTACAAAGGTGATTGTATGCAGTGAATGGAAAGAAATTATGACCAGCGATGGGCAAGTGTACAAAGAGCGTACATGTAGAGAGCAATAACCTTCGATAAGTTGTTGTTTTTTAACAAATTTTTAGCCCTTGTAAGTCATTGATTTATAAGGGCTTTTTTGTGGCTAAAAACAACATTTTAGGTGGGATAAGTTGTTGTTTTTATACAACTTTTTTATCCCTAAAACCGCAATAAACCGGTTGACTTATACTCAGTTTCTGCTATTATGTATATATAGGGAGCGAAAAAGATGTTCACTGTTTTGCTAATAATTGGATTGCTAGTTTTAGTTGGGATCTTTTGGAAAGATGTTATCCCAGCTGGAGCAGATATTTTGTCTGTAATTATTGGGGCAGTTTGGGCTTGGTTCGCTTTTTGGATGCTTGTTGATGCAATTTTCGGTTGACAAGTTGCTAAAATCTGTTATTATATACAAGTAAGTTAAATTTTTGTGTGGGAGCAAAAACTATGTTGATTAATATTAAGCAGGGCAGTTATCGTAACAGCCCAATCATTAACACTGTATTTCCAATGGTGAAGCCAGTTAACATTGGCAAGAAGGGCATGTTCGCTACAGTCGACGCCCGCGCACTGTTGGGTGAAGATAAAGGTGCAATTCGTGTGTTGCTAGAAGATCCTAACTCATTTGAGTATGTAACTGCTGACGGTGAAACTGTCACGCAGATGTCGCCTGTTGCAGAAGCACCAAAGGTTGAGAAAAAGAAGGAAACGCCTGAAGAAGCAATGGATCGTATCCGCAAGCGTTTTTCGATTCTAGACCAAATGACGGACGCTGTTGCTAACGGTGTTGTGCGTGGTCTAATTGTTAGCGGCCCTCCAGGTGTTGGTAAGAGCTTTGGTGTCGAGAAGATCCTTGACGAGTACGAAGCTATGCATAAGCTCGCTGGTGGTAAGGCACCGCGTACAGAAATTGTTAAGGGTTCGATGACCCCGATTGGTTTGTTCCAGACGCTGTACAATAACAGTCAGGAAGGTAACATCCTTGTGTTTGATGACTGTGACAGCATCTTGTTTGATGAGGTCTGCTTGAACATGCTCAAGGCTGTGCTTGACTCAGGTAAGAAGCGTACAATTAGCTGGAAGAGCGAAAGTAACGCTCTGCGTCGTGAAGGCATTCCAGACCGTTTTGATTTTAAGGGTGGCTGTATCTTTATCACTAACGTTAACTTTGAGAACGTTCGTAGCAAAAAGATTCAAGACCACTTGTCTGCGCTGATGTCACGTTGTCACTATATTGACCTTGCAATGGATAGTAGTGCTGACCGTTTCTTGCGTATCAACCAAATTGTTAAGGATGGTATGCTTGCCGAGTATGATTTTGGTGATGACGGCGACCAAGAAGTTGTAGACTTCATGGTGGAGAAGTCAGCTCGTTTGCGTGAGATCAGCTTGCGTATGGTACTCAAGGTAGCCGACCTTAAGAAGATGGCGCCTGAGAATTGGAAAGACCTCGCAGAGACGACTTGTATGAAGCGTTTTGCCTAAGCACCTCCCACAGCCTAGGCAGGCTCCCTCGGGTAGTAATACCCGGGGGATTTTTCTTATTTGTGTCTTGACAAATAAGTGATATTAGTATATATTATGTAGTATGCAAAAAGTTATTCTAGAAATCCGCGACGAAGTTAATGTAAAGTTTGTTGGACTTGATGTAAAAACACGGCGTAAGATTTCAGACGCGGTGAAATACTTTTTGCCATATGCATACCATATGCCCGCTTATAAGCTAGGGCGGTGGGATGGCTGTGTACGTTATTGTGACGTTGGTGGCCGCACATACTTTAATCTTTTAGATAAGTTGTTACCTTTAGTAGTTGCTGATGGGTATCAAGTTGAAGTAGACGACCAGAGACAACAATGGGACTTTAAGTTTGACCATGTAACTCAAACTGACTATGAACATATTGCATGGCCCGCCAAGCACCCACGTGCAGGCGAGCCTATCCTTTTACGTGACTATCAAGTAGAAGTAATTAATCGTTTCTTAGATAACCCGCAATGTCTACAGCAGATTGCTACCGGTGCCGGCAAGACACTTATTACCGCAGTACTTAGTAACAAATGCGAACCGTATGGGCGTAGTATTGTTATTGTACCCAACAAGGACCTTGTTGTACAGACGGAAAAAGATTATAAGAACATGGGGCTAGATGTTGGTGTGTTCTTCGGTGATAGAAAAGAGTTTGGTAAAACTCATACTATTTGTACGTGGCAAAGTCTTGCTATCCTAGAAAAGAAAACAAAAGCGGGTGAAGCAGACATAGATGTAGAACAATTCCTTGATGGTGTTGTATGCGTAATGGTAGACGAAGTACACAAAGCTAAAGCAGATGTATTGCGGGATCAGCTAAGTGGTATCTTCCGCAATGTTCCTATCCGTTGGGGACTAACTGGCACCATTCCCAAAGACGAATACGAAGCAGTTGGTTGTATTTGTAGCATTGGTCCAGTCATTGGTAACTTGAGCAGTAAAGAATTGCAAGACATGGGTGTGCTTGCTGACTTGGATATTAACATTCTACAGTTGCAAGATGGTGTTCTTGGTTTTGGTAGTTACGCTCAAGAATTAAAATGGTTGGTATCTGATCCAAAACGAATAGATCAGATTAGTAGTATAGTAAAGGGTTTAAGCAACAGCGGTAATACGTTGGTGCTTATTGATAGGATCGCTACAGGTGAGATGCTAATGGAACGTAACCCTGATTGGGTGTTCATCAGTGGCGAAATGAAAACAACAGATCGTCAAAAGGAATATGATGAAGTTTCGGACACTAATAACAAGATTATTGTGGCGACTTACGGTGTGGCCGCTGTGGGTATTAATATCCCCCGTATTTTTAATCTGGTTCTTCTGGAGCCCGGAAAGAGCTTTGTCCGCGTTATACAAAGCATTGGACGAGGAATCCGTAAAGCGGAGGATAAGGATTACCTACAAGTAGTCGACCTTACCAGTAACTTAAAATACAGCAAGCGTCACATGACCAAGCGTAAAGAATACTATAAAGAGCAAAACTTTAGATACACAATGACTAAGGTTGAATACAAATGACATTAGGCGAACATAAAAATCTTTCGGAAACAGACAAAGCCTTTTTAAAACTAGAAGGACGTTGCACTGGTTGTGGTTGCGACTTAAAAGGTATGTTCAACGTTCACAGTGAATGGTGTGAAAAGTCTCCTGCATTTATCTGGCACTCGTCAACAGGTGGCTGGCGCTCCGGAGAGATGCAAATAATGTCATCCGGGCGACGACAAGGTAAAAGTGTCTTTGCTAATATGGTAAACCAATTAAACAAACTATTTGGAAAAGAAAATGAAAATACTAACAGTAGATAACGTATCATATGATTTAGATACAGTACCAAATGAAATAGATGACATTAGGTACTGTGTGCTAGATGCCAGCGACAAACATAATGTTGATTTCTTTTTTCTGCCGCTGATCTTTTTGGAGAGTTTTCATGCTCCGGCTATCTGTTTGCAGATTGGAGAACACTCTGTACAGATGCCAATGGATTGGAGCATATTAATTTGTGACGAGGAATACAGCGGCTTTGAAGTTATTCCTTTAGCTAGTTTAAACAACAGAGGATTTCAAGCACTTGTAATGAATCCTTTGCAAGCCATTTCAATAAGCGCAAAAGAAATTGCAATTACAAACATCTATCAAGATGTTAAATGGTATTTTCCAAAACTAAAAAACGGGCATTTGCTTGCCGTACCTTTGAGCGGCGGTCCAAAACCAAAGTGTGCTTACTTTGTTAAAGAAGCTAACAAAGTTCAAGATATTGATATTGCGGATTTAATCTAATGCTCGATACTGACCCATATAACCTAAAGGGCGAAATTGTCCCCATCCCAGACTTTCCGTTACCCGGCATACAGTACAAAGACGTTACTAGCTTACTGTATAAGCCAGCGGCATTTAAAACCACTGTAGACGCTATTACAGCGTTTGCTAGGGCTAATAACATCACAGATATTGTAGCACCTGATGCTAGAGGATTCATTTGGGGTAGTCCAGTAGCAGTAGCATTAGGTGTACCATTACACCTAGTACGCAAGCCTGGTAAGTTACCACCTCCAACTGTGGGCATTGAGTTTGAATATGAGTATGCTCAAACTAGTTTGCACATGAAGGCTAATACACCTTTGGATGCATTAAAAAATGTACTAATTATTGATGATGTAAACGCCACAGGCGGAACAGCACTAGCTATAATTGAGTTGCTTAAAAAGTTTAACGTACATCCAATCGAGATCTGTTATGCATGTGTAATTGATCTAAGTTTCTTAGGAGGCACAGTTAAACTACGTGGCAAGGGTATAAAAACATTCAGCGTAATTGAATATGATAAGGACGACCAATGAGTTATTTGTTTACAAGTGAAAGCGTAAGTGAAGGGCATCCAGATAAGGTCGCAGACCTAATTAGCGATGCAGTAGCAACATATATTCTAGATAAGAATACCGCTCATCGAGCCGCAATAGAAACACTGGTTACTACTAACATGGTAACATTAGCTGGTGAGTATAAGAGTACTAAAGAAATTGACAAGAGTGTGATTGCAGATATTGTGCGTAACACTGTTAAACGTATTGGTTACGAGCAAGAAGGCTTTCATTGGCAGCATCTAAAAATCTACAACGAACTACATCCACAAAGTGCAGATATCGCATTGGGTACTGATGATTTTGGCGCCGGCGACCAAGGCCTCATGTTTGGCTATGCTTGCCGTGAAACACCTAACTACATGCCGGCAGCAATTTATTGGAGCCATTGTATTGTAGAAACATTGGCGCAAGCTCGCAAGTCTGCTAATGGCACATGGCTAGGTCCCGATGCTAAGAGTCAGGTTACTATGGAATACAATGACGATGCTACAGTAAAGCGTATTGCAAAGGTGGTATGCTCAACACAGCATAGCCCAGATGTAACTATACAAAGCGTTCGTAATGCAGTAGAAGCAATTATTAGACAAGTTCTTCCTAAGGAGTTACTAGATAATGACACTGAGTTTTACATTAATCCTACTGGCCGTTTTGTTATTGGCGGCCCTGATGGGGATGCAGGCCTCACAGGACGAAAAATCATCGTCGATACTTACGGCGGCTATAGTCCTCATGGCGGTGGTGCTTTTAGTGGAAAGGACCCTACCAAAGTAGACCGCAGTGCCGCTTATATGATGCGTTACTTGGCTAAGAACATTGTTGCAGGTGGATATGCAGACTGGGCCACATGCCAAGTTAGCTATGCAATTGGTGTTAAAGAACCAATGAGCTTTTATGTTGAAAGCAATGGCAACAGTCGAGAGCTTACTGATTGGATTCTAAAAAATGTTGACCTCACGCCAAAAGGAATCATTGACAAGTTCGACCTGTTTAGTGTACAATTAACAGATACTACAAACTATGGACATTTTGGCAAGAATCATCTTCCTTGGGAACAAGTAGACTTAGATATCAAATTATGACAACTAAAAAAGAACCTGCTATTCCATTAAAAGATATTATGGCAGCACTGGACAAAAAGGACAGAAGCTTTTATAGTCGCTTGACTGATGAACAGAAGAAAGCATTTGTACCTTGGATGATGATGCGTTATGCTAGTAGCGCACAAGGTCGTAATGCCGCACATTATTTGTTTATGATTAATGAACTTGTTAACAAAAACTTTAGCGATGTTAGTAAGCATCCAGAACTACAGTGGCTATTGATGACTGCGGCAGGGTCTGGCAAAGTTGAATTCCATCCTTACATTAAACCACCTAACAGTAAAAAGAAAAAAGATAAAGTTAGAGATTTTGTTAGTGGCATTTATCCTTTGCTGAAATCCAGCGAGATTGATATGTTGCTAGAATTAAACACCAAAGAAGATCTAATAAAGTTAGCAGAGGCACATGGTTACGACGACAAATCCATCAAAGACATCTTTGGAAAGTGACACTGTCTGCAAGTGGTGTGAAAAAGAGTTTCGTAACGAGCGAACTCTAGCCGCGCATATGTGTCCAAAGAAGCGGCGCTGGGCCGACCGCGAAATGACTCATGTTCGTTTAGGATATAGAGTATTTCAAATGTTTTATGAACTAAACACAGCCGCTGCCAAACCTAAAAGCATGGAAGACTTTATCCGTAGTCAATACTATGAAGGCTTTGTTAAGTTTGGACGTAGTTGTGTACGCAATGAGTATCTAGATCCAGAGAAGTTTGCTGAGTGGTTAATTAAGAATGGCAAGAAGCTAGCTGACTGGAACAAGGATAGTTTATATAACGAATTCTTGTTGGAGTATGTAAAGAAAGAAACTGGCTTACGAGCTCTAGAACGTAGCATATTATATCTTGCTGAATGGGCTGACGATAACAGTTGTGATTGGCAAGAATACTTTAAAGTAGTTAGCACACCACGTGCTGTACATGATATTAGATCCGCAAAGATTAGTCCTTGGTTAATCTATCTTAGTGCATCTGGTGCAGAGTTACTTACTCGCTTCAGCAGTGAACAAGTTAAGATGATTGACGATCTTATCAACGCTAAGTTTTGGGTCAAAGTGTTTGCTAACAATGCAGAAGAAGTCGAAGCAGTTAGAACAGCTTGTGAGGCAGCAGGAATATGAACTTAGAACTAGAAGCATACGAAGGCGAGCTTACACAGCTACGCCGAGTACATAAAATGGTAAGACACTTATCAGCTGATAAGCTAGATGGTGTATACTTTATCTGTGGCGAAGCCGGAGAAAAAGATACCATGGGCCTGCCGGAAAAGATACTTGTATGCCCAGCGTATGGATTAGACGGCTTTGCTATCTATACTAAAACATCTGACTATTCAGCACCGGAGTATTAAAATGGCTAAACCAGCACCGACACATGTAGATAGAATAGGCAAACCAATTGAGCTAGGCGACATGGTTGCTGTAGCAGACTACAATGGCCTTATGCTAGGAAAAGTAACTAAACTCAATCAAAAGATGATTAAGGTTAAGCGTTATCCTACTGGCAGTCGTAACTATGAAAAGAACAAATATCCACGGGAGTCTATCAAGCTAGATCCGGATGATGTGGCTATCCATATTCTATCAGGAGGCGATTAATGGTTACTAGAGAACAAATTATTAACAGCATGTGCTTCACTTATAGGCATGACTACGGACTCACGAT
>Ga0222712_10000909_pt1 | contig 37825 bp, 52 predicted proteins | sample C33_657DmetaG_FD_165043 | JGI IMG/M metagenome (GOLD analysis project Ga0222712, IMG submission 165043) | Estuarine water microbial communities from San Francisco Bay, California, United States - C33_657D | ecosystem: Environmental > Aquatic > Marine > Unclassified | place: USA: California... | reverse complement strand
TTATTGGTTTCAAAGTCTGCATCAAAGCGACCACCTGGTGCGTGAGCTCTCAATCTTCTACCGCCTTCTTGTAGAGTTCTAGGTTACCGACTATTCGCTCATCTGTAGGGCTCAACTCTGCGGCTATGGTTCCATATTCAAGGGCCATCTTCTTTTCACCTAACCAAAACGCACATACAGCAGCTAGGTCGTAGGGCTGTGCTCCCCAGGCAAATGCCTCATTTAAATAGTCCATACTTTTGTTTTTAATATTAACTGCCTTCTTAGCCCACATGTAGCACTCTTCAATACGGCCCTTGTCATAGTGATACTGTGCCAGCTCTACATACGCCTCTCGTTTAGCAGGTTCTTCTTGAACAGCAAGCTTCCACCACTTAAGCTTCTCTGCTTCATCTGTAGAGCACTTGGCTATGTAGCGCATAGAAGATGCTCGTTCAGCTTTCCATACCGCTTTAGGCAAAGATAGATGGCGTTTGAACTGAACCAACGCTTCTTCAATCTGTCCGTGAAAGAAAAGCTCACGAGCATAGTAGTAAGCATTACGGTCGTTGTGTGGGTCTTCTTCTATAGATAACTTAAGCAATGGAAGGTACTGTCCGCGAGACTTAGTGTCATCTGCCTTGTGCCATAGGCCTAGCTTTGACCAATACTCTTTCTCAACAAGGCGGTCTGTATAGAGGCACTCGTGTACAGGATGTAGCCAGCGGTACCCATGGCGTGCATGAATCTTGTCGCCAGCAAAAGTAAGACCAGGGCTACCATCTGGATTGAAGTTCCACGTGTAGTCATACCGTATACGTGTAGTTCCTTTGGGTGCCTTTTCCATTTCATCACGCCAACCAGGTGCCAGCACTTCATCCATATCTAATGAGATGCAATAGTCAATGTCGTCTGGCAATAGGGCAAGGGCCGCATTGCGAGCATCATCAAAGCGCCATGGTCGTACACTGATTACGTGAACATTAATGCCAAGCGCTAAGGCTTTCTCTACGGTTCCATCCGCGGAACCAGTGTCAGCAATCATTAGGTAGTCCGCGTCTTTTGCGGATTCATACCAGCGTTCTACAAACTGTGCTTCATTTAATGCGATGGTGTATACGGCTATTTTCATAGGTAAATTGTATCCTTAAATAGAAAAGCCCCGCCAGTCCCGTAGGACGGCGGGGAGCTATTTCTAATCTATATTAAGCTACGGTTGCAAACTCAAGACGTCCGAAGATAGTAACTCCGCCGTCTGGTGAATAGAAGTTTAGAACTGAGGCTGCAGTGCCAGATGCGATGGTAGGGGCTGAACCGCCGTCCCATGTCACACCGTTAAAGGCTACTGCGTTAGCGCCACGGTTGCGTACTTCTACCTGCCAACGAGTTCCATAACCTGATGGAACACCTGTCCAGTTTACAGTTACTGCACCAACCAAGTTAGTGATTCGGATGAAGGAACCATTAGTTGGGTTGATAGTAAGTGTGCCTGTTGCAGCTGAGAAGTTCTGAAGACGTCCTGTGACGCCTACGTTGATGTAAGCATCGTTAGACTGAGCCAACACTGTTGGCTGTGAAGAAATGGCCATTACTTATCGTCCTCTTCTTCCTCTTCGTCTGCAGGAGCTTCAAGCTCTGCTGTTCCTTCAAATCCAACACCGTTCCAAAGAGCTTTAGCAGCTTCTGGGACCCCAGGAGGGCACCAAACACCGTTTACTCGCTCCCAGTCACGTGCTGGTTCTGGGTTAAGACCGTCAATCTGAACTACTTCAAAAAGCAGTGCCAGAGGACCTAGAGCGTCTTCGCTCTCTGCAACCTGAACCTGAGTGATTAGGTCGCCGTCTACTAGTGCGTATTTAGCCATTCATTTCCTCCTAGAGTACTGCCTTGTCGAACCAACGAACCATAGCATAGCCATCTGCGCCGTTTCCACCGAAGGACTGGTAGCCGTAGTACTGGCAACCACCGAGGTCAACGTCAACAACGTCGCCAGCATCCATGTATAGGAACTCCCATGTTACATCAAAGTAGGCAGCGTTTTCTGGAGCTACAAGAGTCTGCCAGTAACCAGATGTAGCACCTGAAGCGCCTAGGAAGGTTACGGTGTTAGTTCCTGAGAACTGGATATCAAATGTAGGGCGGTCTTCACGAATAATGACGTTGCGGTCATTCTTCCAACGAACTGTTGGACGTACGCGCTTTGGTAGACCTGTGAACTGTGCTGATGTAACACCGCCAGGAGCAGTTGTTAGACGAGCAGCAACACCAGGGAATACTAGTGCGATACGTGGAAGGATTGGGAAGGACTGCCATGAAGTTGTAATCTTTGCATTACCTGTGTCCTGGATGGTTGTACGTAGAACGTTAGAACCATAGAAACCAGCCTGTGCTGAGATAACAATGTTTGCGTTATATACAGGGTTCCACTTGAAGAACTCAGATGTAATCGCTTCGTAGTTAACCGCTGCGTTTGCAGAGTTGTGTGTGATAAGAGTGTTTGGTGTGTTAGTCCAGTTAGAACCACCACCACCGCCACCTGCACCAGTGTTAGCAACAGCGTCAAGACCACGTGCGTAGTAATCAGCTGTGGTTGATGCCTGAGTTACCAAGAATGTTGGAGCACCCTTACCGCCACCGTTCTGGCCAATGCCAGGAAGTGACTGTGTAATTGAGTTAGAGGCTGACCAACCAGCACCGCCACCGCCACCAGCAACTGGTAGTCCAAGTGGAGAGCCTGAGTTCAAGCCGTTTAGGAGAACGCCAGGTCCGCCCTTACCAGCTTCGCCCATTGGGTGGGAGTTGTTTGTACCAGAGTTCCAAATTGCGTATCCACCTTGGTGACCGCGCATTGGCCAAATCTGCTGTGAACCTCCACCAGTTGTGCGGAAACCGTCAACTGAGTTACCGCCAGAAACACCGATGCCGTATAGGCGAGCAGTTTCACCAGCACCACCAGCACCTGCGCCACCACCTGCAAGGGTAGTAGTAGTGCTTGAGTTGTTGGCTGCGTGTCCACCGTTGTTACCACCGATGAGACCATACTGCCAGTGTGTAGAGTTGGTGTTAAATGTTCCACCACCTCCACCACCTTCTGCAGCAAGAGTGCCGAGAGATGAAATGATTGGTGTCAAACCTGCTTGACCAGCATAGAAGAAGTTGACGTTATCAACCTTCTTGTATGTAGTAGCTACTGCTGCAGGCTCTAGCTGTGGAGCAAGGATGTGATGTTCAATTGCTGTACCTGTGGCGCTTTGTGCACCTTCAAGTACCATAACACCAAACTTAGCCCAACGTGCGTTAACAGGTGAGCTTGCACCGTTTACTACCACACGTACTGGGTATGTAACTGCTGGCATCTGCTGTGTTGATGTTGCAACACCAGAGCTTGGCAAGAATACGTTGTTACCTTCAGTGCGAAGTACTGAGTTGAAGTCTGCATCGAAGTACTCGATGAAACCACGAACTGGGCGGTATGAGTTAGAGGTACCAGTTGCTACAACGAATGCAGAACCTGAGTACTGAGTGCTTGGGTTAACACGTACAAAGCGGTGTGAAGTTTCAAGGTTTGCACCAGCCGCAGAGTTAGTCTGCATAAGCATTGACTGAGCCTCACGGTAGATAGGTGGACGCCATGTAGTAGTTGAGTTACCAACTTCAAGCTGTAGGTTGTCAATCCAGTAGTTTACAGAACCCTGCTGGAACAGGATAACTGGGTGAACGAACTGAGGTGTTGAACCAAATGCATATGTACCGTTAGCAAGAGCAGATGCAATTGTAGGTGTGGTGAATGTCGCTGAAAGACGGCGCCATCCAGTCTGACCAACAGTAACGTTAGAACCAAGCATCTGAACACCAGCTGGGTTAGCAAAGTTAACTGTGCTATCAGTAAGTGTTGCGTTAGTTGTCTTGTTGATGCTTACAGTAGTTCCGACTACGTTAGACACGATAGTGTCTGACTGAATACCAGAACCAGTAATAGCCATACCAATCAAGATACCTGTTGAATCAGCAACTGTGATTGTGGTAGCTCCGTTAGCCGCATTAGCAGTGGTTGTGTACGCTCCACCGTAGTTGGTTAGAGTTGCTGGGATACCTTGACGTACGAAGAATCCGTTAGCTGTACCAGCATCAATTGAGTCAGTTGTACCTGAGTTAGAGCCGTTCAAGTAGTTAGTGCTTGAGATGGCGTTACGAGAGGCACCAGCAGAACGTAGCTGGAATAGAATTGGTGTAGATGTGCTGATGTTTACGTTTGTAGAAATGTAAGCAGAGAATGTATAGGTAGCACCTGGGATGTAAGGAACGCCCTGTGTACCAGCAGATGTCTGTGTACCGTTAGATGTTGTAGTTGAGTTCATTGATGAGAACTGAACCCATGTAGGTGCACCACCTGATGTTGAAGAGCTTGTACCGCAAATTAAACCGTTAATACCAAAAGCTCCTGAGTAGGAGATAGTAGCTGTAGCGGTTCCAGCAGAGGTTGCTGCCTGAGAAATTGTGATTGTAGTTGGGCTATCAACGCTAAGAACAACAGTTCCTGAAGCAAAAGCGTTACCTGTAATGTACATATTTGGATATACATCGTTAGTATTATTCAAGGTTACGGCTGTAGAGCTTAGTGCAGTGGTTGCAGTCTTAGTGTATCCGCCAACCATTTCTGGAAGCTTGGTAGGAACACCTGCGTTGTTGATAGCAAAGGTTGAAAGCGCTGTACCGTACTGACGAATCAAGTTACCTGAAAGTACCGCAGCGTCTTCTAGCTGAGATACGTTAGGCTGCAAGATGTTGTTAGATAGGTTTCTAAAGTATGGTGAACCTGCAGTGTTACCTGTCTGTGGGTTAGTAAAGATGTCGGAAGCTGCAGATGAGATGTTATTGAAGAATACGTTAGAAGGACGTACCAAAGACTCACCCTGTGAGAAGCCAATTACAGATGCAACTGTTGCTGTGTTAGCTACGTTTAAGCTAACTACGTTGCCAGAGATACCTGCAATACGTGCGTTAGTACCGATGTTAGTACCTGTTACACGCTGACCAACTGTTAGTCCAGCAGCATTTGGGTATACGGTAATAGAAGACTGACCAGAGATACCTGTTGCTGAACGATAGAATGTGGCTGAATCCCATGACTGGACGCTATAGTCAAAGTCTGAGTTTACAAGAAGGTTAGCAATAGAAATGTTACCAAAAATAGTTGCAGAACCATTACCACCTGGAAGAGTGTTTACTGTGTCAGTTGCACCGTTGATTGCACCCTGACCACCCTGACCACCTGCACCAACTGTTACGTTGTAGGTTGTTCCTGGTGTTACTGCAAGGTTCTTAACGATTACCTGACCACCAGCGCCACCGCCGCCAGCTACGTTCTGTGAACCACCGCCGCCACCACCGCCGCCGCCAACGAGGACGACTTGAGCGTAGGTCACACCAGCAGGAGCAGTCCAGGTACCACTGGCTGTAAAGGTGGCCTCATTGACAAACAAACGACCCGAATTGTCATTCGGGAAGACGATAAAGTCTTTACTTGAGGATATTGCCATTTATAGTTACCTGTCCTTTTCCTGTTATTAAGAAATCAATACGCCTGAAATCAATACGTCTACAGCAGACGCAACGTCTGCGGTAACGGCGATTGTTTCAGTTGCATTTAAAACTACGCGGGCATCAAAATTTACAGTTCCATTTGCAGGAACTTGAAGACCTGAGCAGAACGCAAAACCACCAGTTGTTACTGTGACGGTTCGGGTTGCTGCAGTCTTGTTAGCAAGAACTACATTTGTTACAATTGCAGTGTTACTTGCAGGAACCGCATACGCAGAAGCATCCGTGGTTCCAGCAGTAAGTGCTCTAAAACGTGTTACTGTTGTTGGCATTAGTCGAGTACTCCCATATACGCTAGTACGGTTAGGTTGGAGGCCTCTGCCGCGATAGCAGCGACCTTATTATTTCCCGCAGTGTTTACCGCAGAAACTTGTGTTGTGCCTGCGGTGTTAACAGCAGTGACCTGTGTTGTACCAGCAGTTGTGATTGCTGTTACGCGGTCAGCGGTTGCAGCAACAATGTCATTGACGCCCAGAAGGGTGCCCATAGTCTCAAGTGCTTTAGCAACATAGATTAGGTCTTGAGCAGTATACGTACTAGCGTTTAGGCTAGAAGTAATCTCCGACTTAACCGCATCAATCTGCGTACTAAGCGATGTATAGTCTGGCATGGGGTTTTACCTACCTTCCGAGGTTATTAAAAGTATAGCGTCTTTAAAAATATGGACATCGTAAACAGGGGACATTATGCCTGAGCCTCAATCCATGAGATACGAGCCGAGATGTTACCTGAGGCAGTACCGATATTTGTAGCCGTAAGGACGATTACATCGGGACCGTTAGGGAAACTAGGGCTAGAGACGTTGCCGTCGCCAGAGATAATCGAGTTACCAAGGTCTCGGGTAGTACTGAGGTCGTAGTTAGAGACGTTGTAGTTGGAAGCTCCACCACCGTTTTCTGAGTAGAAAGAGGCAACGGAGTCACCGCCAGAGATACGTCCAGAGGCAGGCTGAGCATTTCCAGCGCCAGGACCTGTATTATCAAAGTAGATAATCTGAGCCAAAGAACCAGAACCTACAAGGTCACGGCCCCAGTCGTCAGGTAATCCAACGTACCCAGTACGAGGCACGAATGTGATACCGCCAGATACAGTACCTCCGTTTGGAACAGACAGGGTAACAATGTTAGCTGTAACAGTTGCTACTTGAGCGCCTACACCAATTCCTGAGCCTGAAACAATCATGCCTGGAACAATACCGTTAGTACCAGCGGCGTCAGTAACTGTAATCTGAATACTGCCTCCGACACCTGTACAGGTACGAGAGGCCTGTAAAGTGGCTGGTGCATAATTGTTATAGAAAATCTGGTTAGGGTTAAGAAGCGCATCAATACGGAACTGTCCGTTAGTGGTAACACCGATAGAGTTTAACTGCAGCTGCATGCGGTTAGTTAATTCACGGATACCGAAGTTACGGGCAATACCGTTATCTACAGATGGGGCTAGACGAAGCGCAAGAAGTGGACGAGTAACACCCGCCGCTACAGGTAGGAGCTTTGTCATACCACCAGTAAAGATGAAGTTTTCATCGTTATCAAAACGACCATCCATGATGACCGATGAACCCCAGTGGCTGATAATAGGCGCACAGTTCTGAGTAATAGACTGAACTGCCACCTGAGCATCATTACCAACACCAGTGATAGATGAGTCTGGTGTGAAGGTGACAGGTGTGGTTGTTCCGCTAAATGTAAACGGTGTGTCAGGGTATACGTTTGTAATAGATGCACGACGTTGCGAGATAGTGATTGGGTACCCGCGCTTAACTGGGTCAAACGCACCTACAGATGAATAGCGCATAATTTCGCAGTTCACAGCATCACGAACGTATAGGAATCCAGAAGGTGGGAAGTTGCGACCATCTTCTACGTACAACGTTGTGTCGTTTGGACCTAACTGAGAGCCTAGGTTTCCTGAAGGTCCAGCTACCATCTTTGTAAAGATTGATGGGTCGTTAGATACTTCATAACGAGCTGGCAAGTTACCTGAGCGCTGGTAGGCGCCGTTGTTAACGTTGTTCTGTGGAATTCTGTGACAGAAGAAAATCTTTCCGTCAGGCCCACGCATACCAAAGCGAATGGTTCCTGCACCGTACCATGTGTAGTCGATGTAAACCATCTGCATACGACCAACATCTAGCTTGTAACCAGATGGGCCTTCTCCATCAAACTTGTCAACGTTCCACTCATCTTGAGGGAAACGGTCACTTTGTGTGATGAGGTAGCGAGTACGGTTACCTGTAGCTCCGCGGTATGCTGGAGCAACGTTGATTGATGTAGCGCTGTTAATAGCGATTACTTTGTAAGATGAACCCTTGATAACAATGCTCTGTCCTACAGTAAGTTGCTTACGGAACTGAGTGTTTAGACCAGTTACAAAGCTTGAGTTCTTAACAACATTTACACGGCCAATGCCTTCTTTTTCAGAGTGGCGACGGCATACGAACATCTTCTGCCCGTCGTATTCAAAGTAGAAACCATTTTGTTCATCAAACATACCTGTACGAGTAACCGCGCCAGCCCACTTACGAGCATGTACATATACGTTAGTTCCACCAGGGTTTTGGTCTACTACAGGAAGAGCCTCTGTAAGGACTACTTCATACTCAAAAGTGTTAACGTCAATGACGCGCTTAACAATAAAGTCATTTCCATTGAAAGGGTTGTATCCAAAACGTGTCTTAACGCCTTCAATGTCAACGGTAACGCCTGCTTGCATACCGTGGTCTTGTACAGTTTTTACCGTAACAATATTAGTTCCAATAGCACCGCCATTAATAAACAGCTGTTCCACATCGTATACAGGTGTTAGCTGAGCACCTGTAGAGAACTGCATACCCTTACCTGACTGGTATCGGAAGTAGCGGCGGGTCTGACGAATAGTAGTAGAGCCCATTGAGTTGGTAGCAGTTGATAGTGAAACACCACCATCGTAAGGGCGCTGAACAACGTAGCCGTCTCCCTTAGCAAAGATAAGAGCAGTTGTAGGAACTGATACAGCGGACTGCTGACGGTCTAAAGCAAACTCAAGAGTAGTCTGTGTAGCAACCTTAGTTACCTGCCAGTTACCATCAAAGCTGTTAGTACCAGAAACTACAATAAGGTTTCCTGGGTAGATGCCGTGTGGTTGGTCGAAGATAGCGGTTACAGTAGAAATAGGGGCTGCACCATCAACTGTTGCTCTCCAACGGTTAAGGGTGTTAACGCCGCCAATTGGGAAGTTACCACCAGGGATGTGGGCGCCGTCAAAGATATCTCCACCATATACTGATGTAAGAGTTCCAGACGCTACATCTCCAGAAATAGCTCCACGAGCTGTGTAGGTAAAAGTAGTTGTAGTAGGAGATGAGGTTACTAGAGCAGTTCCTTCTGCAAGGTAGTTAAGGGTTTCTTGTACAGAAACAATCTGCCCTGGAACTAAACCGTGAGGAAGTGCAGTAGTAACAGTCATTGAAGAACGTGGACGTACACCGTTTCCAATAATAGAAACAACGTCAAAAGAGTTACCGCCAGACGCCTTAGCAAAGAACGATGGGTAACCATTAGATAAGAAAAGGCCTTCCCACTTAGATGGCTGTACAGAGTATTCAAAGTCTGTATCCATAAGTGACTGAGGTTCTGAGGTACGAAGCTTTTGTGCACCGTCAATAAAGGTGTCATCAAATGTAACCTTTTGGTGCTCATCATCTACAACAATCTGTAGGGTGTCTGTAGACAACATTCCTGTTGTGTCAACAGAAGGATTTAATTGAAATACTGTTCTATAAGCTGTTTCTCCACCTGTATTAGCAATACTGTAATCAGGATATAGGTAGCTAACAGTAAGTGTTTGAGTAGGGTCACTAAAATTAAATAGAATCTTATTGCGGGTTGAGTTAACAATAAGGAACATGTGGATACGCTTGATGTAGCGGTCAATGGTGATTGTTTTAGTGGTTGGGTTCCACTCGTAATATTCAGGCGCAATATTGCGTGCCATTCATTTACCTTCCTATATCAACGTAATCGGTGGTATCACGGTTTGTACCACGGTCGTAAAGTTCGTTACTGCTCCAACTGGGAAATAAATTCCAGTTTGTAACAGTGCATCGTTAAGAAGCAGTTGTCCTACTCCGCCATCTCCAGCAGGTCCTTGGATACCAGTTGGTCCGCGTTCACCTGTTGGTCCTGCGATACCATTAACACCAGCAGGTCCAGTGGCGCCAGCAGCGCCCGCAGCTCCTGCAGGTCCAGTTGGTCCCGCAATACCTGAGGCATATACTAGCGCATTCCAGTTTTGTGTACCATTACCAACCTTAAACTTTCCAGTGTCAAGTTCAAGACCTAGTTCACCTTCTGAAAGTAAGGGGTTAGTGGTTGACCACTCAGACGCCGTACCACGACGTAATTGTAATTTAATTGCCATTAGTTACCGCTCACGTCTCCTCCGTTGATGGTTATAACTCCGCCATAATTAGTTGCAGGGCCGCCACCATCTACGTTCAATAGTGTAGTGCCTGTAGGGCCTGTTGGACCTAGTAAACCTTGAGTTCCCGTAGGACCTGTAGGACCTTGAATACCTGTAGGTCCTTGAATTCCTTGAGCTCCTGTGGGACCAGTTGCACCTTGAGGACCCGTATTACCAATTGCAGCAGCAACAACTACTAACCAGTTTGCTGGGTCATCGATAGGTGTTATTCCTGCAGTAGAGGTGTTATTTCTACGAACGTATGTACCTTTAAGTGTTGGAGTGTCGTAGAAGACTGCTTGACCTGGTGAGTAACTAATTCCTGCTTGCCAAGTTCCAACAATTGTAAATGGCTGTGGACCAGTTGCACCTGTGGCACCTGTAGGACCAGTAATTGATAGACCTTGTACACCAGTAGGTCCAACAGGACCTGCAACACCAGTTGCACCTGTAGGTCCCTGTACTTGACCAGCATTAATCCACTGGTCGCCATCCCAGATAAATAGGTTTCCAGCTACTAAGTATGGGTCACCAGTTGTTGGAGTTGGAACAGCGGCTTGTAATTCAGCAAATGTTGTAAAGGCATTTAGGATGTTTAATCCACGGCCTTGTGGACCAGTAGGTCCAAGTGGACCTTGTGGACCAGTTACACCTTGAGTACCTTGTGGACCTGTTGGACCAGGGACAGTTGATACTGGACCTGTTGGACCAAGAGGACCGATAGGACCAGCAACACCTTGAATACCCTGTAGACCTTGGTCACCTTGTGCACCAGTTGGTCCTAGTAAACCTTGTGGACCCTGGGGTCCAGTTGCACCAGTCGGTCCTTGAATAGCGCCAGCGCTAATCCACTGTGAACCGCCCCATACAAATAGAACACCATTGATTAAGTAACCGTCACCAGTTGCACCAACAGGTTGAGCAGCTTGAAGTTCTGCTAATGAGTTGTATGTTCCAAGAACATAAATAGATGCACCAGCAGGACCAACAGCACCTGTTGGACCTTGTGGACCCGTGGCTCCTGCGGTACCTGCCGCACCTGGAGTACCAGCAGAACCTTGAATACCTTGAGGTCCTTGTGGTCCAGTCGCACCTTGTGGTCCAGGAGCACCAATTGCACCAGTCGCTCCTGTTGCACCAGTTAGACCTTGCGGACCTGTAGGTCCAACAACACCTTGCGGACCAGTAGGTCCTGCTACTGTGCTAGCCGCACCAGTTGCACCAGTTGGACCTGTTGCTCCCTGTGGACCAGCGGCTGTTAAAGTAAATGAACCGTTAAGCGCAGAGTCTTCCTCTGATACAAAGTAAAGTGTTGCAGGGCCAGTAAATGGAACATCCCAGAAGACAGTTCCGCTTGCTACACCAGCAGAAAAGTTGGTGCTAAATCCTGTTGTGTATTGTGCTCCTGAACTATATGCACCTGCTGTGGTTTGTACTCTAAAGGTATAACCAGGAGTATTGATATCAAGACGGTAACGAAGGCCGCGGATAACAGTAATAGTTGGATTATTTAATCCGTTAATAACGTACTGGCTAGCAGAACGCGTAACTGATAAATCAATACCGCCAGAGATACCCTGTGGACCTGTAGGTCCTGGAACTGTAGACGCAGCACCAGTAGCACCCGTAGGTCCTGTAGGTCCTATGGCTCCTGTAAAACCAGGTTCACCAGCAATAGTAAAAGTCCAAGAGCTGAAGATGTCTCCACCAGGGCCTTGGAAAAGGTTAACATCTAGTGTTATCTGAGCGCCGTTTACGGCTGTCACAATACCGTCTAAAAATACATTGTTGTTTGCTACAGCTCTAACAATAGAGTTAACAATAAATGGATGGTTGGCAACGCTAAGAGTAAAAGTTTTAGGACCAGTGCTTAAGGTAATTGGGCTTACAGATGTGATGCCAGCAAAACCTTGACCAACGGCACCAGTAGCACCTGTTGCACCAGTAGCACCTGTAGGACCTACGTTACCTTGAAGACCTGAGAAACCTCGTTCACCCTGTGGACCTGTAGGTCCCTGTGGTCCTGCAAAACCTGTTGGACCTGTTGGACCTGTTGGGCCAGTATCACCTTGGGGACCTTGAGTACCTTGGAAGCCCTGTGTACCACGTGGACCTGTAGCACCTGTTGGACCTGCAACTCCTGAAGGACCTGTTGGACCTTCTAGATTACCTACGTTCTTCCATGCAGAAGTAACAGTGTCCCAAATAATTAAGTTACCGTTTTCAAGTAACCAAGCTTCTCCTGCTACACCTGTTGGGCGTGCGGCTTGAAGAGCAGCAAGTGTTGCGTACTCTCCAAGAAGATTTAGTCCTTGACCAGGAGCACCAGTAGGACCAGTTGCACCAGCTAAACCAGAAACACCCTGAGCACCAGTGGCACCAGTAGGGCCTGCGTTTCCTTGATTACCTTGAGGTCCTGTAGCGCCAGTTCTACCTGTTGGTCCTGTTGCTCCAGTTGCACCTGCAGGAATATTTAAAGTATCAAATACCCAAGCGTTATTGCTGCGACGGTATAGACGTAGCTGTGTAGCGTTTCCAGTAATGCGGACAAAGGCCCAGTTAGTTGGAACTGGACTTGGGTTTGCCGCTTGAAGGTCAGCTAAGGTGTCATAGATACCAAGGTAGCGAGAATAGTCTCCCTGAGGACCAGTTGGTCCTGTTGGTCCTGTTGGGCCAGTTGGACCATTTAAAGGACCAGTCGGTCCTGTAGGTGTGGGATACCAGTTACCGTTATCTGGCGGAACTATAATAATGTCTGGCATATCACTCCACCGTTGTCACTTGCTGGGTCACGAATGTCTGTCCTCTTAAGAAGGTTCTTTGGAAAGTGTCATCCACAGATGATGTGGCTTGTAGGTCCCAAAAACCTCTGACTGGTAGATAGCGTGTGTCCTGTTGTGGTAGCGAAATTCTGATACGTCCAGTCTGAACGTCCACAATTGTAACATCGAAGGCTACCCACCGAGTAGGTGAATTTGGGTAAGTTCTAATCTCTGCAGAAAACACTAAATTGGTAACAGGAGCGCCTAGGATAAAGTCCTGTGAATAACTGTCTCCCTGGTTCATAACAAGGTCTTGAACCTGGATAGTAGATGGGAAGGTTTGTCGACCAATCATGTCATTCTGTATATACACACGCTCTGGCTTACGGCCGTCGTCAAACTCTTGTGGCATATAGATAGGAACAAGCTTATTAGTACGCTTAGAGGCACGGCGCAGGTTACCCACCTGAATACGCCATAGTCCTATATTTAATTGAGCACATAGAGAGCGGTATTGCTCTTGACGCTGTGCAATCATTCCTGTCAATTGAGCGTAACGTTCGCTTCGTGGGATTACCACACCGTCTGGAGCAGTTATGTTAATGTCAAATGCTGCATCTGTAGCTAAAACCCAGAGAGCTTCAATAGTAGCTAGGATAGCAATTGGGTACTCTTCTACTGCAGGAAGGGTTGCCATAGTAACGCGGCTACCGTATGCATCTGTTCTTTCATAAGTATGCTGCTCAATAGCTGTATTAATGAAGCGAGTAATGTCCGCATCAGAGAAATAGCGGAACGCTGTGCCGTTAACAGTTAGGACTTCACCTGCTGCTATTGGGTTTAAGAATCTAATAGTCCCTGTATCAACCTCTAGCTTATAGCCAGTAGGGGCAGGGATAAAGGCTTGAGAAACTCTTACTAAAAGAGTAAATGGGTCTACAGGCTTATTATTTAAATAGTAGGCAGTAGTAGTTCCATCACTTGTTGCAGTGAATTGGAACTCCTTTGGCTGGTCACCCAACTCCAAGCGAGTTCTAGAAATTAGGTCTGACAACAGGGCCACTAACTACTCCTAACGATAGTAACGAAAAAGCGGGCAAACCTAAGTGTGCCCGCTGATTCGCCCATTAAATGCTAGATAACTCCAGCTAGGTAGCCCTTTTCCTGTAGGTGTTGAGCTACGTGCTTGGACACTTTGTACTTCTGTCCAGCCTTAAAGCTATAGAAGTTTCCTACTCCTAGAGTCATGTTTTCGATGTCTTCTACGACACGGATTACAACTGCGTCTTCTTCTTTATTAGCGACTACAGTTACAGAATCCTCAATAACAGTTGCTCTATTTGGAATAGTAGCGTCTACAACTTCATCAAGTTTAATCTGGGCTTCAGCGGACGCCATAGACATCTCTGCTGCGCGAGCTTGAAGAGCATCTGCATTATCTGCAATCTGCTGTGCACGAGCGCGGCCAGTAACGTCTTGAGGCTTTACTTGTCTTGCCATTTATATTCTCCTAATTAGTATCTGTTGAGTGGGCAGTTTTTAGACGTACCCAGGTCTGTGGATTAGTTGGTTTCTGCAATAACAACAGACTGGTCAGTAATAAGACCAAGACCGAAGATTGAGTACCAAGCAAGTGCGTGCTCACGACCGAAGTCAAGAATACCACCGTCACGGAGTTCAACTGGAAGAGAGATTGCGTGACCGAATGCGTTATCTCCAATGAAGATAGCGTCATAGCGGTCTGAACCACCATTACCTGTGAACTGTGCTGGAGTGATGTAACCTCCACCAGGTGTAACAGTTGGGTTAGCAACTGCTGAGTCAGCGGTGTAGTTAGTACCAGCACCACCAGCTACCTTACGTACCTGTGTTGTTTCGATGAATACGCAGTCGTACAAACGACCAACTTCACCGAGCATGAAGTTACCAGGAGCAGCGTACTTAGTTACTTCGATAAACTCTGGGTTATCACGAAGCTGACGGCTCTGGTGTGGGTGGATAAACGCAACGTAAGTTTCGCCCAAACGTGGGATGTTCTTGGTTGCGAGTGTCTCAACAACGTCCTTAACTGTGTGTGGTGTAAGGTAGTTAGCGCCAGTCATGCTTGCGCGGTTTGTACCCTTAGTACCATATGCATACCAGTTGTTGACTGCTGAAAGGTTAGAGCGGTCTTCACCGTAGATGGTTGAAGTCGCTGCGTAGAGTGTGTCGCGTGATAGCTGGTCTAGGTAGATAGCCATGTTACGACCGAGAAGACGTGAGGCAGAAGCCATTACGTCATCGAATGAAGCGTTAAGCAAGAGCTCTGATACAGCAAGAGCATAACCATGCTCTGTTACTGTGATTGAGAACTGCTGTGCTGTAAGCGCGTTTGTCTGCATACGAACACCTTCGACAAGTGCGTTAGCAAAGCCGAGGTTGTTGTAGCGGAGGAAGTTAATCTGTAGACCAGGTGCAACACCAAGTTCAGTCTTCTTGACTGCGAACTGCTCGAAGCGAAGGATAGGCATTGCCTGGAAAAGGATTTCCTTAGACCAGATAACCTGAATCGCCTGAGTCAACTGTGTGTTTGTACCTGAGTACGCTGTTGGGGCTGCGGCTAGATTGCCAGTACCCGTAATACCAGATGCCATTTTAGTTGTTTACTCCTTGTAGGTTGGATTTGGGATTGTGGGATTTACCCGAACAAGCCGCGAGACTTACCACGAGCCGAAGCGCTCATGATACGTTCTCTGTATTTTGCATAGTCATTCATCGACATTGACTGAATATCTTCAGCCGTTAACGCACGTTGCTCCGAATTGTCGTCCATTGGTCCGAGCGGGGGCGTGGTTACCCTGGTCCCCGTCATTTCTTTACGCGCATTCTGCATTGCAAACTGCGCCGATTCAAGAATCTTGTTTGAACGTTCTTTCAAGCTCTCAATACTTGCTTCTACTTCTTCGCGGGTATTGCCGCTAATCAGGTCTACAAGTTCTGGGATAATGTTTTCACGTTCTGCGTCTACACGTTGTGAACGGTAGTTCTGTAGGTCAGCAAAAGTTCTTTCGCGTTCCAGAAGAGCGAAGGCACGTTCACGTTCTTGACGCTCACGCTCCAACTGCTCCTGCCACTCTGCTTCCTTAGTCTTAAGCAAAGTACGAACATCCATATCACCTTCAAGAGCTTCCTGCTGAGCTTTAGCCTTAGCTTCTGCCTCTGCAGCACGTGCAGCAAGTTCTGCTTCACGCTCTTTCTTAATGCTATCGAGTTCTTCCTTCAGCTTATCAATCTGAGGATAGAGTTTTTCTTTCTCCTGGCTACGAACTTTAACCAGGTCTTCTTCCGTATAAAATTTGGAAGTCGCCTTAGTAGTAGGTGCGTCAGCAACAACAGCGTTGTTTGACGACTCAGCTACGACTGGAACGGTTCCTGCTTCAGCTGCAAAAGCTTCTGCATTTAGTCCTGCTGTTTCCATACAAGATTCCTTTTTCTCCTAGGGGTCGTTTTCCGAATGCCCTTACGGGCGTAGCACATATGACCAAACGTTGTATCTATTGTCTTTCTTAATACAAAAAATGTCAGGGTAAACCTTTATTTTTCGTACTCTTCTGGTACTCGCCTCTGTGGGAGGACAGTGCCATAAGCTTCTGTGACCAGCTTGTTGCGGAGGTCTGCTTCGCCCATATCGGCAGCGGCTAGAGCCTCATCTATTGTTGCTGGCATTACTGCTGGGGCTCCTGCGGCGCCTGGTTCTAGAGGCTGACCTGGTTTGCCACCAGTTTCTGGATTAGGCATAGTGCCTGTAAGTTCTGCGATTTCCTGCTCAATCTGCGTCTGTAGAAGTCGTAACGCACCATCAGCCACAGCGTCATCCATAAGTTCCTGACGAATTTCATTGAGCTTATCGCTTGGGAAGGACTCGCCAAGTGAACGAAGGGCCCCTTCCTTAGACTCTAGCCCTAGAGACAACATAGATTGAACTTCGTTAAGTGCAATCAACTTATCTAGTGGCAGAGGCTGTGGGAAATGTACATATGTTTGATAGGTAAGTGGGTCGTTAGGGTCTAAGCGGTCGACCTGACCTGTCTTAAGTTTTACGTTGCGGGTAGGGTCCCAGATAAGCATCTCTGGTTCTTTAACAGCAAGGCTGCGGATAATAAGCTCGTTGATGCGTTCTAGTCCACGTGCGTATTGAATAATCTTCTGGTGGTATCGGTTCATCAAAGGCTGGAACATGATGGATAGCGCTACGCCTGATGTATTAGAAATAGGCTGTGCTTGACCAAGAGCGGTCTCAGGTACACCGACCATTTCATGCATAGACTTCTTTAACATAGCGAGGAAGTCCATAGCACCCTTAAGGCCTTGTGAACCACCTTCTAGGTTCTCTACCTTCGCGTCTTTTGGTAGACCACCCCAGACCTTGTTAGCGCCCTTTTCCAATTGTGAAGCTTTGGCACCAATGATGACTGTGACGGGAGCAGCATGATAATTAACGATGTCAGCGATGTCAGTAGCAGTCTCGTTATAAGTACGGTTAATATTAATAATATCGAAACAGTCAGCAAGGCCCCAAGGGCTACCGCTAATACGAATATTTGGAATATGAACAACGGGAATAGTACCAAGCGGGTTAGGGCGAGAATCAATAAGTTCATCGTTGATGTACTCCTCGATGATGTCGTCTGTGAGGATTTCGGTGTAAGTAAACACCTGACGTGTTCCTTCTAGTGATGTTCCCCAGAAACGATACTTTAATTTAAAACGAATTAAGCGCTCGCGGTCATGTGGGTGGAACTCTGGAAACGCAAACGATGCGTTAAGTGGAAGGATACGAACACGTCCTGGGTGCTTCATACCAGATGAATCTTCCCACGGTTCTTCGTAAGCAATCTTTACAAAGCAGTCACCAGATACGGTTCCCTGCTGTCCCATTTCCCATAGGACTGTTGCCTTGTTGTTATCTACTTCCCAAACACGTTCTAGTAGGTCAGGGATAATAGCTTCGGTTTCACGAGGGCTTCTAAAATCTACACCCTTACCAAAAGCAAAGTTAATAATAAAATCTGAAAAGGCACGGTAGTAATTAAGTACTAACTGGCTATCGCCAATCTGACGACGGTATGAATAGTGGTGACCAAGGTACATCGCCCAGTTAAGTGAATAACGATTTAGGCGTGGGCCATGAACTTCAAACTCCTCATCTGCCAACTCGACAAGACCGAGTGGAGAAATGGAGATGGTTAAGTCGCTGGATGCCGCCCTATACGATGGGGGCGAAAAGTCAATGCCGCTCATTTCACCTTCTCTAAACTAGAGTTAAAGGGTACCACTAAATCTATATTAGCGAAACCGCGTTACCTTCTTAGTTACTGGCTTGGTAACTTTTTTCTTCTGGTCTTTTTCTTTTTTCTCTTTGGCCTCTTCCGCATAGTCTCGCATACGAGGGTCTACTTCGCGCTTAGAGTTAACATACTGACCACCCATTGCGTTGTATCTAGAGTGAATCCAGTGTCCGCGGGCAGGAGAGTTTTTAGAGAACTTTGAATTCGCCTGTGCGGTAATCATGTTCCAAAGTTTAGGATTAGCGGGTTCCCGCTCTTCCGTTTCCTTTGCTTCTTTTCCTCTAATCAGTGCCATCTTTAATCCTTATAAAATGGGAAGCCCACCCCTGTGACGTATTCGCCGTACAAACAGGGGTGGGAAACCTAACTAGTCGTTTACTACAGCTGGGTTGCCAGACTTCTGTGGACCGCCGCTACGATTAACTTCTTCGAAACGGTTGTCGCCATGGTCAGCAAACGCACCAGATGAAAAGTCGTTAAGACTTGCTGGTGCTGAAACCCATGCAGCAGAACCTACGTGAGCACGCTCACGCATTGTTTCTTCTGCAGTCTTTGTGTGAACAGCCTTATTACGATTTGGACGACCTGCAGCTGGTTCGTATCCCTGCATAGCACCAGTGGTGAACTGTGTTGGGATGTCTGTGTCTGTTGCAAGACCTTCTTCAAAGCGTAGTGGGCCACGCTGTCCTGGTGCAGCAGGTGACATCTTACGGTCGTAAGTGGTACCTGGATTCTCAGGGAACTTAGGTGTTGGGGCAATTGCCATTTTTTATACTCCTTATTAAAGGGTTGAGGACCTCGTGTAAAAGTGTCCTACTTATTGGTCGTAAAGTCAGGCTAAACGGGTAATTACCTGCTGAAGAACGGGGACGTAGAAACCTCTACCGAAGGCATAGTCATATCTAAGGTTAGAGCACAGGCTATTGCCAAAGAGTCTGCATAGTCATCATGAGCGTGGGCCTCATCTGGAGCGTGGGCCAAAAAGTTAGGTCCAGTGAACTTAGTCTCCAAATCCACCATTTGTTGATAGAAGCGCTTCCATCTACGCAATTGGCGAGTCTTAGCGTGGGCAGGCCAACCGACCATACGACGGTCAATAAGAGCCTTAAGGTGTTTCCAACGCTTTGACTGCTCTGGCTGACTACTGCCTATGGAATGTACTTCTGCTCTTGGGATGAGGAGTCGGAGTCTTTGTGCAACCGCATCACCCACGCCGTTAGCGTCAACCCCAACAGCAAGTACGTCGTAACTAGATAAGAAGTTAACGATTTGAAAATATTGGTCTTCCCAGTCATCACCTTGTAGCTCCAGCCAATCTAGGACACGATGGTCAAAGTAACCAAACTCATCTGGACGGTCCCAGTCTACCCAGACTACTGTTACAACTGTAGAGTCTAACTTACGTGCAGGGTCAATACCAACTACCACAGGGGAACGGTGCCATGCCTTTACAACTTGTTGAGAGGTATCTCCAAGCTCATCCATGATGGCTGAGGTTACAAACATACCTCTTTCCAACAGCCACTTACAGCAGTATGACATCTGAAATTCATCGGAGTCTTCACCAATACGCAGTTTTTCTTTTTTGATGAACTTCTCGTAGTTAGCATTGCACTTGGATACGTCGCGGTAGTCCCACTCAAAGTGATTCTGTCTACGCCCTCTTCCCGTCTGTCTACGCTTGTTGATTTGGATAGAGCGATAGAAGTTGTTTTTGTGCGTAGTAGGTGTGCCTGTCTTAACCATTGTGCCTGAGTAGTACGCAAGCATAGGAGAGATAGACTTGGTAACAACAAAGTCATCTGCTTCTTGACACTCGTCAATAACAATGAGGTGGAAGGACTTAGATTCAATCTTTGCACGTGGGTTAGCGGTCATCATCATAAGGCTACTGCCCGAGTTTTTTAATTTAATCTGTCGTGTAACCCCAGGCACTTTGCCTAGGCTATCGTCAATCTCAGGGTCGCCAAGAATCTCTTGTGCACGTTCACTAGTAAGCCTATTAACAGTACGACCAAAGAGTGTTTCTACCTGACCTTCAACTGGTGCAAACATACCAATCCAAACACCATTTGAGAACTTACCAAGAAGGTCTGGATACATCTTTGCAAGGCGTGGCAGAAGCACCATTAGCGTTGCTACGGTATTAGCAATTGTTTCAGACTTACCTGACTGACGTGCAGCTAACGCAGTAATTTCTTCACCATCATTAATCAGTACAGATTCAATAATGCGACGTGCAAGCGGCATCTGATAAGGGTGTAGCTCATGCCCAACTAGGGCGTTCATAAACTCAATGCAACGGTCTATTAGTTTTTTTACAAACTCTTTAGACAGCTCATCTAGTTCCAGCTCCTCATCTTCGGGAATCTCTTCCTCTGGAGTCTCGGGTAGGAACTCGTCGTCGTCTTCTTCTAACACAATGTTGTTGTCCATAATAACCTTAGTCTAGAGTAAAACAAAAACCCTGTGCTGGTAAGCACAGGGTCTTCGCACCATCACACGGAAGTAGAAGAGAGAGGTGACATTAGTGTATCAGTTGGTCATGCGGGAGTGCAACTCCGCAACCACGGCGTGCAGAGCCTCGGCGCCCTTTACAGCCTCATCTAGATAGATTGGGTCTCTAGATTTTGCGTACTTTGACAGGCACTTGCCTATCTCTGTTAAAGCTTGTTCTGACCAGTTCTCAAGTTCCCCAGTTGGGATTCTTGATACTCGCCTTGCCACCTTTTCGGGGAAGGGCTTAGTCCACGCGGCCTTCTTCTTAAAAAAACTCATCATATTTACCATCCTCTGGAACCCAGGCTTTTCTTCCCTTCATAGCTCCCAAGACTATCCTATCGATAGCCTCGTCGTCATCAGGGGATATTAATGGCTTCTTGTAAAAAACGCCAACATAGTAGCCAGGCTCAGTAAAGGGAAGCCTAAATACTAAGCACTTACCTTTTCTAAACGGGTAATCAGTTTCTTGGGTAGAGCCAACCTCTACTACAGGCAATAGTTTTTTATGCCAGTATCGTAGTTTTCCGCCGTATAGTGGTCCGATAGTTTGCATTAGTTGCCTTGTTGTCGTCTTTCGTCTAAGCCTTCTTCTAATATTAAAGTCTGCTGAAGTCTAGCAGAAGACTCCGCAGCGTACTCAAACCTTGTTCTTTGTTCTTCTGTCATCTCTAACGGGTCAGCTGGTCCCATAGTAGGCCACCTATCTAAACCACTAGATGCTAAATACTTACCAGTAGAATCTGTGTTCTTTAAGTTTTCAAAGTGAGAGACAGGGCAGTTCTCGTACTCCCACCACGCACCATCCCTAAATACAACATATAAAGAGCGCTTATCAAAATCATAAGCAATTGCTTTTGCTCTTGGACGTATTGGGTTTGTAGTATTAGCAGCTAACTGCTTAAAACCTTCGGATGGAACAGCGACCTGAAATCTTTGGTCTACTGGGGTATCTACGCCAATCTTGTCAGCCATGCCTTGGGCAAGGTTTAGTATTCGATTAGATTGCTCTTCTCGGTTTTCAAAGTACCTATCGTAGTTATTTTTCTTTTTAGCCACAGATATGGTCCTCAGTTTCAGACTCTTTAACTCTTACCAGACAACGGGCACAGCGAAGGTACTTCTCTGGTTTAAAGTTGTTCTGTGCGGTAGCGCCAGGCTCAAACTCTACTGCCTCGGATGCGCTAACAATTTCAGGTTCAGCGAACATCTCATCAGGAAACGGCCCCCTAGGGGCAGTCACCTTTTTAGGAACTGGGTGTGTTTGAACGGCCTGTCGTCTATCTACGCGTACTGCGAAGATTGGCTCATCAAACATTACTCGGCCTTAGGTTCCTCTACAGGCTCTTCTTCTTTTACAGGTTCTTCTTCCTTTGTAGCCTTTTTCTTAGATGGCTTCTCTTCAATAAACTCTACGAGCGGGAAATGGCCGCTATCAGCACGTTCTTGTAACCAGTGTGGTAAACAAGGTGCACAGTAATTAACTGGGTTTACTCCAGGGTCTGCACATGTATACAGAGCGTCTTTATCACAGTTATCGCACTTTACTTTTGCCATCAGGTCCTCCTAGTAATAATGGGAGGGCAGTTGCCTGCCCTCCCACTAGTTTACTTGGAAGCTCCGATTCCGTAAGCCTTATCCTTAGGATTTAAGGCCTTGGCTAGAGGACCGACTAGACCAGCAACAAACGCGTTAACGAGTACTGATGGGTCTGTCTGACCTGCCATATAGAGTGCTACAACGGAAGCGAGCGCTGCGCGGATATATGACCCTGCAGCTGCTACTAGTTGTTCCTTGTTCATCTTGCTCCTTTTACCCCTTGTGATAGTGGGGGTAGGAAAATACTACTCGTTCTTTCCAATTTCCGCTAGGTGCTGGGTAAACTGACCTTCCAGCTTAGCGACGCTAATACGCAGCTCGGTTATTTCTGAGTGGATTTGGTTAACGGTATCTTTCATCGAACCGCCACCGTTCGGCTTCAGTTCGTGAACAAAATTCTTTAGGTATGATTTGAGTACCCATGAAGTTGCTGCGATGATAGCAGCTCCAAAAGCTGCAAATCCTGAGAGGACCCCAGCCCATTCAACTAATGACATAACACATCCTTTTTCTAATATAGAATATAGGTGTGTGTTGTCCGATACGCAAATAAAATGCGGAAATACGTACATATATTAAATATGTAAATATGTTATTTGTCTCAGTATAAAAAATATATCTACTTCGGCTTGACTCCCGCTGTAACACTGTGGCACTCTAGTTCTTGAAAGGCTCCAGTAATGGAGCCTTTTGCTACTGAGAGGAGCAATTAAATGCTTAATATCAGAAAAGATACGATGGATAAGGTGGCTGTATTTGCAATGTACACGCTGTTGATAGGAGGACTCCCGCACGCAATTGCTAACGCAAATGAAGCGGGTGGGACGCCTGAGACAGCTGTGACAGTACAAGTAGATACTGTGGACCCACTTGACCAATACAGAGGAGCAAAAAAACTGTCAGATACAGAATTAGTTGACCTGCTTAGCGCGGTTGGTTTTGAGGGAAAAGCCCTCAAGGTCGCCTACGCGGTTGCTAAGAAAGAATCTAACGGTCGCCCTTTAGCCCATAACGGAGATGTTTCTACAGGAGACAACTCCTACGGGATGTTCCAGATTAATATGCTGGGAAGTCTCGGAGAAGATAGACGGGAGAAATTTGACCTCAAAACAAATAAGGAACTCTTTGACCCCGTGACTAACGCACAAATTGCGTACCACATGTCAGACGGAGGAAAAGACTGGTCCTCCTGGAAAGTATATCCAGGCCAGAAAAATGGAGAAAGATACGAGAGCTTCCTACGGGAGTTCCCAAACTAATAACCCTTTAATATAAAAAAGCCCCCAGCCATTGGCTGGGGGCTTTTTGCTTGGGGGAGCTTATGAAGCCGCTGCCCAAGGGGTGATTGTAATTGTTGCTGTTGTAGCGATTGAAGATGCTCCAGCTGCTGTGCTCTGAGACTTGATTGTTCCAGCAACTGCAACGTTTGAACCTGTAAGGCCTGTAAGAGCCAAAACAGTAGTTGCTGTTGTTACAACTGTGTAAGTGTTGTCTGTAAGGCGTGTAATTGTATATGTACCGTTAACAGTTGCGTCAACACCTGTGATTGTTACCTTGTTACCAGTAACGTATCCGTGTGAAGCGTCTGTAATGGTTGTAACGCCTGAGCCTGCTGTACGTGAAGCTGCTGTAACAACGCCTGCAGCGTTTGTAGCTGCTGTAGCTGTTGTAATGTTAGCCAACTCGTAGCCTGCATCCTGTAGGGCATCAAGTGCCAACGCTGTGGTTAGACCAAGAACGTTAGGAACGATGATGTTTCCGCTGCCTGCTCCGTCGTATGCAGTTACTGCGTTTGTAGCCTCAACGCGGCCGCGTTGACCTGTGATAAGGCCACCATTAGCTGCGTTTGTAACAGTGAACTGCTGCTGGTTAGCAGAGGCTACTGTTGCGCTTGTTAGGTTGTAAGAACCTACTGAAAGACCTGTAATGTTTACAACATCTCCTGGTGAGAGGAAATTAAAAGACTTGTAAGTTACAGTTGTGCCGTTACCTGAAGCCTCAGTAACGATAAAGTTACCAATAGCTGGGGTGTAAGCAGGGTATCCTGCCCAACCTGATTCTACGTTTACGTGGTTATCAAGTGCTGGGTTAAGACGAGCGCTGGCTACATTAGTGGTCTGTGACCAACCGTAGTCGCCTGTAGAGCCGCCTGTGTTTGTAACTGTGGCCGCACGGTCGTCGTTTGGATGCATAGGGACGTTACCCCATACAAAATCGACCGCCTGTCGACCTGAAGAGTCTACTGACATTTTGTACCTATTCTCTAGAGTGGTAAGTGACGCCTGATATCGGGGGCGCTGGTACTAGTATCTAAGAGAACGGGATGCCTGTCAGGCTGAATATCCAGAGTTATTCTGTACTGACGTTACTTGTACACGTTCTTTACAAAATCTTTATCATCAAAATTTAAACCCATCTCTTTTTGTAACTTGGCAAAGCCCTCCATGTGGTCCTGTATGCCATATACCCCAAGGTCCTCGCCACGGAATAGCTGAGCTAACCTAACTCTTGACTGAGCATCTCTAACGCCCCACAGCTGATTATCAATCCAGTGAAAGTTTCTTCGACCGTTATCTCTATCAAAGTTAGTCCACAGTACGTTTACTGGTGGGGCTATCAAGGTAACCCCGTTGAGGATTAGTCGGATTCCTAAACTGATTTCCTCTCCCAAAAAATAAATATAGGGGTCATAGGGAGCTCTCATAAAAGCCTCAGAACTTCCAAAAGCAAAATTAGCGCAGAAAGCATACGCCTTATCACCATTGACTTTATCCTCTAGAGGTTCCCACTCAAGTAGATATAGCTGCTCTGCCTCTCTCCATATGGGCCCTGCTTTATAAAAATCTTCATCTGTTGAAAACTTTTCTACACCACCGTTATCCCAATCAAACGTGAATCCGTGAGGGTACTTAGTGAGTATAAGAAGGTCTCCCCATACGCACGAAAGCCTGTTGTAAGTGTCTATTAGGGTTTCGTCCCACCCCTCCGCAACCCTAGAGTGAGAATCAGTGTGTAGAAAGTACTTGTATTGTTTAGAAAGCAACGAGTTTGCCAAATGACGGCCAGAACAAGCCCCGTCAGCCAATCTATAGTCTATTTTTTGATAGGACAATTGATGTTTTGGTATAAAACTAAAATCAAAATTGCACTCTTCACCCTCGTGGGACACTAAAGAGAAGAAAAGCCTATCTTTGTGCGTAGCCTTTGTGTAAATGCTACGTACAGTGTTGATTAAATCTGGGTCTCTGTAAGCAGCTAGGCTTACAAAGATTTTATCCACTTTACATCATCCCTCTGGTATTGTTTTGCTCACGTAGTACGTATAGATACTCTGGGCCTTTTGTAAAATACCAGTGGTCTGGTTCACAGTAGAATAAGAAAACGTTTGCAACTACGTTGTTCATTGGGTCTGGAAACGGCTCACGCCAATGCTCTTGGTCGTTACCATACATTAAAAGCGCTTCATTTTCGTCTAAAAAGTACTCTTTACCCTCAACCCAAATAGACCATGGCGTCTTTTGATATATGCATAGGTCAATATTATAGGTGCAGGCATTATCGTCTTTGTGATGGTGCAGTTGAGCTTTTGGGCCTTCATATACTGCTAGTTGATACCAAGAAGGGATTAGGGTTTCACTTTCAAAATGTTCTCTAGCAACTGCGGTTAAATCGTTATGAAGCTCGTCAAGCCATGGTGATTTATTAAGTTGATATCTACCAAACCCTTTTTCAAAGGCATCCATGCTCGACTCTTCGTAGAACTCTATAGTTTTAGCCTTTAAGTCTGCAAACTTTGTGGGTTCCAACACGTTTTTAATTAGCATTGGGTCTTTAACTTTAATCACTTGCTGGTTCCCTTTCTTCGTTAGTTGCAACGTTCCATTTGCCTACTGGGCACTCTGCATCTGCTAATTTTACTTTTAAGTTCATTATGCAGCCACACTTTTTACACTGGTGAGTTGCGCCTATGTAATGGGTGCATGCTTTACAAATATCAAGACGTGCCTGTGCAACAGAGTCTAGGGCTCTAGAGGAGTCGGTTTTAAGTAAATCCCAAGGTCTAGTTGTTCCTAGGTTTTTCTTATAACGTTGCCAAGCGCTTAGGTTTTCTTCTTCACTCATAGTGGCCTACTCTACAGGAGGATTGAAGGTATTTCCATCCCATGTCCAGCCAGGCAAAACCGCGGTGTCTAATGGAAGGGCTACGACCTTTGGGTCTGACAAAAGGCCAGCAATGCAGCGCTTCTCTACATCGCGGATATCATACGGATTTTTATCATCTAAAGAAATGACGCCAAATACGTCCCCATCCACTATAAAAGCAAACTTATGAGTAGCTTGGTTTAGTTCGCTACCTTGTGGGAGTCTATCGTCCATAGTTATATCCTATCATGTTTATGCAATACATTGGTAAATACTTAAGCAACGACCACGGAAGTCGCGGCAGTAGCAGCTTATAGGTGTTGGTGTAGGGGTTGGGGTAGGTGTAGGTGTTGGGGTAGGCGTTGTTGTACAACGGCATACGCCGTTAACAATAGACCAAGTACCAGCACAAGGACCAGAGCATGTTGGTGTTGTTGGAGCAGGGGTAAAGATAGGTGTAGGTGTAGGTGTAGGAGTTGGTGTAGGAGTAGGAGTAGGAGTTGGGGTGACAGTTACAGGTACGCAAGGACCTGTGTTTGGACAGCTACCGCCAGTCCAACATACATCTCTGAAACCTGAAGCACACGTTGAGTCTGGTTTTATGCCGCTAAGAGCTGGGTCGCAACTTGAACATGGTGGATAGCTGCAGTTACCATTTGCTGTACTGCATGGTAGAGATTCTGGAGCAGAACAAGGAACTGAAGGGTCGGTGGTGCTATAGGCACATGTGCCGCCTTGAACAGTTCCCCCACCGCTTGTACACGCCTGTACTGCAAAATATTGCGCGTCGTTGCACGAGGCGGCGCTTTGTCTAGAAATTTGTGTATAAGTACCACCAGTACTACAACAAACAGTATAACGATAGGTGTTTTGAGTAGTGACTGTACCAGTTGGACAACCCGAGCCACTTGATGGCATTGTAAAATTAGCAGTAGATGTAGCCGATGTACCTGAACCGTTAATTCCAGAGTACACAGTTAGTGTTGCAGTAGCAGTTTGACCACAGAATTGACTTGGGTTGGGGGCAGTACTTGGAGAACCACTTGAGGCAGTTCCATTTACTATACCAGTGCTAGCACCAATTCCTGAAAGTGACCAGGATGCATATCCAAATGCACTCCAGTTTCCAACAGGTACAAGTGCCAGTGCTAGTTCAGAAAAACCAGCAGCAGCTGTAAACGAGGTAATACCAATTGTTGGACCACTTGGTGTAGGAGTAGGAGTTGGAGTAGGAGTAGGGGCTGGGGAGGTTGGAGAGACGGTTCCAGAAGCGGTTGAGGCTAATCCCGTACCGTTTTCATTAGTAGCAGCAACTGTAAAGTTGTATGTGGTACCTACTACGCCAGAAAAACTGTAAGTTGTAGCAGCGCTATTTGTAACAATTGGAGAGCCTACAGTAGGTGTGATTGTGTAACTAGTTATTGCTTTACCAGCGTTTGCTGGAGCTACCCAGCTAAGTGAAATTCCACCACCATTTACAAGGTTAATTGCAGTTAATGATGTTGGACGTCCAGGAACTGTAGTTGCAGTATCTGGGCCAACCCCAGCAGAGTTTGCAGACTCAAATACTTCGTTTCTAGCTCTAATTGAGTATGTGTACTTAATACCTGAGCGTAAACCAGTAAAAACAAATGGGGCTAAGTTTGCAATTGTTGCAGTTACTGCATTTCCAGTTTCTGGGGTTGCAACGACTACGTAATCAATAATCGGTAGCTTGCCATCAAAAGCTGATGGGTTAAATGTTAAGAATGTAGCGCCGTCGTCAAATGCACGACCAGAACCAGAGTCTGAACGTGAAGCTACAGAAGGAGGTAGTGGAGGTACCTTCTTCTGAGAGTCGGCGACACCAGGATAAATTGGCATTAAGCAGTCAAATCACCAGAAAGCCACCAGGTGTTAGCTGCTACTTTTACCAAAGTAGCGCCAGACCATCTAGTGCGGAGTCTTAGACCAGGAGTAGCGTTTACGCTAGCAGGAGACGTTGCTGTAAACACTACGCCACCTGTTTGACCACGTACAAAGTTAATTTGAGTACCTATAGGAAAATTAACAGAATCTGTTGGAACTGTAATAGTTAAATCAACTAAAGTGCTGGTGTTTACTAAATAAAACAGTTTATTCTTGTCCACAAGTGCAAGGGTAAAGTTTTCACTCTTTTGTTCCACAGTTGCATCAGCTGCAACAGCGGTTACAGAACCTTGAATGTTAGCTGCTAGTGTTTTTCCAGTAAAAGTGCCATCTGGGGTAACTCCAGCAATAATTTCGTTACCAGAACCTTGAAATTCTAGAAGGTTTACTGATTGATTAAGAGCACCTTGAACAATTAGGGCTCTATTAGTAGCTAGTCCAGCTTGAACCTTGTTAGATTGAGCACCATCAGCTATTTTTCTTACATACTGTGTGTGAGAGTCGGCTACAACGCCCAACTCAACCTTAGCAATACGTGCAGACACAGTGCCTAGGTTTGAAGAGCTACCTTCGTAGGTTTCAGAAGGGTTTGGGGTAGTAGATGTAGCTGGGTTTAGACCTAAAGTGGTTTCAACAGCAACAATTTCCTCTTGAAGGCTATTTGGGTGTGAGGCGTCAACTGTATCAACGACATTTTGTTTAGTAGTAAATACTCGTACCGAACTTGGGTATGATGCTGGCATTTTGAACCTTTCAGTTTTGACTTTCCCCGTTAGGGCCTCTACCAGGGGTGTTCCAGACGGCTATGCTTGGTCTTTCGTTGTTCTGTGGTAACTTTCTAAGACCAAATCTTGAGTCCATCACCACTTTTGGTTTTGATACTGCTTTTTTAAAGGATGACTTCCTCACGGCGTCCATCCTTCATATCTACTCCACTGTTTAGACATTGTAGTGGCCCCTTTTATTGGAGACATTACATACGTACGTCTATCGCGTTCTTCTCTGTTGTTCTTTTTAGTCTTTATACGTGCGTGAATCGTACTTTTTGCTTTAGGAACACCATCTTTATGCATTTTTTTTCTTCTTTGGTTGGAAAGTCTTTTCAATTTCGCTAGTTACCTTGCCAAAGTTGGGACCTTCACGCAGGTCTACGATAGGAGTTGCCTTATATACGGTTTTAACTCCTGGCGTTGTCTCTCTTTTTGTCTTTTTAGACGATTTTGGCTTAGTAGAAGATGCTGGTTTAGGTGCAGGGAGTGCTGCAGGAGATTTTTTACCAGCGGGTAAGGCGCCTGGTCGACGAGTCTCGCTCTTTTTAGGGACTCTTTCAGATTTTACTGTTTTAGGAGCCTGAGTTTTTACCTCACGCTCAACACGTTCAGATTTTACATCGATAGGCTTGCTAGCATCTTTATCTTTACCCTTTTGGGCCTTATCAACTGCTGATGCAACTCTAGCAAGGGTAACTGCTCGCAGGATACCCTTACCTTTTCTAGGAGCTAGAGAGGATGTGGCTTTGCCACGTAACTGGGTTTCTGAGGCGCTTCTAGCTGCTTTCATACTCTGATTGTAAGTGTTTCTCTTCGCATTGTCGGGCTAAGTCAGGTACTACATAGCGCTTAGCGCATAAAGCGCATGTCCAGCGCTTTATGCGTTCAGCATCATCCATTTACTTACCGCAGCAGGCGCAGCGGTCAGCTGCAGCTGGGGCCGCTGGGGCAGCGGCGGCCTTTGGTGCTCCTTTGAATTTAGGACGGCCAAAACCTACGATAGAGATTTGGACCTTCTTAGGGTTCTTCTTATAAGCACGGAGCTTCTTAGACACCTGTCCGCCATTACGCTGTGAGCCCTTATCATCTGGGCTTGTGTTTCCCTCAATGCACCAAACGGTTCCATCGCCATTGTCCTTGATAACAATGCCTACGTGAGAAATTCTATCGACGCCATCTGATGGAAAATCAAAATACGCAATATCTCCAGCATCTGGGTCAGCGATGTCTCCATCAATCCAAGCACCAGCCTTCTTAAATGCTGCTGCACCACCTGGTGTGTAAACGGTATTAGGAACCTTTACACCAGCCTCGTTAGCGCACCAGTTTACGAAAGACCCACACCATGGCTGAAAGTTAGCCTTGGTATAAGCGCCGTACTTGGTTTCATTATCTTTAGGGCCTTCAATGGTTCCTAGTTCTGCTGTTGCAACCTCAATAAGACGGGCTGCTGTACCTTGGTCTGCCATTAGTCTTTGTCCCAATCTTCGTCAACTGGTTGCTCATCTGGAACTTGTCCTTCATCCTTTGTAGCAACTGCTACAACGGCTGCGGCAGCACCAGCTGAAATTACAATATCTTTACCATTTTGCTTAGCCTCAACCTTAAGGTCAGCTTCGCTCTTAGCCTTTGTATCAACTGCAGAGAATGCCGCGTTAATTTCATCAAGGTCAAGTCTGCCGTCGTTCATAAAGCCACGTGCTAGCTTCTCTACGACTGCGGCAACTGCTGTTAAACCAGCCACTGTTACAGCTGTGATGGTGTCGACGCCAGCAATGGCACCAGCACCGATAACTGAGAGACCACTAGCAGCAAATACTGCAAGGATTCTCAGAAGAATGTTTCCTATTGATTTCATTTATTCCTCATCTTTTGGGTTTCGTAGTGGGTAGGTAACAGCCCAAGCAAAGAGAGTCGCCATAATTGCGTAACCAACGATTGTCTTTGCTGAACCGTCTAGTACAACCCAAGCAATGAACATGCCAAGCAGTGTCCATAGCTGGTCAATCATGTCTCTAACTATCTTCATGGCTTTCTCCTATATCCTGATTGTCCAGAGGCGCCTCCGCCCCCAGAACTTCCGCCACCGCTTGAGCCTCCAGAGGTTGAACCTCCAGTAGCACCTGCTGCTGCACCAACTGCATTCATAGCAGCACCTGCAGCAACAACGGCAGCAACTACCATTTCTGTTGCTTCTTCACGTTCTTCGGGGGACATATCAGCACCGATACTTCCAAGTGCTTTCAGGGCTTGACCAGGGTCATCAAATAATTCGCCAATTAACTCCGCAGGGTTCTCTAGTAGCACGAGAGCCGCGGCAACGTCTGCTGTAATTATAACTTCATTACCGTTTTCATCCTGCCTAACCTCTACAGGAGTCTCTGGTGGAAGGTCCTGATAAGCGATTCCAGCCTCTTGAATCTGTTCTTTTGTAAGTGTCTCGCCTGGGGCTACCGACTCAATCAGGGCTGTAGCAACAAGCTCCTTTTCAGCAGCACTCAGCTTGCCGTCTTCCTTAAGAGCATCAACGAGGGCGGTAACTTCCTCAGCGGTAACTTCGCCATCTGCGCTTAGCGCATCTAAAACAGCCTCAGCGTCGTCAGCGGTTAACTTGCCATCAGATAAAACATCCTCTACAGCACTAGTCACAGCCTCTTCTTCTGTGGTAGTCTCTGGGGATGATTCTTCTAACGGACTTTCTGGCTCTGTTTCTGGTAACTCTGGTTGTGCTTCTTCTTCCACGGGTGTTTCGACTTCCGAAGGACTCTCCTCGTCTTCTACGACAGGCTCTTCGGGCGCTTCCTCTTGTGGTTGCTCTTCTGTGGGTTCTGATGGCGTTTCTGTATCAGGGTCAGTAGATGAAGTATCAGTTGACTCATCTGTTGGCTCAGGTTCGCCATCATCAGCGGGTTCAGTTGGAGACTCAGGGTCAGTATCAGGAGTGGACGGTTCCTCTTGAGAAGGCTCTTGTTCGGGCTCTTGAGGATTTGGAGCGTCAGTAGATGGACTTTCAGAATCTGTCTGAGGAGGAGTGGTTGAAGCACCGTCAGAAGGAGACGTTGGAGTATCTGGAGTTGACGGCGCAGTTGGCGTTGAAGAAGAAGCAGCTGCTTGAGCAGCAGCTGCAGCAGCAGCCGCAGCCGCCTGTTGAGCCGCAAGTTCAGCAGCAGCCTGTGCAGCCGCAGCAGCCTGAGCCTCCGCTTCAATACGAGAGCTCGTACTGGACACCTCAGCAGCCATAGCATTTGCTTTTACAATCGCAGTATCCGCTAATTGATTAGCTGTATCTAAAGCAGCATTAGCAGCACTTGTAGCCTCACTAGCAGCAGTAGTAACTGTTGTTAGGTTTGTGTTGGCAGCTGTTAGGTTCTCCTGTGCTGTAGTTAAATTTTGATTAGCATTTGTTAGGTTTTGGTTAGCAGTAGTCAGAGTAGCTTGAGCAGCATCTAGAGCCGCTTGTTGCTCTGGGGTAGCAGACGATTGAGAAAACTCAGAACCAGGTGCTATAACCCAACCTGTTGACGGGTTATGGCGATAGAACCAGACACCAGCTCCACCACCGTTTTCGTAATACCACAGTTCAAATTCTTTGCTAGTTCCAGCAGATATGGGGGCAGCATTAACGCTTCCGCCGCCGCCCTTGTCATACCAGTCGTTAATAACAAGTTGACCATCAAGATATAGCCTTACGCCGTCATCTGCTGGAGCGAGAACATGGGTTACATCAATTGAAGGTGTCCAAGTTCCTGTGTACTTAACAATTACATCTTCGCTACGGTTAGAGCCAGCAACGTTTCCGCTACCCCACTGCTCATTAATTCCGTTAGTGTCCACGGTTGTATGAATAGGAACAGCGTTTGCTGGAAGAGTGGGTGCGTTGTTCTGACCCTGTACGTTGTAAACCTCTACCTTTAATCCTGGAGAAGTATTAGCATCTACAGCAGCCTGAGCAGTAGTAACGTCTTGCGTTACTACTGCTACAACTGCAGTCTTATCTTCTACAACAGTAACCGCAGCAGCGACGGTTGAGGTAGCGGTTTCGACTGCCGCTGCTGCGGGTGCTATAAGTGCAGTGGCGCTATCGGCAGCTTGCACTAAAGTTGTGGCTGTAGCCAAAGATTCTTGAGCAGCAGTAATAGCAGTATTTGCCTCTGCTACAGCTGTTACAACTGATGTTTCAGAAGCTGCAGCTGTTGGTATAATTGTGTTAGCAACAGTGGCTGTTGCTGTATCAATCTTCTCTTGTACGGAGGTAACTGTAGGTGTCTCAGGAACTGTTGTGGTTATTGGTGTTGCCTCTGGTGTGGTGGTTTGGTTGGGCGATGGCGTTCCAGTGGATGAAGATTCGTTTGATGGTTCAGTTGGACCAGTTGAAGAAGGAGACTCTTGAGGCGAAGGCTCTTGTGTTTGAGTTACAGAAGTCTCAGGAGAGCTGGTTACAACGAGAGTCCCGTCAGGCGATGGACCGCTCGTTACAGTCGCTCCGTCCACGGGAGCAGGAGTAATTACCTGCTCACTTGGGGCAGGCTCATTCGCGTGAGCGGTATTTTGACTGAGTAAGTGTAGGAGTGTTGATAGAAATAGTGCTGCGAGTATACGCAGTTTATAAATAATTTCTCCTTAGTAGGAGTCTATCTTACTCTATATTTAAGTATTTGTTAGGGTCAAAGATATTTACAGACTTTAACTTTAGAGATTCTTGTTTATCTTTTGCGTGGTGTCCGCAAAACATTAACTCTCCGTTAAGAAAAGTTACAATAACTTGTGCAGCAGCGCTGCAGGCATCACAGCGGTCTTGAGCGGTTAGCTGACGGTTGACCTCTGTAGTTACCATTGTTATTTACCTTTCTTCTTCTTATCTTCTTTTTCCATAGCACTTGCTAATTCATCCTGTGACTCTGCAGTCCAAGACCAGTCTACACCTTCTGGGATATCAAATTGAGACTCGGAACGCTTGTCTGTCATTTGATACCCTTCATGCGCTTTAACTTAGCTAAAGCGTCACCACTTACTGGTCCACCAAGCATATCTGGATTGTCCATAGCCTCTTTAACTGTTGTATTTAGATTAACAACGTTTCTTGCACCTTGCACACCAGACTTAACATCACGGTCAAACCTCTGTTGAGCAGACATGCGGCTAGTAATACGGTCTTCTTGAATGCGCTGTTCATCAGCTCTTTTTTCAAGGGCCTGCTTACTTGTTCCCTTTTTACGCATCATCTCAGGGGCGTACTTAGCCTGCATCTTAGATTGCATCTCAGACCTAATATCTTCTTGGCTAAGTCCAAACTGGTCGCCATTATGATTCATTATTAGTCCTTATACTTATCTGGAATACCCCAAGCACCACCAGGTGCTGGACGTGTTACCTTTACATCTTCCATACCTCTGCCTCTTGCAGAGTTAACACTATCAGCAAGACGAGCACGTAGAGGTTCGCCCCAATGCTCTGCACCATTACCTTTTGTTCTAGGCTTTGAACCTGCAGGATGAACTCCTACTAACGCGCTAAACTGACCACCGTCTTGATAGTTCATTTCTCATTCTCTTTCTTGCCTGCACGGCGCTTGTTCTCTTTTGCTGTGTTCTTACTGCGAGAGATGGCTCGTAGGTTGCCCTTGGAGTCATTATTATGGTTGTTGTCCTTATGGTCAACCGTAATATCCTTAGACTTAATTTTACCGTTTTTAGACTCATAGTCAGCGCGAGCCTTATTCTTTGATGTGGTTACCCACTTACCGCCAACCTTTTTCTTATAAACATAGATTGGACGTCCACCATTGGCGTCAGAACCCTTATAAGGGCCAAACTTCTTTGTCTCTGCCATTAGCAGTCCCACGCTCTCAATGACTTGTTAATACGGCTATTAGGGTCTTTTGCAGTCTTAGAAGATGTGTTCTGCTTCTTCATACCTTCCATACGTGCACAGAATGATTTACGACGTGCAGCACTCTTAGGTGACTTCTTAGCCTGTTCTTTTTTAACAGGAGGTTTTAAATTAGAACCAGGGTTAGCCTTCTCATAAGACTTACGGCCCTTCTCATTAAGACCGCCTTTAGCGTTCTTACCCTCTTTGCGTGTCCACGCTTCAGATGCCATTAGTGTGGGTTCTCCTTATGCCAGTCTTTGACGGCTTTGACGCCTTGCTTAATTGTCTTAGAGCCACCCTTTTTTGTCAGGTTAATCTTGTCATATTTACCAGCCTTGGCCTTAGCCTCGTGGTCAACTACAACATCACCTTTTTTGTTCTTTTTAACGGTGTGTTTAATACCTTGTACTTTAATTGTTTTCTTTGGGGGCACGTTGTGTCGCTTCCATTCTCACTGGCGCACTGGCACATCCATGCGCGTCTTGATGAAACATTTGTACTTCTCCTCGGCGTGTTGGGACTTTAATTGCTTTATCCCTAATTTCTCTACCGCAGTTATCGCAGGTAGGAAATTGACCGCCACTTCTTTTCATTAGTACATAGCTCCATTGTTTCCCTGTCCTGGGAACCAGTTGTCAAAGTTTTCTTTTCTTCCGCCACCCTGTTGGCCGCCACCCATTGATGAGGTAACAGCGTGACCAATCATAGCACCGCGTACTACTGGGTTCTTAGCAGCAGCGCCGAGCATTGGGAGAGCTCTCTTTGCACCAGCAGAAATTGCTGGACCAACTACGCGAGATGCACCACGTGCTAACGCTGGGCCTGCTACACGTGCAATTGCGGGACCTGCAACGCGTGCTGCTACTCCAATTAAAGGTGCGAGAAATGCTGGCATTATCGGGTTCTCCTATTCAATGAACGGTTAAGAATATCTTGTGCTTGTTCAGATACATTGTATCTTCCATATGATGGACGTGGCCCATCAAACATCCCGTTGGTATTCCGACGAATATCATCAGTCTTTTGTTTTGCTTTCGACGAAGGAGTTTTTTTGGTCTTTACACCTTTTTTCACTGCCTTCTTTGGGTAAGACTCACCAAGTGCACGCTCTGCACGGGAACGTCCTGTTGCTGGGTCTTTCACTTCTTCCACCCCTTTGGTCGCTTGCCGTATTGATAGGTGTTGCCGTAATACTCTTCTGTGCTCATTGTTGTTGGAAGCTGGCTACGTCGTGGGAGATGAACTGATAGGTCGCCAGTCTCACGCTCATACTTAATCTTCTTAGGCTTCTCATCGCCAAGAGTGCGGAACTCCTCGAATGGGTCTTCAGATGGATTCATGGTCGGTTACGCTCGCAGATACAGTTGCAGTCATCAACATCACAGATTCCATAACGAATCTCATGGTCGCACTTGTAGCACATTATTCTGTCAATCCTAGAAATTGCATACCCTTTGTTAATCTTTGACCAAGTGTAGGTTTTGGATTGGCGATTGCCATCGCTTCATTATCATGCTTAATTGTTGATGGTAGGTCCATACGTGATGCACGACGGGATAAGGTCTTTGGAAAACCTTCGGCTCTGTTAGCCGCATAGGTATCTAGATGGTAGAGACGAGCCTCATCAAACTTTTGATTACGGTTTTCCATGTCTAAAGTCTAGTCTTATTGTGGTGGTAATACTCAATAAAAGCTAAGGTGAGCATATCCACCAATTGAGGTGAGTCTTTGTGCTTCTCTTGGAAATGGGCTTTCCATGCAACCGCATTGAATTTATTCGAACCACATCCATTGTGAATATCTGTAAATACAACGCGTGCAAATTTAGCGGTACGGCCCTGGTAGTCCAGGGACTCCTCAAGAAAGTCGTAGAAGCTCACCGACGTATAATGACAGAAAAGCTACTGTCTAGATAGGTGAATCTAAAATTTCATCAACGGCATCATCAATAGTACGGCCACCGTGCTCTGTAGCACAATCACCGCAGTTCTTGCACATTAGCGACGCTTAGTTGATTTCTTAGCTGCCTTCTTTGCTGTCTTCTTAACAGCCTTTTTAGCAGTCTTCTTTACCGCCTTCTTGGCAGCCTTCTTGACTGGCTTCTTAGCAGTTTTCTTAGCGGCCTTCTTTACAGCCTTCTTTACAGGCTTCAAGATTTCATCAAGTTCATCCTCCCAGACCTGTGGGCCTGTCTTGAGGAACTTATCATCACGAAGAGCCTTGCCAACAATGGCGACAATGATTGCGAATACAACAACAAATAAAATTTCCATACCCTAATCATAGGGCTACTGCCTCCCCCTTGCAAGCTCTACCTGCATATGAAGCCTGGCTACCCTTGTTACTGGCGAGTAACTTAACCCTGGGGGGGTGTCCAATCCTGAGAGTCTCGGCGTGTCGCCTTTCCTGTGAGTTTTGGGGTTGTCGGCGTGTCGTGGGGTATCTAATAGCCCTATTCGGTATTGTTCTCGCACGCCCTCAGATAGGGGGCAAAAGGGGGAAATAATGAAAACTATCAACCAAAAGCAAGCGGTTCAGGCTATCGCTAACCTTGAACCTTTCAAGGCAGGCTCACTCACAGGTGAGTGGGTTCGTGTCTCATTCTACTCAGGCAGACTCAGCGTTAGCCACCCTGAGTTAGCCAATCTATGCGAGACACTCAACAAGGGCGAGAGCGCCTATGTCGTGTTCTCATACTTTACGCCTATCGCATACGCCACAGAAAAGTGGCACACAGTAACCGAAAAGTTCTCACCTACAACATCACGCCATCAATCCATAGTTAGAAAGGCGGTCGCATAATGGAAATGGAAAAGGCAAAAGTTCATCAGTTCTTGCGCTCACTCAATGGCAAGTTCTTCACAGTTGAATTCATCAAGCGCACGACGGGGGAGGTTCGCGTAATGCGAGCCACCACCAACTA
>Ga0222712_10000908_pt1 | contig 37843 bp, 38 predicted proteins | sample C33_657DmetaG_FD_165043 | JGI IMG/M metagenome (GOLD analysis project Ga0222712, IMG submission 165043) | Estuarine water microbial communities from San Francisco Bay, California, United States - C33_657D | ecosystem: Environmental > Aquatic > Marine > Unclassified | place: USA: California... | reverse complement strand
GTTAATCTAACTAATGTAGAAGAACTGAATGAGTTTAAGTTTGTTATTGAAACTCCAACACCAGAACCTACATTTGCAACAACTGCTGCAATTGATGCTGAAACTGAACCACTAAAATCACCATATCCAGTTGTATTAGAAATAGTAATTTGTGAAGAACCACTTACTACCGAATCACCTTCTGCTCTTAATAATTTAGATTCACTTCCTAATGCTCCTGCTTTCCAATAGTCGTTTGTAGAATCCCAAAGTAAAGAACCACTTATCGTATTTGGTGCAGTTGGGTCTTTAACTAATAATCCACCATTTGCAACACCCGTACCATTTAATTCAATGATGTTATCACCTAATTGAATTGTAGTAGAGTTTACTGCAGTTGTTGTTCCTGCTACTGTTAAGTTACCTAATACACTTAAATTACCATTTGCAGTTAAGTTTACACCACTTGCAGTTAATGCTGCTCTTAATGATGATGTATATGAATTTAACTCTGATACCGAAGTGTTTAAACTTGCAGTAGTTAAATTTATATTTGTTATTGAAACGCCTTGTGAGTCGTTTGTTGTTTTTGCTGCTGATGCTGATGCTATTAAACTACCACTAACTACACCAATTTCAGTAAATCTAGTATCAACACTAGCTGATTTAGATTCTAAATTATTTAATCTACCATCTTGTGTATCGTTTGATGTTTTAGCTGCTGATGCTGATGAAATCAATGAACCAGAAATAGTTGCTAATGCAGTATTTTGAGTTAATTGAGAACCACTAAAAGTATTTAAATTTGTTATTGAAACACCTTGTGAATCATTTGTAGTTTTAGCTGCCGATGCTGATGAAATCAATGAACCAGAAATAGTTGCTAATGCAGTATTTTGAGTTAATTGAGAACCACTAAATGTATTTAATGCTGCTACTGCTACTCCAATACTACCACCACCAATTGATGCGGATAATGCACTTATTGATGCCGAAACTGATGAGCTAAAGTTACTAATGTTACCCGTTAAATCTGGAATATCGTTTTGGTCAGAACCAAGTAAGTATAAAGTTGAACTACCACTTGCGTAGTAAGGAACACCTTTAACTAAACCATTATAAGTAGATGAACTAAATACATTTGGTGCGTTGTTTCCAATTAAAAATCTATTTACTGCCTGTACTGAACCACTTGCGGTAGCTGCGAATACCATACTACTACCATTTGTTGTAGTAAGATTTGATGAGCCGGATACAATTATTAATTCACCTTTTTGGAACGATGCCGTTGCTGCTGAAAGGGATTCTAAACTACCACGTCTGTGTCTAATGATTTGTGCCATATTTTTGGATTGGTTATTCTATTTTGTTATTCTATTGCTTACGCTAATATATACTATTCCGTTATAAATATCTTTTTTTTATGTAACCGATAACTAAAGTAGATTATATTTTAATATATTTTTTATTATTATATTAAAACTCTCCTGCATCTAAGTTAGAAGATGTAACATATAACTCTGCATCAGTTGCAAAAGTGGTATCTACTGTTGTTGCCATTGTAGAACCTGCTGTGAAGTTTGCGTTAAATATATCAATGACTTGTTGAGAACTGCTTATAATACCACTTGGAAGGTTTGATGTAACACTTCCTATTTGTATTTGTGTCCAACCATTTGAATTTCCTACATTTGTGGTATCGGTTAATACAAACATTGTAGAGTCGTCTTGTTGAAATACAACCAATCCCTTATAAATATTAGCAGCAGATAAAGCATAACGAGCTGACTGATTTGCTAATGCAAATCTTGCATCAACAGGCTCACTATTCGTTATGTTAAACCCACCAGGTAATATAATCGCCATTTCTTATCGTTCTATTTATGTTAATATATATGTTATACTACTTCCCGCACCACCTGCATTCAAAAGAGTTGTTCTATAAACTTTATATTGTCCAACTGTTGTTAATGTAAATTGTCCTAATACTGCAAAACCACTTGTTGAGATACCTGTTAAATTTGCTCTTGCTGAATCAAATACTATATAAAGATACTTATCACCTGTCCAACTAATTGTTAGGGTTTGTCCACTTGCAGCTGTTGTTCCTTTTACAATTGTTCCTATTGTTCCACCTAATGTAGTATCCCATGCACTAATATTTTCCAATTCACCCGCAGTAAATGCTGTTGCCGTACTTGCACCATGTCTTAAACTTCTAATTTTTGTATATGTAGTAGTTGATGTTGATGTTGTTGTAGTATCAGGAATATTCTCACCCGTTGGAGATGCGTAGTTTGCAGTTGCAGTTAAACTAATTGAAGTAGAACCCGTTGCCGAACCTGTTACATAATAAGGTGATACCACATTTGTTGTCACACTTGTCAAATTCCAATTATTAGATGGATTTGCTGATGATGATGTAAATGAAATACTACCGGTTGCACCTTGTTCAATTTGATTTGAAGTAGTTCCTAATTGAATTGTTGTAGTTGGTGTCAATGTAGGTGCTGCAGGATTTGTTTTAGATACTGTTCCTGTTGTTGTAGTTGATGTTTTGTATAAACTATCATCTAATGGAGAACTAGCGGTATATTCTAATCTATATGTGTGAGAACCTGATGTCGTTGTACTATATGTTAATGATGTTCCACTACCAACTTGCGTTAATAGTGTTGCTCCTTCATATAATGATGCACTTACTAATGTATATCCCTGATTACTCCAAGTTCCATTAACTGAATATACATCGGTTACATTATTAAATCTATCAGTTGCAAATCCACTTAAAGATGTTGCTATCGATGTTGGTATTGCCGGTGTTCCAAAAATAAATTTAAGAACTCCATTTGTAAATGTTACTGCGGTATTACTATCGAAATCTGCAACTTCAATTCCGGTAAGATTTTGAACACTATTAGTTACATAACTAATAAACCCACTACTTGCACTCAATGTTGCCAATGAAGCTGATACTGATGAACTTAAACTCGTAATTGATGCTGCACTTCCACTTAAAGTTGATGCTATTGAAGAACTTATAGAAGAAGATATTAAAGCTTGAGATGATGATACCGATGCACTAATAATTGCAACTTCTATATCAGTTGCTATAACTGATAATGAACTACTTAATGATGCACTTACAATATTAATAATAGATTGGGAAATAGAAGAACTTAAAGTATTTAAAGTTGCATTACTCGCGCTAAATGATGTTGCTACTGAAGAACTAAATGTACCGATGTTACCTGTTAAGTTGATTGGAGTATTACCATCGTTTCCTAATAAATATAAAGTTCCACTACCACTATCGTAATAAGGAACTCCGTTTACTAAACCACCATAAGTCGATGCTGGAAATACATTTGGTGCTGAACTACCAATTATAAATCTATTGGTAGCTTGAACTGAACCACTTTCAGTTGCTGCGAATATAATAGATGAACCATTTGATGAAGTAATATTAGATGAACCGGTTACAATTAATATTTCTCCTTTTTGTAAAGAACCTGTAATTGTGGATAACCTTTCTAACCTACCTCTTTTGTGTTGTATTAATTGAGCCATCTATATTCTTCTTAATTTACTTTATTATATATAAGTATAACTTTTAATTAATTAAAACTCCCCTTGGTCTATAATGTTTGAAGCAGTTAAGTAAACTTCTATATCGGTTGCAAATGTATCTCCCAAAGATGCGGTATATGAATTAAATGAACCTGTTGTTACAAATCCTCTTCCGGTTGCCGCAATTGATGCACTTACTGCTGCCACTTCCACATCGGTTGCAAGTATAGCTAAAGCTCCACTCAATGATGAACTAATGATACTAACAACTGAACTATTTATATCTACACCTATGTTTGCTGCACTTGTTAATGCAGAACCACTTTCTATTTGTTTTAATCTTATTAAGTTTGCCATATCCTATAAATATCTTTTATTCTTTTAACTTACCCATAACATAAATATCATTTATAGTTACATTATCGTAATCTATGTATTGTTCATTTAAAGTTATTACTACATTATTTCCAACTTCTTTTATTGTATAGTTTCCTGGAATATGTAAACCAAACACCAATACTTCAAAATTATTAGGCGATGCTCCTTCTGTTCCGTAATCTAAACTAGCACTATGTACTGTTAATGTATTTGTATTATTGTCAAACACATCAACATTTCTTTGTACATATCTTGCACTATGTTCTAATATCTCTTGATAAAACTCTGATATAGTTGTTTTGTTATTTACAACTTTAATTGGATTTGGATTAGAACGGGTATGTGATTGATATGAAGCTGATGATGGAATTTCGATATTTAACAAACTTCCTGTCAAATCATTAGACACTAAATTATTAGGATTTATTTTTGGTACAATCCTATTTAGTTTTCTGGCATTTGAATTAAATTGTTTAAGCATATTGTTCTATATCTCCTTTTATTTCAATATAATCATCATCATCCAAATTAAATTCAAAATTAGATTTTATAAATTTAATCAATAAACCACTTCCACCTTCTTCAACTATATAATCTCTTGCACTTATTGACTGTGTGTTAATATAAACTTGTAATCTATCTTGTGTAGTTCTATATTGAATTTCTCTTAATATATTTACAAATCTCCAACCTGTAGCTTCAAAAATCCAATAAGTAGAATTTGTTAAATCTTTTGGAGTTAAAACAACTTTACCAGGGTTTCTACTGATTTTTTGCGTTATATCTAAAAAGCTTCTTTTCATTATAAAGTTATGAATTTACCAGTTATAATAATTTCATCAGTCGAAGTTACATTAAATCCTAAATTAGCAGAAATAAAATTAATTGTTAAAGTATTTGAAGTACCTGTACACGTAAAATGTGTAGTTTGATAATATCTAACACCATTTATATAAACTTTAATATCATATGTTAAACTATTTACTGTTAATCCAGCCGATATTACCGATTGTAATTGAGTAGGTGCTTCTATTAATTTAATATTTGTAAATGTTATAGTATTATTTGAAACAGGATTTTGTGCTTTACTATTATTTATTGAAAGAAAATCAATTAAATCCTTATTATCATAATACGGAGATGGAGTTGTAAGCATTCCTTCTAATCTACCATTTGCAGTTACATCTACTTCAGTTGATATAACAACTTTTCTAGTTGATATTGATTTTTTAGTTGTCAATTCTCCATCAAACTTTTCAGGAAGTAAATATGCTTTTACATTTAATGTAAATTCAACTCTATTAATTCTTTGAGTCCCTTCACCAACTTCATTTATAACATTATAATCGGATACTTGTGTTCTGAATTTAAATTTATCTTTATCTCCCCAATATGTTGATGCAAAGTTTAGTTGTTCAATTACTGAATTAAGTTGTTCTGTATAATCAGTCCAAGCCATACATTCGTAATTAACTTCAACATATTCAGGCATTACTATATTGAATAATTCATATTTTGGTTGAGTATTACCACCTAATGCAGTAAATCTATCGTATCTATTATTTTTTGAATATTTTGTTATAGTTGGATATGAAATGTGTCTATTTAACATAGGCATTGTTTCATCTTTTGCAATAGATGTTCTTCGTATCATCATAAGTGGTAATTGTATTTTACCCTTATTATCTCTATAAATACCATCTCTCCTTGCACCTTTCCATCTTTCCGAATTACCATATATAACAGGAATACTTATCGATTTACCATTATAATCTAATTTTGGTAAAGCAGTATCTTCCAAATAGGTCATCATAGCATAGTCTATATCAAAAAGACCTACACTTTTTTTAATATCCCCTTTTTCAGATTTTATTTCGTTTGCCCTATTTAAATCGGGTCTTAGTGGGTTTGTAGACATATTAATTAATTCTTTCTTCTATGTTTAATGCTGATTTATTTACCATAAACGTAGAACATACTATACTAAAGCTATTATAAGTTTGTCCTCCAACAAATTGTACTTCATTTGTATTATCTATTTCGTAATAAGAACTATCAAAGTAAATTATATCACCAATTTCTGGATATGAATTTTTTTCTTCACACATAAATCTATCCAATCTAAATTCTATATTTTGCATTGTATCCGAACCAAATCCGTCATATGTAGAAGTTTCGGTTTCTTTGTTAATTAATGCATATAATTCAATACCGGAATGCCAAGTTTTGTTAATAGATTCTCCATACAAATTTACTTTTGTTTCATTTAAGTTTATTTTAAATAAAACAATAGTATTTTGTACTATATCATCTACAATTTCTCTAGCTAATCCTTTAAAAAAAGCTACATCTCTCTCTGAAATAAATTTTGGCATATTATCCTACATATATTTTTAAAGGAACTTTTCTCAACATATCTTGCTGATGATTGGCTTCATCGTTTTTATTTGTCATCACATTTTTTCTACTTAATTCTTCTAAGTTTTCTCTTAATTGTGTTATCAACATATCTTTTTCGACTTGAGCCTCTGCTCTCAATGCTGCTCCATCTAAACTGATTTCTGCATCTGGAATTGGAATAGATGAATATTTCTCTCTAATTGCACCTAATAATTCTTTAGATAATGCTAATGTATATTTTCTAACCCATTGTTTACCAACATCATTTATATTGCTATATTGAATAAAATCATATGGAATATCAGAATAATCAGAAAGTGAATTGGCTTGAATAGTTTGAGAATCTTGTTCAAATGAATCTCTACTCATATAATCAAAATATAATCTAGTTGGACCAAATCCTGATTTAGGTAAAGGAAATACTTCTATTGTATTGTTAACAATATTAAAACTATGGTGTGATTTTCTAATGTGGTCATTTAATTCAATCGCCTGAACTCGCAATGTATCCTCATAAAGTGGCATCATTAAAAATTGTGCGGAAGGTGAATATGAACCAAATCCCATTTCATCCATTAAATTTAATGTACCTTGTCCTCCAACAGAATATGGGTCAAAGAATCTTTGAATTGCCGGAGTTGCCTCGTGATAAACCCTAGTTACATCTATTGTAGATGAACCACTAAATATAGTTGTAAATGAGCCAGATGTGTTTACATCCACAGATGCACTCATTAAATTATATTTTTGCTGACCTGGAATTAAATCAATATATGCTTTCTTAATAGCAATATTACCACCAACTTCTGCCAATGTACCATATTGTTGGGACATACGAACTATGGTTGGAAGAAATGAACCATCAACTAATGTTTGCGAATAATTACTCCTACCTCCAGCTGATTGCTTTTTCTGTCCTCTTAAAATATCTAAGTTATTTCTAAGATTGAATTGATTTACTTGTGCTGAATATTCTGAAACGGATTCTTCGAAACAAGCATAAAATTGTGTATCAATTAATTCTACATCAACTACGGGATATCCTAATCGTGTTGCACACCATCCAGCCGTCTTTGGTCCATCGTTTTTAAAGTCGGTATCACTATCGTAAATACCAAATGGTGTTGAGCCCGATATAGCAGAACCACTGCCGGTCCATTTTAAATTTTGAGACATATTAATCCAATTATATTTACATATAAATATAGAAATAAAAAAAGAGTGGATATTTCTAACCACTCTTTCTTAGTTTACTTTATTTTATTTAAATTTTTGACAAAAAAAGAGGAGATATTTCTATCCCCTCTTTCCGATTATCCTAATCCGTTAAGATTAAAGAGTTTCTAAACCAGCGATTACTACTTTACCGTAGAATTCTGGTCTTACTATTTTCTTAGCGTAACGAGTCATAACTCCTCTTCTTGGAGTGAAGTTAGTTGGGTCGTACACTAAAGGAGTCATAATCAATGGTACATAAGGTGCGTAAACTGCTCCGGTTTCGAAGAAGTTAGAACCTTTGAATCCCATTAATAATACGTTCTCAGTCATATAAGGGTTTTTGTAAACATCGTATCTATTTGAGATAGAACCGATATTTGTTACACCTGCAGAGAATGTTGTTGCATCTTTACCTGGGTTAGCAGAGAATCCGTTCATTGATTCTAAGATAGTTGCCACGTTTGGAGAACATACAACGAAGTTTGCTCCACCTCTCATTGTTAATTGGTGAATCTTGTTAGAAACTTTTTGTAATTTAATACCTAAAGTCTGGAACCAAGTGTTCTTTTGGTATGCACCAGAAGAAACTGCAGCAGTATCTACTGAGAATCCAGCACCATTCCAATCGTATCCAACTTTTGCTGACCAATATTCGGTTGTGAAAGCGTTTTGTTGTAACATTTCTAAGATTTCTAAATCGATTTCTAAAGAGATGTACTCACTTAACATCTGAGTCAATTCAGCTTCTGCATCTACAGAGTGATATGCGTTCAAATCTTGCGCCAATTCAGGAGTCCAAATTGCTTTCAACTTACGAGTTTTAGCAACGATTGGCTCAGATTTTAATTCCAATTCGATTTCTGGAATTGCTAAATCTGGAGAACCATTACCAGCACCTCTATCTTCAAAATCACCTCTTGAAGTATCGGTTGGTTGTACATGGTATGCTAAAGATACACCAAGATTTGCTAAGTTTGATAAACCGGTTGCAACTGCAACAAATTCAACGTTAGAACCATTCTTAGTTGTATATTGAGGATGGAAAGTTACAGAACCAGTAGTTGTTGTTGGTTCGAAAGCTCTAATACCATTAAAGTCAGCGTCAGCTGGTAATGCTACTACAACTTTTTTCAAAGTGTTAGCTGCAAAAGATGCTGAAACTGTAGCGTTTGTTAAATCATAATCAATATCTGCTAAAGATGCTGATGCAAAAGTTGCAGAAATACCAGCAGTTGCGTTATTGATTGTGTATCCAAATCTACCTGCACCATACAAACCACCTTCAGCTACTTGAGTTGAACCTAATTTGTTACCTGCTGGTGATTGTGAATCTTTACCAAAAGCTCCACCATTACCGAATAAAGATGAACCAGAGAAATCTGGGTTACCTGCTGCGTTAGTACCATATTTGAAGTCCATGTAGAATATAAGACCTGAAGGTAAGTTCATTGGTTGAACTGAAACGAATTCTTTCGCTGCAATAGAACCGAAGATTCTTCTTACCAAAGGTAATGCTACACCAGCCCACTCTTCAGAACCTGAAGATGTACCTGTACGAGTTGCCTCATCTAATAATTGTTTTGCTTGGTTTTCTAACATTACTGCCATACCATGCTTGGTTGTATCAGAACCTGCGTTCTCTAACAAACCTGTTTTTTCCCATTTAGCTTTCAAACCACGAGTTTGCTCAAGCATTACGCTTTGTGGGTTCGCGCCGTTCATTAATTTTTTTAAGTCCATTTTGGATTAATTTATTTTTTTTGTTAATTACTTAATAATACCTGCTAATTTTTTAAATCTATCAGAAATTTGAGCTGATTCAGAAATTACTGTTCTAGCTACTGCTGGCTTAGTAGATTTAACTACTTTACTAGCGATTCCTTCTTTGATTGTTTTCTTAGCGTTTTTGTTAATTGAAGTGTATTTGAAGTTCTCTGCTAATGTAGAGAATACCAATTTAACCTCTCTTACCGATTTTGTTCTATCTAACGTTTCGATAACTTTAATTTTTTGTTCGTTAGTCATATTATGAGCTCTGAACAATTTGTTAGCGAATAATAATTTTGCGTTTAACAAATTTACTTCGTTGATAGTTCTTTGTAATGATTTGATAGTGTTGTAAGCTTCTTCGATTTCCTTGTCTTTTTCGGTTTCTTCAGCTTCATCCATTTTCTCTTCATCGCCTTTCATATCAGCTTCCATTTCTCTTAAAATTTCTTCTAAGTCAACTTCGTCTGAGTCTGCTTCTTCATTAGTTACGACTACTTTAGGGTCTTCGCCTTTGTCCGTACCTGCTTCAGAACCATCTGCTAAGTTTTCGTTAGCTGCGTATGGATTTTCTTCTTCAGATTCTTCTTCGGATACCTCTTCGTCATCTCCTAATTGAGCTTCTAATTCTCTGATGATTGCTTCTAAGTCCATGTCATCTTCTGATTCCTCATCAGCTTCCATGTCCATTGAATCACCACCCATTTCAGAATCCATGCCCATGTCATCCATGCCCATTTCATCTTCACCTTCTGCTTGTGCGAAAGGATTTTCTTCTTCTGAACCTGCTTCACCTTCTAATTCTGCTAATCTCGCTTTCAATTCTGCGATTTCTGCATCTTTTTCAGATGGTTCTGATTCCATACCGAACTCATCTTCTTCGTTGATATCTGCTACTTTTTCATAGTCAGTACCAGATTGTTCCGGCTTTCCACCATCTTTAGCAACACCTACTGATAAATCAGTTTGTGCAGTTAAGTTTGGAGTTGCACCTGGAGTTTCAGGATATCCAACGTCTGTTTTAGACCCGATACCATCTGAACTCAATTCTTCATCAACTTGCTCTTCATCGCCTTCCATTTCAGCTTCAGCTCTTAACTTTTGAGTTAACATAGACTGTAGTCTTGGTGTAAAGGCTTCTTCTAAAGCAAGCTTTGCGTTAGCTAATGCAGTTTCTTTAACCGCTTTAGCATCTGCGATTGCTTCTTTCAATAATTTTGAATTTGCCATTTTTAAATGATTTTTGTTCCTGTGAAGTTATTGTAATTGTGGAACTTCAATGATATTTTGCTGGTTGTTCGTTCACGCCTTATAGAGAAGGGTATTCATTAACCAACTAATTGTAATAAAAAAAATCCTATATAAGATAGGATATTCAGAAATAAATATATAAATTTTTTAGAAAACTAAAGAAATCAACTATTTTTATTAAAATAATTTTGTAATTTCTCTTTATGTACTGCGTTTAGCTTCTGAATTCTCTTAGTTACGGAAGCTTTTTCAAACTCTTTTCTACTTCTAAGTTGTTCTATTTGCTTAACGCTTTTTACTTTATTTTTGTAAACTTTTAGTGCTCTTTCGATGTTTCCATCTTTTACATCAACAATCAACATAACTTTTATTGATGGTTTACTAATTTGTATTTAGTAGAATATAATAAAGTTACAATTGTATCTATATCATTTTGTAACCAACTCATTTGTAACTTTTCGTCTTGTCTCAATTTTGCAACCGCCTTACACATTTTATCAAAATAGTTGATAATATTTTTTATCTCACAATTAGTATCTAATCCACTTACAGGTTGTATTTTAATTAAACCATATTGTCCTTGGTAAGCTTCTACTAAACCATCGATAATGCCACCAATTGAATCATAGTATATACCTAATGCCAAATGTGCTGAATGTGAACCAATTCCTTTAACTCCAAAATGAAATGTATGTGCTTGCGTTCTACTATGTAATAATAATGATGCTAATTGTTCCATTTTGGTTTTTTAATGTTTATGATTTCCTCCACAACCACAATCGTGATGTGTATTACATCCACAATTTGATTTACTTTCTTTTAAACCCAATCTCTGTCTCATAACATCTTCAGATACATCTGCTATTTCAAAATATCTATTTAATACGTGCCCCATATCTTCATATAGTGCTTCCATTCTTTGTTCTTGTGCTTTTGCTTCCATTGATTCCTTTTGGAACTTCTCATGCAATGCTTTCAACTCTTTCATATTTCGTTTGATGGTAACTCTATCAAACCAATCACCACCTTCTCTCAAAGTATATTCTTGTGCTGCATCGGCAATACCACCTAATGTTTCAGCAATAGTTCTAATATCAGATTTTCTATTCATTTGTTCACCAAACTGGCCAAATGTAGAAATAATTTCTAAGAAATGTTTTTTGATTTCAGTAGGAAGTTGTTGTAACTTATCTTCCTCATTTAGTAAATCTTTTAACCTTATCATATGCTATTTTTTTAAAATATCGTTTTTCTTAATTTTTGTAATAGCCTGCATTAATTGAGATTTATCCATACCTAATGCATCAATTATTTTAGCAATTACCAACTGCTCTTTTTTCTTTGTTAAATTGTACCCTTTAATTTGAGTAATCAATCTTTCTAAAAATCTATCTACTTGTGCTGGTAAATTTGTATCCATATCATCAATGGATTCTTTAACATTAATCTGTCTACCAGGTATTAAGTTTATTAACTTTGCCATATTAGTTTAATTCTATTATAATTTCTCTCATTAAATCTTGTGAACGACACCATTTTCCACATTCTTCTGCAGCTTTAGCCCACTGCTTTGATTCGTTCATTGGTGCCATAAATGCTCCATGTGTTGATGGGTTAGATACAAAATCCCAACCTACCAATTCAAAGTCCTCCTGAACCATTACAGTCCCGTCTGATAACTCTTTAACTGAACCTAGTCCTCTCGATGAAATTCCTAAACGAATATTGTTTTTTAATAGTTCTCTAAGGATATTTCCAGATGGAGTTGAAAGTATTTCTACTGTACCAACCACATCATCTCCATCCCAACCTATTTCTCTAATATTGTGAGATACATTCTTTAAATTAATAACCGGAGAATCTGGATGGTCTAATTCACCTAATGCTCTTCTTTCTTTAATAAGTTGTTCGTATTTCTTACACTCTCTTTCTAATATGTCTTTAGGATATCTTCTATTATTTTGATTTGGAGCACCTGCTCTTTGTAGGATTCCCTTAACTAAATAAGTTCCGTTATCTTGTTCTACAAGCTTAGCTTCAAACAAATGGGTCTCTATTAATAATCCTTTATTCATTTATTTTATATCTTTTTTTACCTTTTCTGCTGCTCTATCAGTTAATCCTTTATCTTCCCACGCTTTTAATAAAGCTGTTTTTAAATAATTTGTTAACTCCGTTTCATCTAACTCACTATTTGTACTTTCCACCATTTTTATTATTAGTGTTTGTACATATCCCATTCTCACTATCTTATCTGCAACCCCATTATTTATTCCATCGTTACTATCCATTAATTTAGCTATATCATTCATAGCTTGTTTATTATTGGATATTGATTCTAATATTTTAGCAACGGCTTTTTTATATTTTTCGTTACCATTTACATAGTTTCCTACTTTTTTAGCTAATTCATACATAAAATAGATAACTACTTTACCTAATATAGCTAAGGTTATAGTTGCAAGGATTCCTTCTATTACACCCTCACTAACTACTTTTTTTTTTTGGCTCCTTCATTTTTAGCTCTTAGTGCTGCTAAATCTGAACCTTCAATCTCACCATCACCATCAGTATCAATTTTCTTTTGTCCTGCTGTTAGTTCTGCTTCGTTGTATCCTCTTAATCTACCTTCTGATTTTGCTTTATATGCCGTATCTACTGCATTAAAGAATTTCTTCTTCTCATCATCACTCATAGATGGAATATCTTTGCTACTCTTATCTAACATATGTTTAAACAATTGTTGATATTCGTGTTCTTCTTTCACTACTTGCTTAACAAGTTCTTTTAATTGAGCTATTTTCATTATTCTGAAATTTGTCTTATTTTTTGGTCTAATTTTAGTAATCGTTCCTTTATACTATAAATATGACTATTTGTTCTTTTCCAATAGCTTTTATTATCTACTCCACTTTCGTTCTTAATTTTACCATACCAATTGAGAAATCTTTCCATTTCTGCTAATTGTTTATTGATATTAGATATACCTCTACCAATCTTAGATTGTGCAGTTGATTCATCTCTTTTTAATTCTAACCAACGATTTTCTTTAACTACTGAATATCCTGTTAAATCAGCTTGTCTTTTACCTTTTGATTTTTCATCTTCACCTTTACCAAACGCAAATGGTGTATTATATGGACCGGCTGCTGCTGAAGTACTCATTTCATCAACTTTTAATTCAGCATCTTTATACATACCACTAACTTTTGCATCTAATTCTGCGGAAAGTTTTTTCTTTTGTGCAGTTAGTGCTTTAAGTTTTTGTACATATTGATTTTCGTTTGGAGTTCCTTTAGATTTTTTATATCCTTCTAAGTTTTGCTGAATAGCATCTAAGGTTTTAGCGTAATCCGTTTGAATGGCTCTTACTGAACGTAATTCAGCCAATACCATTTCTTTTATTTTATCAGGCAACCCTTTATGAGATGTTGATGCAAAATCTTTAGCATCTTTATCACTCATTGAGTCTGCTGCTTTACTAACTTCTGGAGATGGAGATTCCATATCACCCTTTTGAGTAGCATGAACCATTCCCATAAATTTTTGTTGTGCTTTGGATTGTGCTGGCATTTTTTTCTTTATTATGCTAATAAATATGCATTACCAGATGTTACTGTAATGCTTCTAACATAACAAGGAACTGGCTCTCCTACTGTTAAGTGTTCTAATTTTAAAGTAGTATGGTTATTTGTTTGTGCGATTGTACCACTTAGGTTATTATCAACAACACCTTCCAATGTTATTGAACCTGAACAAATTGCCGAACCTCTCATTACTCCCCATACTCTTTCTAATGAACCAGATTGTCCTGCTGTATATTCTTTTGCGTTAAAAATTCTATAATTTGTCATTTTTATTTATTTAAACTTTCTTTTAATTCTTTTAATAATTCGTAGCTCATCATTAATGCAGACAAATGAGATTCTCTTAATTTCTTAACTGATTTAATTTTTCTAATATTTGCAATTGTTTCTGCTAATTTAATTTTTGTAACTTTATCAGAAATTTTAGAACCAACTTCTTTTAATCCTTCAGATAGAGTATTAACCTCTTCATTAACATATTCTTTTAATTTACCTGTATTATTAATATTATTAATATACTCTTTAAGTAAATTCTTTTGTCCAGCTGATAAGTTGTTGTATTTTTTATTAAAGTTTTCTACTAACATTTTGTATGATAGCATTCTAACTTCCTCATCTTGCTTTTTATATTCTTCAAAAACTCTATCATTTAATTTTTTATCTTTATTTTCAATTGAAGAGTTAATCATATTCTCAACAACAGTAAATTTAGAATTAACGATATCTTTTGGTTCAAATGATTCTTTTGTAACAGTTGCTTCAAATATTTTATAAATAGAAGCCAAATTTTTATAATTTGAAATTGAAGATTTAGTAAACTCATCTATATCATAAGCTTCTTTTATCTCTTTTATTAAATTATATTTTTCCTTCATAAGCTTTTGCTCATCTAATCTTTTACGGGCTTCACATACGGTTTCAACGAATTTTTCAGCTTTGTTTTCTGAATTATATTTTTCATTAATCAAATACTGATATAATTTCAATTCCTTTGAAAGCTCTTTTTTACCTGAAAAATATTCTTTTAATATCTTTTCAGCTTTTGAATTTTCTTTGCCAGACATGATTTCAGATGTAATCTGCCTAACTAGCAATTCAAAAATGAATCCGGTGTTTTTAAATTTAGAGTGCTTAATATTTTTCATTAATTGTATAATTTCTCTGATATAAATATATGTTTATTGTGGATTATTACTTTTTATGTAAATCTTCCATCAAAATAGTCTTTTTATTACCTAACATATCTTTAAATATTTCCTTAGATTCTCTTTGAGCTTTTTGCTTTAAAGTTTTAATTCCTAATGGGTCTCTTCCTAAATGATGGTCATCCTTACCATATCTAATCGGGTCTTTTGGTCTACCAACTTTTCCATCTTCCTCTAATTCTTCTTTTATTTTTTGAATTTCTTCTTCCACATTGGTTGGTTCTTCCGTTCCGGTTTCTTTTGCCGGGTCAACACCTTGAGTTTCAATTGATGTTAAACGGAATGTTTGTTTAGTATCTTCAATAACATCCACTGTTAATTCATCTTGCTCTTCAGGAGTCATATCCATAATAGCATCATACATCCACTTTTTAGAAAACATCTTAGTTTGTTGCATTTGTGTAATTAATGCTATCTTAGATGTATATAATTCAACTTTTTCTTGCTCATAAATTTTAGATGGTATTGTTAATTCTAATTGGAAATCCAATTCATCCTCACTATCTAATCCCTGTGCATATAAGTGAACGATTGCTATTTTAGTTAATTCTGATACTAATACTTTCTGAATTCTTTCTATTGTTTTTGCAAAACGAATATCTTGTGCCGCCAATGTAGCCTTACCACTAATATCTTCTTCGTATCCTAAAAATGCTTTTGGTATTTTTAATGCTGCCATCATCTTACCTTTTAAGTAATTGATATCATCAATCATATTATATTCCAAACCTTTTAAGGTATCAATCGAAGTTCCATTATCACTACCACGAACTGGCATATAATAATCTTCAATTAAGTTTTGAATGTTATATTTTAAGTTATATTCACCTGTAGCTTGGTCTAAGAAAGGAACTTTTTTAGATGAATTGATAATTTTTTGCATATAGTTATCAACTTCTGCTGGTGGTATATTACCAACATCTACTTTAAATATTCTCTTTTCAGGGGCTCTCATAATACGATGGATTAACATCGCATCTTCCATTAGGGTTAATTGTTTCCAAACTCGTCTACCACCTTCAAGCATTGATTTACCATATGGTAAGAAGTTTGAATCTGAATATAAACGGAAGTGAGCTATTTCATAGTTTTCAAATTCTCTTTTAGAAGTAGCGGTTACTACTGCACTATTTGGATTCTGATATGGTGCATATACAAATTTAACTCGTTGTGGATTTTGTTGGTCAAATCCTTCAACTCTCGAAGTTTCATATGTTGATAGAGGTTGTACACCTACAATACCTAATTCTTCAGCTATTTCTAAATGTAAAAAGAAATCACCATATTTTACTAAGTTTCTGGACCAAGGCCATAAATTAAATTCAATATTTAAAATATCATAAAAAAGATTTCTAAGAATTTCTTTTGTATTTTCGTTTGCACAATTTATTTTAAGTACATCCCCCATTTCATTCTTCACAGTTGATTCATCTGCGTAAATATCTAATGCTGATGATAAAATTGGGTCATTATCCATTCCATCGTAATCTCTAAACAAATCAATTCTAACTTGTTGATAAGCCATTGCAGATTCTATCAAACCACCACTATATTGTGGAGTTTTCATACGAGTGTACCTATCTATTAAATTTGTTGTTAATCCTTGATACTCATCGGTATCGATTACTTTGATACCTTGTTTTGTTTTACGGACTATTGTATTGGTTGAAAATAGTTTTTGTAACCTACCGAAAAATGATTTATCTGCTGCCATTTATATTTTATATTTTAATTCAAAGATATGGAATTTATTTGATATTAACAAATTAATTACCATTTTCTACAACTCCAATAGTTTGCTTTTGTTCTTGGACCTGGGTTATCACAATTCATTCTTGCTCTAAATGATTTTCTAGCAGCGGGGTTTGATTTTCTAATTTTCATTCCTTTTTGGCCAAAGTTTACCTTAACTACCTTGCCTGCAGGATTTTTTACATACACTTTGAATTTCTTAACATCACCTTGCATTGGTTTACCCAACTTAACTTCTCTACCCTGATATTCAGCTTCATAAACACAACCACAATTGGCTTCAGCTAAAGTGTTTTTATATGCTTTTAAAAATTCAATAAAATCTTCAATTTCTTCTGGTTCTACATCCAATTCATCATAATCTGTATCTATATGATTTTCTTTTATAGGAACACAATTTGGCACCATCTTGCCATTTTTCATTTTACCACCAACTTGTTTATATCCATCCCAGCAAGCTTCGTTTACTGATTCGGTTGTAATTTTTTTTGATTTAAAATAGTTTACTATATCTTTACCTGTTTTAAATGCTTTTTGACTTCCTTTAAAAGAAGAATGACTCATCCAATATGAATTACTACCATCTTCCATATCATAATCACCCGAAGATATTTTTTTACCATTAAATTCTAAATATCCTACACCATCTTTATAATAAAAATGATATTTACCATCTTTGATAGGAATTGGTGCTTCGTTTACTGATTCGTTATTTTTAAGATTTTTATAGGTTTCTTTATAGTAATTTATTAAACCTTGATTTACTACAATAGATTTTTTGATATTTTCTTTTTTATCGTTAGGTAATCGTTTGCTTGTTTTAAGGTCTTGTGCTAATAGTTTATTTGTTTGTTCTAAATTTCTAATTAACATTAATGTTTCAAATGCTGTATTATCTTCGTTTACTACATTTTCACTACAAGTTTTCCATCCACCACCTTTACCTTTATAATTTTTTGCAGCCCATCCATTTGCGTATGCTGATGGATATACATCAAATTTAGATTTTGCGGCTGCTTTAGATGCAGACCACTTACCTGGGTCAGTTGGACAATTCTTTTCTAAAAATAAATTTAGTCTTTCTTCTATATTCATATTTTCATTTTTTTTCTTTCCTTGACAATGTGCCTTTTGAGAGAAACCTTTTGGATTATTACAATCTATACTACTTTTATATTTATCACTCCACTCTTCATTTTTTGGTTTAGTAGAAACATTTATTGGTTTCTTACCTTGTCCACTACTATCTTTACCACCTCTTCCTGCATCATTTTGTGCAGCTCTTTTTCTTTGAGTTGCACTTTCTTTTTCTTTTTTACTCATTCCGGCAGCTTTTGCGGCGGGAACACATTTTGCATAACCTCTTTTTTCTCCCGAAGTTCCACATGGTGGGTGTTTGCCATCAACTTTTTTGCCGATGTTTACCCATTTTTCTTTAAACCATTTATCTAAATCTTCGTTCATTTATAAGAGTTTCAACATATAAATATAAAAAAATTACTTTAGCAACCAAGTTAAGTTTTCAACTTCACCTTTTCCTATTTGCATTTCATATGGATTACGTTGATTTTGCCAATTTGCAGCATAAACGCCTGTATCATTTTGTATAGTAGTTGAGTTCAACATACTCTTAGTCAAATCAATACCTTCTTGTCTTAATCTTAATGCTGTATTACGAACCCATAATCCAATACCTAATGCCATTGTTAAGTCATCATTGTATCCCTTCATTGCTTCAGCTTTACCACCATTCCATATAAAGGTAAATAACTCATCTATTAATCTACTAGAACGAATTAAAATATCTTTATCCTTCATATATGTATCTAATGCTGATATGATAAGAGGACGAGTTTTGGTTGTTGTAGAAAATCCTGCAACCATTTGCTTTTCATCTCTATAAAATTTATTACTCATCTGCCTTTCGGTGTCAATATATTTTAAATCATTACTCATATAGAATAGATTTGGGTATCCTCTATTAATGATTTGTTGAATCGTTGCCCAACCTACATTTGAGTTTTCTACTACTAATAATGCATTATTATATTCAGTTGCTAAACTTACTAAGAAGTTTCCAAAATCTTTTGTATCAACTTTACCCTTATATTCAGCTACTTGTGAACTATCTTCAATATCAATTACTTGTACCGTTGAAAAATCGGCTCCATCTCCACGTGCAACGTCAGCGGATACCATATATTGTCTGTTATAATTGGGATGTTCCCATACCCATAAATTTCCATCAAAACCTCGTTTTTCAACGGGCTCCATTACATATGTTTCCTTATACCAAGTTAATAATGCTGGGTCGATTACAGTATCACCCGAACCAATAAAGTCACAATCACACTCTTGCGATGCCCCCTTTACTCCCAAAATACGAGTTTGCCCATCTCTCCATTCCTGATTTCTTTCAGGGTGTACAGTCCAATGTAAATTTATATTATTAAATCCATTTGCACCACTCTCACCTTCTACCCACATTTTATGAAACCAATTACCCACACCATTTGGAGTAGATAATACGATTGCAGAACCACCTGTTGATAATGTAGATTGTGCTGATAACCAAATATCATCAATATCTCTAATGAATGCGGCTTCATCCACAACTAATAAGGATAGGGCTTCCGAACGTCCTGCATCTGGAGAACTTGCGATTGCTTTTACTTGCGAACCATTTTTTAATTTAAGGGAAAGTTTATTATCTTCTACTGAACTATTACTACCATCTCTTAACCAAATAGGAAGTAAGTCGTGCATAACTCTTACCTTTTCTACAAGGTTTTTAGCTACCGTTACTTTTGTTGCAATAACCAATGCGTTATAGTCTTGGTTAAATACCATCTTCCATAAAATAAATCCTGCAGATAAGGTTGATAAACCTAACTGACGAGATTTAAGAATAATATTAAAACGATTATCTTTGAAGTCTGTTAAACAATTTTCCTGAAACTGATATAGGTGAAACGGAATCTTTCCACGAGTAGGGTGTTGAATGATACAATACTTTTTCATAAAGTATATTGGGTCTAACGCACACTTCTTATACTCATCGGAGATGATTTCTTTTAGTGTCTTTTTAGGTTGCCCCTGTACACTCATTATTTTTTAAATTTAATCTTCCAAAACACTCCACCGCCAATAAATGGAGATAATACTCCATTAGTTCCATCAGTTCCAACTTTGTTAGCAACTCCTATACCTAATTGATATATTTTATCACCTTTGGTTTTAATCAATACACCAGCTCCTAAATTTGAAACTACATCTACTTTATTAAATCCACCTGTAATTCCATAGTATACTTGGGTTTTTGGTAATTCTTTTACAATTGTAGTTTCTTTGATAATTCTTTGTTTAATATTTGCATTAAAAGTTCTACCAAATATTTTATTTTGAGATATTGTATCCGTTACATCTACAGTTCCTAATGAATCAGGCAATACTAACACATCCTTATATAATACTTTTGAATAGTAATCTTTTAATAATGCTAAAGTATCAATGATTGTTGGGATGATTACTTCTTTCTCAACAATTGTTTCGTGATAAATATCATCACCTTTTTTAGTTACTACTTTAGTTTTAACTATTTCAACTGTATCAATTGCGTATTTAAGAAGTTCATACTTTTTACCATCCACTTTTACAATTTCGGCATTTCTTTTATAATTTCCGCCACATTGTTGAAAAACTACTATTGCAATCAAAACTGCAATTGCTATGTTTTTTAAATTTAATAATTGTTTCATAATTTTTAATTTTTTATAAGCTCTAAATGATTAAGCTCTTGTAACTTATCTTCCAATGCCGCTTTCCTTTCCAACAGAGCTTCAATTGCTTTGGTAGCGCCATTAATATCATTTTGTAAATCTTCTTTTACTTTGTCAATATCAATATCATAATGCCATTTTTGAATAGTACCATCTTCATTAATAAATTCCATTGTTTGCGATATTCCTCTCAATCCTTCTTCAAATTGAGCTTTCAAATCCGTAACATATGATAATTGATTATTAGTTATTTTATAATCTTCATAAAATGGGTATGTTCCATCATCTTTTAATCTTTGTTCAAACTTTCTTAAACAAGTTACACACATTCCTGTTTTACGAATTACTTTCTTATCTGCATTACTATATTTTATAGTATCACATTCTTCAGATTGACAATTATTTAATTTATCTAAATATTGCCTAACCTCATCCATTTGGGAAACTGTTATTTTATAACCTTCCTTTTGTTCCCATTCTTTACCATTGGTATCTACCCACGTTTCTCCAACTTCTCTCGTTTGCTCTCCTTCTTTTTCGTAACCAAAAGTTGTTTGATTATCATCAGTTCTACCAAATACCGTATCTATAATTAGTTTACGGGTTGGATGAATATGATTATTTTTTTCTTCAAAGCTTTTTCTCTTTGCCATAATTTATTTTATTTATAACCTTTTATATATACATATATATATAATTTATCTCCCAAACTTAAAAATTCCTAAAATTTGATTTAAGGGAGCAAATGTTCCTGTTAATTTATATGTGTTTCCTTTATAGAAAAATACTAATCCTTCATTTGGAACTAATTTTTCAAATCCACCAATAGCATTTAATCTTTGTAATTCTTTTTCTAATCTTTTTATTTGAGCTTCACTACCACCATTCCGAATATCTGATATAGATGATTCTAATGATGCTTTAATCGATTGTAATGCTTTATCTGGCTGTGCAGTTAATACCGAACTCATAAATGATAATACTTCAGCTCCAACGCCTAAAAAGATATCTTCGAATTTACGAATATTACCTTTCATTATTTTATCCTTAGCATCTTTATCTACTCCATCTGCCCATTTCTTAGCATCTTCATCAGTTATTGATTTAATACCAAATGCTTTATCATCAAATGCCCATCTTCTTGCTAACCCTTCTTTTTCTAATTTTGTTAAATTCTTTTTAGAATTATTAATTAATTTCATCCACCAAGAATAGTGATATTCAGCTATACCAGCCTTATCTGATAAATTAAATTCAGATTGTAATTTGGATAACATTCCGTTGAATTTACCTTTTTGAGAACTTAACTTCTCATCGGTTGGAAGTTTTGTAATTGGAGGGCCTTGTAATGTATATTGAGATTGTACGTGTGCATTAGTTTGTTTAATCATAGATGCTAATTTACTTTCTGCACCCTTTACACTACCAATAGCGTTACCCTTTTCATCAAATTCAACTACATTATGAAATACTAATAAAGATTGTCCATAAGGAATTACATTTGCATTTTGTGGATAGATTACTTCTAAGTTACAAAATGCTGAACCATCTTTGAATATACTCTGTCTTTCTTTCTCTCCTAATCCACTAATTGCTGCTGATAAATCTCTCATTGCAAAATTGTATGCATCACTTAATGCGCCTCTTCCTCCAAATTTAGATGCCAACGCACTCATATCTAAAGCGTTTGCTCCACCATTTGCTAAATGTGATTTGTTACGAGCGGCAATTAATCTACCATTCTTCCAACTGATTGCTAATGCCTGTCCATCGGTTTTTTCTCTAACTACTCCCAATTTACCATCTAATGCATTATTAACAATTTTTTTTAAATCACCAAATGTAAGATTCATTGAAATATCAAATGGATGATTCATATGTCCGTATGCACCGCCTTCGGTTAAAAGAGATTCTTTTAAAGTTCTTTTTTTAAGAATTATTTGTTGGATTTGTGAAAATATAGATTGTATATCTTTATCTAATTGCTTTTCTTCTGCACTCATTGGTGATTCAATATCAATATTAGAGTAAAGTTTTTTCTTTTTAGCAATTAAAACATCTACCTTTTTAATCAAATCGTGTCTTACCTTATCTAAATCTTTTATAATTTCAGGTGCAGTTTCTTCGTTTACCGATTCACTTTGTAATTTATCCCAAAACTTATCTACATATGGTTTTAATTTTGCGTAATGATTTGGGCTTCTATCATAGTCTATTTTAGTAATAATTATAAAATCAGGATTAAATGATGAACCTTTTACTTTTCTTACTTTGAATTTTTCTCTATAAAATCTATCTACTCCACTCATTCCAAACATATCATAATCAACAGCAAACTGTCCCTTATAATATACATAATATGTATTACCTGGTTTTCCGTTTTTAATTCTTTGTTCTTTTTGAGTTAATTCGTTTATAGATTCTCTAATGTATCCTCCATTTTTTTTAATAAAAGATGGTACATCTTTAGCGGTAATTATTTCAACATTTTTGTATTTACTTTTTATAGCATCGATATTTTCCTTTGATTTATCATTCGGATTATCCTGACGTTCTAACCATTTATTGGCTTCTGCTCTACCTTTAGCCAATTCCAATTCTCTGTGTTGCTTTTGTATATCCCATGGGTAATCTTGTAAGTTAGTTCTTCCACCTCCTATTGCAACACTATCTTCGATTACTGCAATCTTTTCCACTTTTATTTTACTAAGGATTACTTCATTCCAATCTGAATCATAATACAAAGTATTAGAATTTAAATATTTATTTTGAAAGTGTTGTTTGTTATCAATCATCAACTTATATGCCGTATCTATATAGGTTTTGATAAAGTATTGTTTTTCCTGGTTTGTTAAATCGGATTTAGATTTTTCCCATTTTTCTTTTAATGGTTTTAATTTGGGAGCATAATCTATGATTTGATATTTTTTACTAAATTCATCATACATAGCATTGCCAGGGGTAATCCATCTTATACCAGATTTATCAGGTTTAGACCATAAATCGTGAATACTCTCTGCAAGAACTATTCCAGAAAGTAAAACCAAAATTCCACCATTTGTCCACATTCCCTGACCAGATGCGGGTCCTGCTACTGAATCCATTTTATTAAAAGCTGAAATAGATTTACTCTTTCCCTCTAAACTTACTAACTTCGAAAGGTTATCTATATCCGTAATATGAAATGCATTTGCTCTCCTAATTTCTACTAATTGTTTTACTATTGGAAGTGTAAGCGGCACCATATTATTCATACACATTTCTAATGTAGATGTTTCCCATTTTAGTCCCTCATTTATTGATTCGTAAATATTTCCATTAAGTTTACCAAAATCTCTTAAAAGAATTCCGGCAGCTGCGTTTGCTTCGTTTTCAACATCAGAACCAGTTGCTCCATCTTCAGGTCCGCCAATATATCCATCTTGTCTTTGTTTAAGATGAACTAATTCATGTGCTAATGTTCTTAGGATATCAGGAGTACTTCGATTGGTAACATATATAAATATATCATTATTGATTGGGTCAAACCCACCAAATGATTTAAATGTTGTAGCAAATTCGCCATCTTTTACCAATTTAATATTAAATGGTATGCTGATTAATCGTAATCTATCTTTTGCAAATTTTATAAATTCGCCTATAATTCTTCCTTTACTTTTTTTTTGCTCTGGAGCTGGAACTTCTTCTTTTAGTAATCCCAATTGAACAGAAGCATCAGTTATATCTCTATATCCAAAATTTCGTAATTCTCTTTCTACTTCTCTCTTATTAGCATTTGGATTTGCACAAACTGCTGCTCCAATTTTCTTTCTACCATATGAACTGGCTTTATCCCACATTAACATAATTGCTTTATAATGCCAATCACCAACTCCAACTTCATCTACTTCCTTATCTTGTTTAAAAACATTTTGTCCTTTATCACCTAATCTAAATGTGGTTGCCTTTTTACCATTAATTGTTGGCATTCCGTGGTCATCTTTTCCAAAATCTTTAACAACAACTTTTTTGTTCTTAAATTTTCCCATTAAGACGGTATCACCCTTATCAACATCTATATTAATATCTTCTTTAACTAAATCTCCAAAGTTTTTACCTTGCTTATATGATTTAACGGATTCTAATAATTGTTTATCATTCATTTCGAAAGTTTCCATCTTCTCCGCCATTTTACTAACAAAGTTTTGCATAAATCTTTCGTTATTCATTTCTTCTTCAGTAATTAGGGAACGAATTTCTAATAATCCCATAGTTACCCCCGCTAATCCTGCTCCACCAACTGCGGCTTGTGTACCGCCTAATCCTAATGATTCTAATGCAACGTGCTTAATCGTATCTTTACCTAAATGTGCAGCAAATCCACCTACTCCGTGAGTAAATGCACCCACTGCGCCCTTTCCAACGGCGGCGGCTGCACCACCTAAACTAGCTCCTCCTGCTATTGCTTTTGCACCATATGCTAATCCGCCACCTAATGCAACACTACCAACTAAAAGAGCCACATCTTTAGCAAAATGCTTCATATGACTTACTTGCTCTTTTCTTTTCTCATCGGAGTATTCCCATTCGCCAGTTTCTTTATTTTTAGTTGAACCAACTTTCTGTCCACTTGCTAATGCTTTAACACCATCGTATGTACCACTAATCATTTCTGCTTTGTGTTTTAATACATGCCCAATTGCTTTAACAACTTTAGTATCTGCAACTTTCTTTATACCTTCTTTTAAAGAATTCATAAACTTTGAACCTTGCTTATGTTCTCCGTTTTTAATGAACTCTTGCTCATTTTTATTTAAACTCTTAACTTCATTATCTAATGCAGTTTTTAATTCTTCAGCTTTTCTTTCCTTCGCAACTTTATCTTCGGCTGATGATTTTAATTCTGCTCCACTTAATTTTTGAGGGTTTGGTGCTTCTGGTGATTCTGCATCTCCACCTTTTGCTTTATCAGCTTTACCTTGTGCGGTTTGGTCTTTCTTAACAGGTTGTCCAGGTTCAGCAGGTTTAGCTGCTTGAGTTGCTGCTTTACCTTTTGGTTCGTTAGCAGGTGCATCATCCGGTCCAACTAATTTATTTGCTTGGATGTGTGCTTCGTGGTCTTTTGGTAATCGTAATGCTCCCCTAACAGTAATCTTTTTCTTTTTACCATCAGCTGCAGTATAATCGATTTCCTTATCCATAATAGGATTTGGTTCTTCTTCTAAGAAGTAATCATCTATAAAACTATCAGCTTCAAATACTAATTTTGCAATTTGTTCAGCTATTGGGTCATATACATAAGAATCATCGGTAGTTGCTACTGAACGAATATTATCGTTTTTCTTTTGTATTTTCTTAACATCTTCTTTAGATGGATATCCTTTTGCAAGTTCCTCTTTAATCAGTTTGTTAGTTATCATTTTAAAAATTTCTTTATCGAATTTTGGATATGCTTTTAAGAATAATTTCTCAGCATCATCCGAACTTAACCACTTTCTTACATCAGTTCCACTAATTGGATTTGATTCAGATGGTATAATATAAGTATAACCAATCTCTTCATAACCATATCCAGTCTTACCTTTATATGGTTTAAAGTATTTTCCTGCTAATCTACTAGCATCTTTATCACCAACAGCTGCAATATATGCTGTTGTTTTACCATCGAATTTTGAAAGTATTTCTTTTGGTGCATATGGGTTTGATACTTGTACTATTTTGCTTGGAGCGATTCCAAACATTTTACCCATTATTACAACTTTTTCTTTAAAATTAAACGGAGATTTACCACCATCACTTTTATCCGATGTACCAATATAAACATTACTGGCGCCAAACTTTGACACCAATTTTTCATATGCAGCGTAATGCCCTTTGTGAAAAGGTTGAAAACGGCCTGAATATATTACTATCGTCTTTTTAATTATTGGTTTATCCACTATCCTATTTTTGTATATAAATATCTTTTTTGAAAAGATTAGAAATGTTTATAAACAAATGGGTCTCTTTTTTTAAGCTCTTCTAATTTCTTTTTAAATCGCTTCTTTCTTTCACGCTCTTCCCATAGTTTTACAAAGAAAGAAATAATTGGCCAATTTTTTATCATATTCGTGTATTTTATAGTTTATATTTTGTGTGGTATTATATATATAAGTATATAAACATTAACAATATGGTTACTTTCGAAAAAGTATTAATTACGGGTGGTGCAGGCTATTTGGGGTCTGTAATTGTGGATAAACTACTCAAAGCTGGATATGGAGTTATTGTATTGGATAAATTATTATTCAATCAAACATCTTTACTCCAATACACTTCCAATCCAAATTTTAAATTTATTTACGGAGATGTTCGTAATGAGGAATTATTAGAAAAACTTTGTAAAGAGGCTGATATAATTATTCCATTAGCAGCAATCGTAGGATTTCCAGCTTGCGCAGCAGACCCTCAACTGGCAAAAGAAATCAACTTTAATCAAATTTTTAATATTGTAAAATTTGCTAAAGATAAAAAAATATTATACCCAAATACAAATAGTGGATATGGTATTGGGGTTGGACAAACCGAATGTACTGAAGAATCTCCATTAAATCCAATATCGGTTTATGGTTCAACTAAATGTGAAGCTGAAAACTTTCTTAAAGCAAATACATCAGCAATTACTTTTAGATTGGCAACTGTATTCGGAGTATCACCTCGAATGAGAACGGATTTATTAGTAAATGATTTTACTTATAAAGCAATTACTGATAAATATATTGTGGTATTTGAGAAATTATTTAAAAGAAATTTCATTCATATAGAAGATGTAGCATCTGCGTTTTTATTTATGTTAGAAAATTATGATAAATATAAAGGCGAAGTATTCAATGTAGGATTGAGTGATGCTAATTTATCTAAGCAAGAACTATTAGAAAAAATACAATCACACGTTAAAGATTTTGCTATTTCGTATAATGATTATTATGAGGACCCGGATAAGAGGGATTATATAGTATCAAACGAAAAGATAGAAGCAACAGGTTGGAAACCGGAGTGGGATTTGGATATGGGTATTAAGCAATTAATTATGGCATATCAGATGATAGTTCCAAAAATGGGAGCAGAATTTAGAAACGGATTTCCTTTAGGTTACGCAAATCAAACATAATATGAGCAATAAATGGGATGAGTTTAAAATAACTCCATCAAAAAAATTCGGATTAGAAGTGCCAACATATACTCCATCAATTTACAGAGAGTATAGGGGTGAAATATTTACAACTTTTCATTCAGGAGAACATCCTGTTATGGCTAAGATTGGTGAAGGAAATGAGGTGCATGGTAGATTCTCAAAATCATACAAAGGTGTGTTGAGAGGATTACATTATGATAATAAGACTTGGAAATTAGTTCAAGCAGCAGTTGGTGATATTTATTTAATTGTGTTGGATATGAGGAAAGAATCTCCTACATTTGGCGATTGGGAATCATTTATGATAACCGAAAAAGATAGAAATCAAGTATTAGTTCCACCGGGATTTGCTAATGGACACTATGCATTAACCGATTGTATGTTTCACTATAACCTATTCTACAAAGATGGTTATGTGGATGCAGATGAGCAAGGTGTAGTTAAATGGAATGATGAAGAATACCAAATGGAATGGCCAACGAATAACCCAATTTTACAAAAAAGAGATAGATAATGATACAAAATTTAGAACAGTACCCAATAGTTAGAGAAGCTAAATATACTTCGGATGAGTTAATCGCATTTGAAGATAATATAGTAGAACATTGGGAAAAAGGAGGAATACAAGGACCGGTACACCTATGTAATGGAAATGAAGAACAATTGTTAGAAATATCAAAAAGGATGGATGATTCTGATTGGGTATTTTCAACTTGGCGTTCTCACTACCATGCTTTAATTAAAGGAGTATCTCCGGTTTGGTTAAAGCAGGAAATATTAGAAGGTCGTTCAATAACCATAGTAAGTGAAAAAGATAAATTCTATGCATCTGCAATAGTTTCATCAATAATTCCAATAGCTGTTGGAGCTGCTATGGGTATAAAGAGTAATGGTGGAACTGAAAAGGTTTGGTGTTTTGTTGGTGATATGGCATTTGAAACAGGACAATTTTATGAAATGCATAAATACGCAACCAATTTAAACTTGCCTATTATATTTATCGTTGAAGATAATGGGGTATCAACTAACACTCCAACAATTGAAACTTGGGGTGGTGTTAAAAGAGATATTCCGGCAAATGTGGTTTGGTATAATTATAAAAATAAATGGCCGCATTACGGAACTGGTAAATGGATAACTTTTTAAATTTTGTTTATGATGATTGGGATGAAGTAAATGATTTACCTCGTCCTAATAGATTAAGTGATTATGTTCATCAAGATGATAATGAGAATACGTGGGTGCTATCTACGCAACCAATGGCTGTATTCGCGCTAACTAAGATTAAAAATTGGAAACTATCAGATGTTCCAAATAATCCGAATGTAATGTTTTATTATCATATATGGAATAGAAATGGTTGGAATAATCGTTTTTTTGCCAATGATATGTTACCTGTGAATAAAGAGGTAATTCGGATGATTAAAACCAATAATAATTTACATTTAATTATAATGAATGAATGTGAGTTTGAAACAAAACAGTCTTTGGAAAGACTTGATAAGATAGTAAAACTACATAAAATAAATCCTAAAAAAGTTTGGTTTATTCATAATGGTGAAAAATTATTGGAACATAAGCAAGAATTAAATGCAAGTATAAATGTTCATACATGCCGTTCAATGTCTACTTCAGTTCAGGGCATGCATCCTCCCGTAAAATATAGAACATTAAAAACTCCGAATCAGTTTTTTTTGTGTCATAATAGAAGTCCAAGAATTCATCGGTATGGATTATTATGTTTATTAAAAAAATATAATATTTTAGACAATACAAATTGGTCGTTGGTAAACGGATGGTCTTTTGATAAAGAAGCTAAATCACAGTTTGCTTCTATTTTTAACTCTGAAGATATATTAAATTTATTAGATGAAATTGAATATTTTACTTCAATTGATATTAAAAAAAGTAATTATGAAACTCAATACGAAGGATTGAATGATAGAGAAGTTCAAAGATTGCCAAATGAACCCAATAGTTATGAAAATTCATATTTAAATATTACAACTGAAACTAATTTTATAGGAGAAGATATTCATATTACTGAAAAATCATTTAAACCATTTTTTTATTTTCAATATCCAATGATTTTATCCTCATATCATCATTTAGAATATTTTAGAAAAGCTTATCCTGAATTAGATTTCTTTGATGATATTATAAATCATAGTTATGATAATATAAAAAATGATAGAGATAGATTAATTACATTCGTTGAAGAAGTTAAACGTATAAATGATAACAAAGAATTTTTTATTGATTTTTATAAAAATAATAAAGAAAGATTTCAGAAAAATCACGACATATTAAAGGGATGGGGTAATAATTATGATTATGAGTTTTTTAAAAAATTAAGTGAAGTAAAGCCAGAAATAGATGATGTAGATTTACACTTAGTTTATGATAATTGGAACGAAACATTGCAAGAGCCATATGATATGAATTGTAAAGAAATTTATACAGATTCATTTCTTATGAATTTAGAATCATTTGTTAGGTCTTTGGGATTTCCGGAAGAAAGAATTAAACGATATCCAATTAATGATGTTGCAAAATTTCCGAATAGAAAGTTTTATTATTTTGTAACACTTACACCAAATCAAATAGGTAATAAAATAAGAGATAGAGTCTTACCATTTCCACAAGAGATTATAGATTGTTGGAGAGAAAATCCAAACTTTAATGTTGTTTTGGCAAATGAACAAGAATTTGAAAGTTTTAATACTTTTAAGTTTGTTCATTTTTGGACTAAATTTAATAATTTAAATCAAAATCAAATTTGGATAGTAAATAATAATATTAAGTTAGAAGATTATAAAGCAAAATTAAATAGCCAAATGAATGTATATGCTACATCAAAAGTTAGAACACATATTGGATTAGCTATGATGGAAGCAATGCCGGAATTAAAATATACCACAGAAAAAGAAGGTAAGTTCTTCTTATGTCATAATAGACGTATTAGGCCACATAGATATTCTCTATTAGTTTTGTTAAAACAAAATGGTCTTTTGGATAATGTGGATTGGTCGTTAGCAAATGGATGGGATGCTAAACAAAAATATGCAAGCCATCCAATCGGATTATATCAATCGTGTTTATCCGATGAGGATATGGAAAAAATGATTGATGATATGATGTATTTTATCAATATAGACCAAAAGAAAAGTTTCTATGAAGAAGATAAAAATTGGTTTAGAAATGATAATATAGATTATGTAGATTGGGGAAGAACATATGAGTATTTAAGTTATAAAAATTCGTATGTAAATATTACAACTGAAACGGAATTTGATACTAATGAAATACATGTTACTGAAAAATCATTTAAACCATTCGTTACATTTCAATTTCCATTAATACTGGCATCTCCAACCCATATTTATGAAATAAAAAAACGTTATAATTTTGATTGGTTTGATGATGTTATAGACCATAGTTATGATAATATATTAGACCATAAAGAACGATTACGTGCGTTTGTTAAAGAAATTAAACGGATAAATGATAACAAAGAATTTTTTATTGATTTTTATAAAAATAATAAAGAAAGATTTCAGAAAAATCACAATATAGCACATGGGTTGACATATGATACAAGTGATAGGGATTTCTTAAAAAAACTAACCGGATTATATGATTATGAATTTAAAACAGGAGTGAGAGGAACTATACAAAAATTAATATAGTATGAGTAGGATTTTTATATTAGGCGATTCTTTTGCAGATAATTTATACAATAAAGAAAAAAAAGCTATTGATGATGGAAAACTATCCGATAATGGTGTTTCTATGTATATAAAAAGTTTTATCAAAAATGGAATAACATTACCACTATATTTTGATGATTGGTTAAAGGAATGGGGGTATGAGGTTTATAATTATGGTATAGGTGGTTGTTCTAATTATGAAATAATGTATCAATTTTCAAAAATAGATAAAGATTTTCAAGAAGGCGATAGATTAGTAATCGCAATGACCTCTTTTCATAGGCATAATTGGTTAGATGATAATGGGAATAATTTGACTGTACATAATACTGGAGAAGTTTTAGGTCCGAACACTTCTAAAATAATAAGAGAATTTTTTCAACAATATTCTATAAATGCAGATTATAGTGTTGAAAATGGTGGATATATAAAAACACATGTTGTAGAATTTTTTTCATATCTACTTTTCCTTCATAAAAAATATAAACCAATTATATGGTCTGGATTTAATAATATTAGTGATGTATTTCAGAACGAAAAATATTTTATATGGGACCCGTCACATTCAACATATTCTAAAATAATACCTGAATGGGACAAATTGAGAATAAATAAAGAGACAAATGAATGGATAGAAGATTATCATTATGGTAGATATGGTAATTATTATTTGGCATTAATCATTAAAACAATTATTGAAAACCAATCTTCAGAGTATAGAACAACAGACTATTATATAATGACGAAAATAAAAGAATCTATAAAAAATAATCCACCAAATTTTGAAAAAATAGATGAGTGGGATGTAAAAAATGAAAGTATTTTATCAAAAAAACGACTTTGGGTAAATTTAATTTAAAATATTATTCCATATATGTGAATCATTTATTCTTGTAGCTTTCAACGGGTATTGTAAATCTAAATCCTCTGCCGGATTGTGGGTTGTTTCTTTTAGAGAGAATAAATAATTATTTAATTTTGGTAATCTTAATTTTATTAATAAACTTAAAACTGATTGGTCGTTTCTATGTCCAAAAAATTCATCGTATTCTTTATGTGAAGATATATCGTTATTTATATAATGTTCATTTTTAGATAATTCTACAAATTCATTAATTAAATCATTTCCAAATTCATTATTTTTAAGAAAAAATAAACCACCTCCCAATTGCGTTGTGTTTGTGTATTGTGGTAAATCGCATCCTAAATCTATAAGTAAATCTCGCTTTGTATAAATTTTTTCGGTAGGAAAATTGTTACCGATACCACCAAACCCAACAAATCCAGGTCCGCTATTACATAGTTCTACATATTCCCAAAATCGTTTTTCACCTTTTATATTTATAGAACAGCCGGCATCCAAATATAAGATTATATCGTTCTTTTTAATTTTATTCAAAGAAATTTGGCAAACAACGGATTTCCACCACCACCAACCTGCGCCGGCAGAGGCAAAGAACCTGTTATATGATAGTAAATCATTGGAAGTGTAATTAAAAACATCAGTAAACCAACCGGTATCTCTTGCTTCATTTTCTAATCTACAACGACTTAAAGAAAAATCTTTACCGAACGATTTTGCTCCAAAGGTTACCAGATAAATATTTGGATTATTAGACATAATATAATTCTGGGTATTCTACTATACAATGTATTCCACCATGTTGTATAGCGTATTTATAAGCAAGTTCAATATCTAAATTAGATTTAACATCGTGAAATTCTATATTTTTACATAGTGATTTAAATTCCTCAATATAGTTTCCCTTATGTTGATGGCCAGGATCCAATGGTTTATCAGAACCTTTTCCAATTCTAATAATCATATTTGGATTCCATTCACCTTTACTCATTCCAACTATTTTATCAACGTGATTAACTATTTGGTTTGTGGCACATATAAGAAAATCCCAACGAGGATAAAATGTTATTACAAATTTTCCCGCCATTGCCATACCTAAACTCATGCCCATTTGAGATTCTTCCATTACAGGCAATTCAATCATTTTTTCTTTAGGAACTTCCCCAACAGTTGTACTCATTGGATTTCCATGCCAAAGTAATTGTTGTCCTATAAAGATAGTATTATCCATCTTTCCCAACTCCGTCATTGCAGAGGTAAGTGCATCTTTATATAAGCTTTGATTCATAACGTTTATTTTTTGATTCTTCTATTTTTTTAATAATTGCATCCGCCATAACTATATGACACTCTTTTGAAGGATGGTGGTCTTTTGGTGTGATTTCGAAATGTTCATAATCTGAATTTATGTGCAAATGTCTATTCTCATTCATCATAGTTCGTATGGTATCATATTTATTTCCATTATATTCAAATGTAATTAGTCTATCGTTCATCCATTTATCATGTTTGTAAAATGGCATATAATCTTCTTCCCAATTAAATATAAGGGTTTTTATTCCTTTACTTTCATAAAATTGTAATTCTTGTTTTATTTTTTCAAAGTAATTTTTAACATGTTCTTTCCACCAATCATCAAATGAACATTTTTTTTGTTCATCTAAATATTTATAAAATTTATCATGCGTTTCCGGTGAAAATGTTCTAAATTCAGATTTATGTACACTACCATATGAATTAATATAATCGTAATAATATGTATTTCTTTGTGGTTGCGATGTTTGTAATACTATATACTCTATTTCATCATATGTGTATGTTTCCGTTATCAAATGATGATACGGGCCCAATAATCCAAATGCACATTTAATATATTCAAATGATGTTACTTCCGCTCCGCCATTTTGTATCATTGAAACCTCAAAGGTATCAAAGTGATTAGCAACTAACCTTGGAAAGTATAATGTTTTTCTAAATTTATTATGTGCATCTGTAACTAATTCCCAATTATATGCATCGGGTGGTGGCTCTTTTAGTGTGGACATATTAGAATAATAATACAATCCCTGTCCCCAAGTAAATGAACAACCAGCAAATAGTATGCCTTTAGTTATTTTATCATCTTTTATTTTCATAGTTTAATTAAATTCACTCTTATGCTCTGAATACCATTCGTAAGCTAATTTTAATCCATCTTCTAGCGATGTAGTTGCTTTCCAACCCAACTTATCATAAATCTTATTTGAATCGATTTTACGTGTAGGAATCATCGATGGTTTACCCTTTATGAATTCTATTGGAGCATCGTAGTTTGCAATTTTCTTCATCTTATCTAATACATCTAATACTGAATAAACTTCATTACATCCAATATTATATATTTGATAATTTTCAGTTTCATTTTCCATTACGATTTGCAATGCTTCGCAAAAATCTTCAATATAAAGTAAATCTCTTAATTCAGTTCCATCTCCCCATACAGGAATTGGATTCATTTTATCTGCTACTTTTCTAATTGTTGCAGGAGTAACGTGACACTTATCAAAATCGTATTTATCATGTGGACCAAATAAATTAGCCGGTCTAATAACCGTACATTTCATTTTCTCTGGTAAGTATTTTGCATATAACTCACATTGTACTTCCGCATATCTTTTCATCCAACCCACAGGAAAATAAACCGGATATGGTTCATCAAATAAGAAATCGGTTTCAACTACCGGAGTATCGCCTTTTGGTGGATATACCGTATTAGATGATAGAAAAATATAATGTTTAACTTTATTTCTCCAACTGGCATCGATTAAAAAATTATTCATTGCTACATTTGGAGTAACGTGTGCTAACGGGTCAACTACGGTATCTACTGCGTTTGAAGTACTTGCTGCTGCGTGATATACTACATCAATTTCCTTAGTTGCATTTAAGCACCCATCATATGTTTTCAAATCAAAATGAACATATTCTACTCCTTCGATGGGAGTTCGTACTCCTCGTTTGTGTAAATTAACTCTGATGTTTGAATAACCTTCTCTATATAATCGGTTTGTTAAGTTTTGTCCTACTAACCCAGAACCACCTGTTATTAGTATTTTTGAATCTTTGTTTATCATATAACTTTTATTTTTTGTTTATTAAAGAACGATATAAATGCATATCTCTTAAATCCATTTTTAACTTCTGATACTGAATGTTTTACATTATTTTTTGTAAAATCTAACAAACTAAATGTACCAAAGGTTGGTTTGATGGTATATATTTTACCCGAATTTCCGGTTGCAATTAATTCACCGCCACCGTCATTGTAATCTTCATCGTATGATAGATATACAATCAAAGCACATACTCTATCAATATTTTCACCATCATTATGTTCTGCTATAAAATGACCATCTTCATATAATGTAAATTGTGGGGAATTTGTATATTCTATGTTAATATTAGGATAAAACGTATCTAATATTTTTTTTGATATTTCCATAAAGTATTTACAATCCATATCAAATCCCCAAAATTCAAACCATTTTTGTGTAGTCTCTCTTTTGTTTTCTTTTACAAATTCATCTCGCTTTGCTACTTCTGATAATTTAATAGAATGTACATATTCACCATTTTTATTTGTACTATTTTTCAAATCTTCTCTCAATTGATAATTATATCTACAATATAATGCAGTATCTCTTTGTTCTATTGAAAATTTTTTTACTCTATCTATTAGAGTTTTTGTATATTCAATTTCTTCAGAATTTAAAAAATTAAATAAATTTCCGCAATATACTCCCTCATCAATTAATGATGATTTCGGTAAATTATCTAATGGATTTAGTGTAATATTCATATACCTTATATATTGATTCTTTTAGTTTTGTTTGTGTAACTAATCCATATTTTTCTTGTTTAGATACATCCATCAATCTTCGTAAATCTCCGTTTGGTTTAGTTGTATCCCATATTATAGATATATCCTTTTTACTAACTTCTATTATCATTTCAATCATTTCTTTAATAGAAACTTCTTCGCCAGAACCAAAGTTAATTGTGGTATGTAATCGGTTTTCATACAATTTAATAATTGCGTTGGCAACATCTCCGGCGTACACAAAATCTCTAACTGGTGTACCATCTCCCCATGCTTCAATAGAATCGGTTGCCTCATATACTTTTTTAATAGTAGATGCTATAACAGTTCCTTTACCATTAAAATCATCATATTCTCCAAATATATTTGCCGGTCTGATTATAGCCCATTTTTCATATCCGTATTGTACCTTACATGCTTCTAATAAGATTTCACCCATTCGTTTGCTCCAAGCCGGAAACCAATCTGCTTGACCTGGTAATGTTTTCCACACATCATCTTCTACAAACTTTTCAGCAGGTGCATATACTCCTACTGAACTTACAAATATTAACCACGTATCGGTGTTTGCACATTGGTTAATTAGTTCGGTATTTATTTTAAATGATGGATATAGAAAATCTACTGGTTCATTTTTAGCTCTCATAGGAGAACCTTTTACACCAAATGTATTAAATACTACATCTGGAGATTCAAAGAAGAAAAGATTTTTGACATTTTCACCCAATGTTAAATCCAATTCATAAAATGTGAACTTATCAGATTTTGGCAATTTATCAGAATATCTGATATCAGCACCTACCACTTCATATCCACTTTCTAAACATTTTTTTACTAAATGAATTCCTACTAACCCACTACATCCTGTTATTAAAACTTTTTTCATATTATTAATTATAATTTTTTACATCCGAAACATATTCTCCTGTTTCCCAATTACTTAGTTTACCACTACCACCTCTAATACTTCTTATAGTATTATCGATAGTCAATGCTTCATACCACTCTTTGAGTTCAGGAAATGTTTCTACAAAATTTTTATTTCTACGAACATCATATTGAGTGTAGAAACTTTTAAAATCGTGAAATTGTAAATCCATATCCAATTCAGTCGTATTGTGTCCTCTTTGTACTACTTCAATATAATCGATTAACCTTTCAATTTGTGCTTTTTCTCCAGATGTAAATAAATTACTATCTTTATTATCTACATACCAATTTTTTAATTTAGCATGTAACATTATTTTAATATCATCCGGTAATACTAATGGAGACATGAAGGATGGCCATCTTAAAATATTTAAATCAACATTTGGTCTGTGATGACCATACTTTGCTTTTAAAATTTTCATATCTTCTAAAAACTCTACTAT
>Ga0222712_10000907_pt1 | contig 37844 bp, 36 predicted proteins | sample C33_657DmetaG_FD_165043 | JGI IMG/M metagenome (GOLD analysis project Ga0222712, IMG submission 165043) | Estuarine water microbial communities from San Francisco Bay, California, United States - C33_657D | ecosystem: Environmental > Aquatic > Marine > Unclassified | place: USA: California... | reverse complement strand
GTCTTCAGGGTCGAGCAGGGACAGGGCCTCCTCCAGGGAATAGGGAAGCAGGAATTCGAAAGGAGTCATCGCAGCACCTGTGAACAGAGATCGATCAGGGCGGCGCCCACGCGATCGGGAACTTCCAGCGGCGTCAGATGGCGGGCGCCGAGGATCACTTCCATGCGCGAGCCGGCGATCCCCTCGTGCATGGCTTGCGTCATGGCGACCGGGGTGGCGTAGTCTTCCTCGCCGACCAGCAGCAGGGTCGGGATGCGCAGCTGAGCCAGTACAGGGCGGGCATCGAAGCCGCCCATCATGCGACAGGCGGCCATGTAGCCCTGCAGCTCATTGGCCACGAAGGTATCGACGCTCGCCTGGACAATCTCTGGGTGGCTGGCGCGAAAGCTGTCGCTGAACCAGCGCGTTTTCTGAAAGTCGACCATGGATGCCAGGCCTTTGGTCTGCGCGTTCAGAGCTCGGTCTTCCCAGTCTTTGGTCGCTGTAGGACCGTACCAGGCGGTGGTGTCCATCAGCGCCAAGCCCAGGGTTCGCTGCGGATGGTTGCCGGCAAACTGCAAGGCGATGCAGCCGCCCATCGAGGCACCGCCCACGATGGCGCTGGACACCCCCAGGTGGTCCAGCACCTCGGCCAGGTCGTCGGCCATGCGCTGTGCGGTGACGGGCGTCTGGCCGAGGCCGGAACGGCCGTGGCCCCGGGCGTCGATGGTGACCAGGGTGGCGCGGCCGCCCAGGCTGAGCGCGACCGGATCCCAGAAGCGGTGGTCCATCCCGAGCGAATGAACAAGGGCGATGACCGGCGTCTCTGGCCCTGCCTGGCGCAGGCGGTATGCGAGCCGCGTGCCGTCGCTGGCCTCCAAAGTCCGGGGAGCTGATTCTTGCGTCATGGTCAGGGCATTGTTGGCCCGGCCGCCTTGCGCGTCCAACGAGAAATTTGTGGGGAGCCGATGAAAACTGTTCATGACCCTGGGTCCGGATCTAGGGCCGGCTCCTTGGCGCATGAAGGCTTTTGATGACCGACAGGCAAAAAAGTCATTTGACCGTTGCAGCCCTATCGCCGAGCATCGCTACCATTGCCCTACAAGCCTGAACACCAGGATGCATCAAGGAGATGAAATGACTAATAGGATTTTTTCGCGCCGCACGCTGGCCCTGGCTGGCGCTGCCTTGCTGGCACACCCCTTTATTGCCGGCACGGCGGCGGCCCAGGCACAGGACTATCCTTCGCGCGCCATCCGGGTGGTGGTGCCCTTTGCCCCGGGCGGTGTGGTCGATGTGACCGCCCGGATTCTGACGCAAAAGATGACCGAGCGTTTGGGCTGGAACTTCATTGTGGAGAACCGGCCGGGCGGCAATGGCTTTATCGCGGTGACCCAGGTGGCCAAGTCCGCCCCCGACGGTTACACCTTGCTGACCGCGCACACCGGCGAGTTCGCGGTCAACCCGGCGCTCTTCCCCAACGTGCCCTATGAGCTCGACCGTGACTTTGCTGCCATCACCATGATCAGCGACACCCCGATGCTGTTGGTGGCCAACGCGAAGGAGCCCTACAACACCATTCAGGAGCTGGTTGCCGCAGCCAAGAAGGACCCGGGCAAGCTGTCTTTTTCTTCGCCGGGCAATGGCAGCATCAACCACCTGGCCGGTGAATGGTTCTCGATCGAATCCGGCGCAAAGCTGACGCACATTCCCTACAAGGGCGGCGCGCCGGCCGTCGCAGCGGTTGCCGCCGGCGAGGTGCCTTTGGGCGTGGTTGCCATTCCTGCGGTCATGCCCCATGTGCAGTCGGGTCGCGTGAAAGTGCTGGGCCTGACGACGGCCAAGCGCGCTACTTACAACAAAGACTGGGTACCCGCCAATGAAGCGGGCGTCAAGAATGTAGATGCTTCCAACTGGGTGGGCCTTTTTGCCCCCAAGGGCGTGCCGGCAGATATCCTGGCCAAGCTGCAGTCTGAAGTGGCAAAAATCCTGGCCGAGCCCGATGTCAGGAAACGCTTTGCCGACGCCGGCGCTGAAGTCGGCGGCATGTCGTCTGTCGCTTTTGCCGACCGCATCCGCAAGGACGCGGCGCGCTACAAGGAAGTGGTGCGGGACGGCAAGATCCGCGCCGAGTGAGCTCTATCAGGGCTGGGCGAAATAAGCCAGCAGCCATTGCTTGAACAGATGCACCTTCGGCAGCGCCGATCGCTCGGGTCGGCTCAGCACCTGGTAGCCGGCGGGCGAGGTGCAGCGCAGGCCGAAGGGCGCCACCAGGCGGCCGGCGGCCAGGTCGTCGCGCACCAGCAGCGATCGGCCTATGCCCAGGCCCAAGCCCTCCATGATGGCGTACATCGAGAAGGACAAGGTTGCGCAGTAGATCTCGCTGCTGAAAGCGTCCTGCTCGCAGCCGGCTTGTTGCAGCCAGACCGGCCAGTCGTCGGTGATGATGGGCGAGACGGTGCGCACAATCGGGTACTGCGCCAGGTCTGCAGGCGTACGCAGGGGCGGGCCATCGCGCAGCAAAGCAGGCACGCAGACTGGGAAAATCTCCTCGTCGGCAATGCGCTGCCCTTCGAAGTCCTTCCACTGATCCAGGCCATGCCAGATGGCCACGTCAAACTCGCGCTGCTCGAGCCGGTCGGTCGGCGCCAGCGGCGTCAGCCGCAGCTCGAACTGAGGATGGCGTTGACGGAAGTCGCGCAGCGCCGGGACCAGGCATTTGGCGGCAAACGCGCTCAGGCAGGCGATGGTCAGCCGGTTGTCGTGAACGGAAGAAACGCTCTCGGTGGCGGCGGCAATCTGCGCCATCGCCGGTCGTATGCATTCCAGGTAGGTGCGGCCCTCGTCGGTCAGACGGGTCGTGTTTTGCTTGCGGGTGAACAGTTGCACCGACAGCAGGCTTTCCAGCTCTTTGATCCGATGGCTGATGGCCGTCTGCGTCAGCTTGAGTTCGATGGCCGCGCGGGTGAAGCTCTGATGGCGCGCGGTGGCTTCGAAGGCAAGAAGAGCGCTCAGAGGCGGCAAAGCTCGTGACATTTCACAATTTTATGACAGCGCCTGACATTGGAAATTCACCGGCATCCAGGCCTTCGGCCTGTCTGCGTGCGCGCCTGACCGGGCCTTGCCATGGTGGCATCGGTGGTGTGCGGGTGGCGCAGGCGCTCGATCATTGACTCACATCAGGAGACAGACAATGAGTGGCAACTCCCTTCCCACCTACTACGAGCCAGCGGGCATGGCTGCGTCCCGCGGGCACTACAGCCATGCGACGAGCGGCGCCGGGCTGGTTTTTATCTCTGGCCAACTGCCCGTCGCGCAGGACGGCACCGTGCTTCATGACGCAACTTTCGAGGTGCAGGCGCAGCAGGTGCTCGCCAACGTCGCAGCGGCGCTGCAGGGCGCGGGTAGCTCGATCGGCCAGTTGTTGCAGGTTCGCGTGTACATCACCGATATGGCGCTGTGGCCGGCCTTCAATGCGATCTACGCGCAATGGGCTGGCACGGCGCGTCCCGCCCGCGCGGTCGTACCCGTTCCGACGCTGCACTACGGCTGCGCGCTGGAGGTAGAGGCGACCGCCCTCGGGTAAGCGCTTGCGCCGCCCTGACGCGGTGCGACTTTCTTGCTCCCTCTCCCCCTGGGAGAGGGCAGGGGTGAGGGCATGGGCCTTTGCTCACGCCCTCAAGCGGTATTCGTCCATCTTTGCGCTCAGCGTCAGCTTCCAGTAGTCGACCAGACGCCAGGGCTGGTTGGTGACGATGCGGCCTTGGGTGTTTTTGTACCAGGTGGTGACGCTGGCGTGGCTCCAGGAGAGCCGGCTGAGTTTGTCGTCGATGAGAACGTTGTAGGCGTCGTGAACATCGCGGCGCACTTCGGCTTCGCGCGCGCCCTGATCTTGCAGGCCCTGCAACACGCTCAGGGTGTAGCGCACCTGGCATTCGGCCAGGAAGATGGCGCTGCCGCCGTGGCCCACATTGGTGTTGGGGCCGTAGAGGACGAAGAGATTGGGGAAGTCGGGCACGGTGATGCCCAGGTAGGCGCGCGGGTTGTCATCGCCCCAGACCTGGCGTATTGACACACCGTCACGGCCGCGGATGTCCATAGGCCAGAGCATTTTCCCGGCCCGAAAGCCGGTGGCAAAAACAAGGGTGTCGACCTCGACAAGGCGGCCGTCGCTCAGCCGCAGGCCCTGGGGCTCGACGCGCTGGATGTCGGTGGTGACCAGCTCCACATGCTCACGCCGCAGCATGCGGTACCAGCCGGCGTCGCCCAGCACCCGCTTGCCAAAGGGCGGATAGCTGGGGATGACTTTTTCCAGCAGGGCCTCATCGCCTTCGAGCTCGCGCCGCATGTGGCGAACCATGGCCTCACGCAGCTGCGCGTTGTAGGCGCTGATGGACTGGTTGCCGCCGTCCCAGTCGGGGTCAATTTTCAGGGCTTCAAACAAGCCGTCGCCGAAGGCCCAGAACAATTGGAAGCGGTACCAGGCGGCGTAGTAGGGCAGGTTCTTGAGGGCCCATTTTTTGTCGTCGCTGACCGCCTTGTCGATGCCGGGCCTGCGCACCACCCAGGCGCCTGAGCGCTGCATCACATGCAGCGCCTGCACCTCGTCGACGATGGCCGGGCCCACCTGCACCGCGCTCGCACCGGTGCCAATCAGCGCCACCCGTTTGCCCTTGACCGAACTGCCCTCAGCCCAGGCCCCGGTATGCAGCACCTGGCCGGCAAAGTCTTGCAGTCCTGGTAGCGCGGGAATCATCGGACGATTGAGCTGACCGACTGCGCAGATCAGGACATTGGCCTCCAGGGTCTCGGTCTTGCCCTCGGCCCTGCGCGCGCGCACCTGCCAGAGCTTGCGCGCCTCGTCGTAGTGGGCCGCCTCGACCTCCCAGCCCAGGCGCAGATGCGGCAGCAAGCCGTACTTGCGGGCGCAGTGCTCCAAATAGGCACGGATGCTGGGCTGGCGTGAAAAGTAGTCGGGCCAGTCGTTGTTGGGCTCGAAGCTGAATTGGTAGAAATGGTTGGGTGTATCGACCGCGCAGCCGGGGTAGCGGTTTTCATACCAGGTGCCGCCCAGTTGAGGGTTCTTTTCCAGCACGGTGTAGGCCATACCCGCTTGAGCCAGCCGCACCGCTGCGCAGATGCCGGAGGCGCCCGCGCCGATCACGATCGCGCTCAGGCCCGATGGCTGGCTTGCAGCAGCCGGTGGCGGGATGTCCAGCCCTTCCAGGCGCATGTGCTCGAGCAGCATGGGAATGTATTCCTCATGCACCGCTTCGCCAACGGCCACCGTCATCATGCGCTGCATCAGCTCGGGCGGCGGCACGGGGCAGGCGGGAGCGCCGCCGGCGGCGACGCGCTCGAGTTCAAGCGCCAGTCGGTCGCGTATGGAGGCCGCCAGCTCGGGGGGCACTTTTTCCAGATGCTCCCAGGCTCCCCGAACATGGGGCCGCAGGCTTTCGAGCAGCTGTTCGTCGCCGCTGAGCTGCAGCAGCGTCATGGCCAGCGGAACGATGGCCGCGCCTTCCAGGCGCTGGCGCAGCGTGTCGCTGGCCTGTGAGCTCATACCGAATAGCCGCCGTCCACCGCCAATTGCTGGCCGGTCACATAGGCGGCCGCATCCGAGGCGAGGAATACCGCCACCTTGGCCACCTCCTCGGCGGTGCCGAAGCGGCGCAGCGCGGTGTTGCGCCGCATCGCATCCACAAACTCAGGCTTGACCTGCTCTTTCAGGCGCAGGAACAGGCCGCCGTCGACGATGCCTGGCGCCACCGAGTTGGCGCGGATCTGGTAGCGGCCTTCCTCTCGGGCAATGCCGCGCACCAGTGCTTCGATGCCGGCTTTGGGCACGGTCGAGAGGATGTCCATGGGCGGGTGGCGAACAATGCCAGCGCTGGTGATGGCCACGAAGGAGCCGCCACCGTCTGCGCGCATCAGCGGCAGGCTGGCTTTGACCACATGGAAAAAACCATCGAGATCGCCTGCCATGGTGCGTTGCCATTCATCAGGGTCGATGTGGGCCACATGCACCATGCTGATGTCGGCGCCCGAAGCAAATACCACCGTATGAATGCGGCCGTATTGCTGGTGCACAGCCTGCAAGGCCGCAGCCACCTGCTCGCGCTCGGACAGTTGCAGGGCGAAAGCGTGGGCCTGCACGCCCAGTGCCTGCAGCGCAGCGACCACCTCCTGCGCCGCCTGGGCGTTTTTGCGGTAGCTCAGGGCCACATGACAGCCCTGGCGAGCCAGTTCGAGGCAGATGGCCTGCCCCAGGCCGCCGCTGCCACCGATGACCACCGCCACGCCCTGGCCAAAGCCGCTCATGGCTGCGCGCTGCGCGCTTGCAGTGCAGCGTCCTCTCCCGCGATTTTTCCGAACACCGCGCCGCGCAGCACCGAGGTGGCGCCGGTATAGACCTGGTAGTACAAGCCAGTGGCCTCACCGGCGGCGTACAGGCCGGGGACGGTGCGGCCGTCGCTGTCGACCACCTGGGCGCGGCTGTTGGTCTTGATGCCGCCGTAGGTAAAGCACACGCCGGCGATGATGGGGTAGGCCAGGAAGGGGCCCTGGGCGATGGGCCGGGCCCAGTTGGACTTGCGCGGCTCCAGCCCTTGGGTGGCCAGGCCGTCCACCTTCAGCGGCGAGAACTCGCCCTTGCCGCAGGCCGCGTTGTATTGGTCCACCGTTTGCTGCAGGCCCTGCTCATCCACCTCGATCAGCTCGGCCAACTCGGCGATGCTGCTGGCCTGCACCGGCGGCTGGTCGGTGCGTATGCTGCGTTTCCAGTTGGGCACATCGTCGATGCTTTGGTCAAACACCACCCAGCAAATGCCATCGGGCTGGTCTTTGATGGCGCGCGAAATGTGGTCGTAGTTGACGTCTACCGGACCAGGCGCCTCGTCCACAAAGCGCTTGCCCTGGCGGTTGACCAAAATCCCGTAAGGGAAGTTCATCACCAGCGCTTCGGGCAGCGGCGAGCGCGGGTCCAGTGGCTCGGCATGAAAGGAGCTGAAGTCACCCGCTGGAGCCGCGCCCAGGGCCAGGGCCAGCCGTATGCCCTCGCCCTTGTTGTAGTAGCCGCCGCGCGCCACCGGCCGGATGTAGCGGGCGGTCGGGCCGATGTAGTGCGTCATCATTTCAGGGTTGCCCTCGAAGCCACCCGAGGCAATCACCACCGAGCGGGCCGCCATTTGATGGCCCTGACCATCCTGGCTGACCACGCCGACCTGCAGAAAGCCTTGCGCGTCCCGTCGGGTCAGCTGGTGGGCGGTGGTCTCAAAATAAAGGGCCACGCCCAGCTTGCGCGCCTGCTCCTGCAGCGCCTCGATCAGCGCCAGCCCGCCGCCCACAGGCATGAGCCGCGGCGCGGCCGCCGTCACAAAGTAGGTCGGCAGAGCGGCAAAGCGCACGCCCCATTTCTTGAGCCATTGCACCGTCGGGCCGGCCTGGGTCGACAGCGTCGACACCAGCTCGGGGTCGGGCATGCCATGGGCCTTCACATAGCCCGGCCACTGGGCATAGTCCCGCGACACCGCCTCGATAACGTTGGGGTCGATGTGGTGGCCGGCATTGGCCACCAGCAGCTCCTCGAAGTCGTCGCTGACTTCATTCTCGTTCTTCATGCGAAAGTAAGACTCGGTCCAGCGGGTGTTGCCGCCAAACTCTTCGGGCGCTGAGCGCTCGAGCACCGCCACCTTGGCGCCGGCGGCAGCGGCGGCCACCGCCGCAGACAGGCCGGCGATGCCACTGCCGATCACCAGCAGGTCGAAGCTGCTGTCAAAAGACGGGTTCTCATACATGGTTGACTGCCTCTGCCAAAGCGGCTCAATATTTGCGAATAAAGGGGTCGGGCATTTCCAGCTCGGTGGAGATCCACACGCTCTTGACCTCTAGAAACTCCTTGACCGCCTCGACCCCGCCTTCGCGGCCCAGCCCACTGTCTTTGTAGCCGCCAAAAGGCGTGGTGAAACTGGTCGAGCGGTAGTTGTTGATCCAGACGGTGCCGGCGCGCAGCTTGGCGCTCATGTGCATGGCGCGGTGCAGGCTGCGGGTCCAGACGCCGGCGGCCAGCCCGAAGCGTATGTCGTTGCCGATGCGCACCGCGTCGGCCTCGTCCTTGAACTTGAGGACTGACAGCACAGGCCCAAAAACCTCCTCCTGGGCAATGCGCATGTGGTTGCTCACCCCGGTGAAGATGGTGGGCTCAACAAACTGGCCCGCGCCATAGCCCGGGCCAGTGCGTGCATTGCCGCCCAGGGTCACCACCGCGCCTTCGGCCTTGGCGATGTCGATGTAGCTCATCACCTTGTCAAACTGCGGCTTGGTCGCCACCGGCCCGACCTGTATGCCGGGCTCGGCTGGGTTGCCGATTTTTGCGTCCTTGCAAATGGCCAGCAGCCGCTCGATGAATTCGTCGTGGATGCTCTCTTGCAGCAGCAGGCGCGAGCCGGCCATGCAGGTTTGTCCGCCCGCCGAAAAAATACCGGTGATCACGCCATTGGCGGCGTTGGCCAGGTCGGCGTCGTCAAACACGATATTGGGTGACTTGCCCCCGAGCTCAAGTGTGCAGCGCTTGAGGTGCTGAGCGGCCTGCACAGCCACCCGGCGCCCGCCCTCGTCGCCGCCGGTAAAAGCCACCGCCGCTACGTCGGGGTGGGCGATCAGCGGCTCGCCCACTTCTTTGCCAAAGCCGGTGATCACGTTAAACACGCCGGGCGGAAAGCCGGCCTCGACAAACAGACGGCCGAGCTCGAACATCGATACCGAGGTGTGCTCCGAAGGCTTGGCGACGATGGTGTTGCCAGCGGCCAGCGCCGGCGCAACTTTCCATGCGGTCAAGAGCAGCGAGGAGTTCCATGGCGTGATGGTGGACACCACACCGACAGGCTCGTAGCGGGTGTAGTTGAAGACCTTGGGCTTGTCGATGGGGATGACCGCGCCTTGGATTTTGTCGGCCAGGCCGCCGAAGTAGTAAAAGTATTTGGCGGTGTACCTGACCTGGCCGAGCACCTCGCTCAGCAGCTTGCCGTTGTCGCGGCTTTCGATCTTGGCCAGTTGCTCCGCGTTTTTATCGATCAAGGCGCCGAGCTTGTAGAGCAGGGCGCCGCGGTCGGTGGCCGACATCTGGCCCCAGGGGCCTTGCAAGGCAGCGGCAGCCGCCTTGGCTGCCTTGTCGACGTCTGTGGCATTGCCTTGCGGTACCTGGGCCCAAGCCTCGCCGGAATAAGGGTCGAGCGCGTCAAAGTAGTGGCCGGAGTCGGGGGCTAGCCATTCGTTGTTGATCAGCAGTTGGCAGGTTAGCATGGCAGGGTTCAGGGGTATTTGGTAGAAGCCTGGTTGAGTCAGGACTAGGCCATTTAGGCCGAGGTTTCAATCGGCTTGCTGGTCAGCTCGGGGGTCTTGACCTTGCCCAGCAGGGCGTCAGAGATGATGCGCAACTGGATTTCCGAGGTGCCTTCGAAGATCTTGGTCAGGCGCGCGTCGCGCCAGTAGCGCTCGACCGCGAAATGCGTGGTGTAACCCGCACCGCCCAGTATTTGAATGGCTTGGCTGGTGACTTCCTCGGCCATTTCAGCGGCCAGGTACTTGACCATGGCGGCCTCGGTATCGCAGCGCTGGCCTTCGTCGATCTTGGTGCAGACCGAATACATCAGCTGGCGGCAGGACTCGATCTGCGCGGCCATGTGGGCGAGCTTGAAACGTATGGCCTGAAAGTGGGCGATGGGCTGGCCAAACTGCACCCGGTCTTGGGCGTAGGCCATGGCGTCCTCCAGGGCGCCGCGTGCCAGCCCGATGGAGCGGGCCGCGGTTTGTGCGCGCGAGCTTTCCAGGCCAGAGGTCACCAGGTAGAAGGCCTTGCCTTCTTCGCCCAGCATGTTTTCGGCCGGCACGCGTACGTTGTCCAGAGCCAGCTCGCAGGTGTTCCAGCCGAAGTAGCCGATCTTGGGGATGGGATGGCCCTGGATGCCGGCCGGCCAGGCGCCGCGCGGCTTTTCCACAATGAATGCGCTCAAGCCCAGATGGCGGCGCTTGGGATCGATGTTCGGGTCGGTGCGGGCGATGACCACCAGAAAGTCGGCGCCATCGCCGAAGGTGCACCAGTATTTGTTGCCGGTGATCAGCCAGTCATTGCCCTCGCGCCTCGCCCGCGTGGCCAGGCCCGAGATGTCCGAGCCCGTGCCTGGCTCGGACATGGCCAGCGCGCCCAGAAACTGCCCGCTGGCCATGCGCTTGAAGTATTTTTCTTTTTGCGCTGGCGAGAAGGCCGAGCCCGGGATGATGCTGTGCGCCATCGAATGGCGGATGATGCTCGAGACGCTCATCCAAGCGCGGGCCAGTTCTTCGGAGATCAGGCAGTACTCGAAGCAGCCCATGTCCAGACCGCCGTATTCGGTCGGCATCTTGATGCCGAAGTAGCCCAACTCGGCCATCTTGTCGCGCAAGCTCATCGGGATCGCGCCTTTTTCCGGATCGAGCTTGTTGGCAATGGGCAGCACTTCCTGCATGGCGAACTTGCGCGTCGCCTCCTGCAGCATCAGTCGCTCTTGGGTGAGGTAGGTCATCGGCTTGTCTTTTAAGGAGTTTGAAGTCCGGCGCTGGCCGGGGATGCATCGGGTCGGCACAGGCGCAGCAGGGCTTGCAGATCGTTCGCTTGCTCGAACTTTTCAAGGACGCCGAGCAGGGCCTGGGTTTTGTCTGCGCCTGCTGCCGGCGTGACCAGGGCCTTGAACTTAGCGCGCAGCTTGCGCGTTTGTGCCTGCTTGTCGGGGCTGGGGGTGCCGCAGTCAAAGTGGCGCTCGAGCGTGCGGCCGTCTTTGAGCTTCATGCTCACCCGCGACTCGCTCAAGCTCATGCCGGGCACCAGTGTGACCTGTACCCGCTGGCGCAGCGCCTCTACCTCGGGCTCTGTGACCCGGTCCCAGGTGTGCAGGTCAGCGGTGTCTATGCCGAGCAGTGCAAAGGCGGTGACCGCACGCAGGCTGAACTTGGCCTCCAGACCGGTGCGCGGTTGCTGAATATTGCAGATGCTGCAGCCCTCGCCGGCCACCACCGCGATGGATTCAACCGCATCCGCTGTCAATGGCTGCGCCTGGCGCAGCTGACCCACCGCCTCGATGGTCGAGTGGGTGCTGTAGCAGGCGGCGTGAAACTTAAACAGGTTGTGCGTCAGATGCCAGTGGCCAGCCGGCGCGCTCAAGGCCGCATCGACATTGAAGTCGCTGCCGTGCAGCCGCGCAAAGCCTTTGTCGCATTCGATGGCGTCGCCCCGACTGCTCATGCCCCGCTGGGCGTAAAGCGCGGCGCGCAGCCCGGCCTGTGCGGCCAAGCCGGCATGCAGCGGTTTGGTCATGCTCCCAAACATGGCTTTGAGGCCGGCCGATTGGGTGGCGGCAATACCCACAGCGTGGCTGGCCTGCTCGGCCGGCAGTTCAAGCAGGCGGGCGCAGGCGATGGCCGCGCCTATGCCGCCTATGGTGGCCGTAGCATGGAATCCATTGGCGTAGTGGGCCGGCTCGACCAGCGTACCGATGCGGCAGGCCGCCTCATAGCCGGCTGCAAAGGCTGTTATCACCTGTTCACCGCTGGCGCCTCGGTGCTCGGCCAGCGCGATGACCGCTGGCAGGATGGCTGCCGACATATGCCCGGGCACCGCCAGATTGACATCGTCGTAATCGAGCGCGTGCGACAAGGCGCCGTTGTAGAGCGCGGCCTGTAGCACCGTGCCGCGCTCGGCCTGGCCGATCAGCGTGGCTTGCGGCCTGCCGCCTTCCTCTTGCATGCTCTCGGCCAGGATGGTGGCCACCGGCTCGCTCAAACCGGCAAAGCTGCAGGCCAGCCAGTCGGTGACGCAGGCTCGGGCCACCTCGAGGGCGTCAGCGCTCAGCGCGTCCAGACGCAAAGCCAGCGCCTGCTCGACCAAATAGGCGGTCAGGCCTTCGCCACCGCTGCGCCTCACCGAGGCTGCGTCCACAGCCACCTTATTCGGCAAAACTCAGGCCGGAGGCGCGAATGCGTTCGCCCAGGCGACGCGTGTCGTCCACCAAGATCTTGCCCAGCGCGGCTGGAGCAATGTAGTTGGCCACATTGCCTTGCAGGTAGAGCTTCTTGGCGTACTCGGCCTCTTGAGCCATGGCCTGCAACTCGGTGCTGAGCTTTTGGACCACATCGTTAGGCAGGCCTTTGGGCCCGAACAGCGCATACCAGATCGGAAAGACCAGGTCGGGGTAGCCCTGCTCTGCCAGGGTCGGCACATCGGGCAGGAAGGGCAGGCGCTTGCTGGAGGTCACAGCGATAGGTATCAACTGCCCGCTCTTGATGGGCTCGTCGAGCGCGCCCGAATAGCCCGGGGCTGAGAGTGTGACGCGCCCGGCGATGGTGTCCATCAGGGCCGGGGCTGCGCCTTTGTAGGGCACATGCAGTACCTTGATGCCGGCCTGGTGCGCGAACAGCGCAGGCGGCAGGTGGGTGGTGCCGCCGACACCGGCCGAGCCATAGCTGACCGCGTCCGGACTTTTCTTGGCCAGGGCCACCAGATCGCTGACGCTGCGCACGCCACTGGCTTTGCTGACCACCATCACATGCGCCGAATCGGCTACGCCGCCAATCGGGGTGAAGTCGGTCACGTTAAAGGGCAGGGGGTTGTTGGGCGGCCGCACATTGGGGTAAATGGCCATGGAGTTCACCCCCATGTAGAGGGTGTAGCCGTCGGGCTTGGCGCGAAAGGCTTGCTCGGTGCCCACCACCCCGCCTGCGCCCAGGATGTTTTTGACCACCACCGCCTGGCCGAGCCGCTCGGTCAGGCGTTGGGCCATCACCCGTGCGACCGTATCGGTGGGGCCGCCCGCGCTGACCGGGACGATGATCTCGATGGTTCTGTTCGGATAGCTTTGGGCTGCAGCCCAAGCAGGGATGGAAAGTGCAAGCGCAGCGAAGATCCTGCGGCTCAGGGCGTTCTTGGTCATGGTAGGTCTCCTTCTGTGTTGTTACATACCGATCAGGTCGGCGCGGTGCAAGATGCCGCTTTGGGCGCGCACGGTGGCCACGTCCACCAGCGAGCCGTCGAGCGCGATGGAACCCAGGCCCTGTTCCAGCGCCTTGGCATAGGCGGCGGCCATGGCGCGCGCCTTGTCCACATCGGCCTGCAGGGGTGTGTGCGCCTTGTTGGCCGGCTCAATCTGGCTGGGGTGTATGGCCCACTTGCCGACAAAGCCCATGATGGCGCCACGGCGCGCTTCAATTTCGTAGCCGGCGGCGTTGCGAAAGTCGGCGAAGGGGCCGTCGATCGCGTCTATGCCGGCGGCCCGCGCGGCGATCACCACTTTGTAGCGTGGGTAGTGCCAGAGGTCGCCCGGGTAGTCCTTGGAGCCCCAGATTTCTTTCTGGTCCATGCCCTGCGAGGCCGAATAGTCGCCCATGCCCAAAATCAGGGCCTCCAGGCGCGGGCTGCAGCGGGCGATTTGCTCAACATTGATCAGGCCTTCGACCTCCTCGATCAAGACCTCCAGGCCGATGCGCTTTTTCAGCTTGAGCTTGAGCTCGAGTTGGTTGAGCAAGGTCTCGACGAAGTGCAGGTCACGCGGGTGGCGGACCTTGGGGATCATGATGACATCGAGGTTTTCGCGCGCACCTTCGACGACTTCGATGATGTCGTTGTAGCAGTATTCGGTCTCCACATCGTTGATGCGCACGCAGCGGGTTTTCTTGCCCCAGTCCAGCGTATTCAGGGCGGTAACCACCTTGCCGCGCGCTTCGGCCTTGGCGCTGGGTGCGACCGCGTCTTCGAGGTCCAGAAAGACAAAGTCGGCCGCGCTGGCGGCGCCTTTGGCCATCATTTTTTCGCTGCTGCCGGGAACGGCGAGTTCGGAGCGGCGCAGCCGCTTGCTGGGAGGCAGGTGCATGGGAGCTTTCTCTGGTGAGGATGGAAAATTAAAAAGGGCTCAGGCCTGCAGGCCGGCAGGGCGGCGCCGGATCAGCACGGTGCGCTGACCTTCAAAGACCTGCTCGTCTTTTTGGTTGAAGCCCAGATGACGGAAGACCACGACGCCAGCGTCAAGGCGGTCTGCATCGCGCTTGTCGAGCACCTCGGTGTAGGCATAGAGCGTGTCGCCGTGAAACACCATGGCTTTGAGACGTATGCCGGTGACACTCAATTCGGCCAGCGCGTTTTCAGCGGTGTCTTGGGCGGCCAGGCCTATGACCATCGAGGTGGTCAGGCCGCCAAAGTAGACCCGCTGGCCGAAGGCGCCCTTGTTCATGGCGTGTTCGTTGAAGTGGCCTTGGGCGGTGTTCATCACCAGATGGGCGAACATCGTGTTGTCGATCTCTCCGATGGTCTTGCCGCGCGCATGGCGCATCACTTGGCCGACCTGAAAGTCTTCAAAATAGTTGCTGGTACCGGTCAGGGTGAGCGAGGTCATGGCAGTCCTTGATGGGTTCACGCAGCGTTCTTGCGCAGCACGAGATTGGTGCGGCGAAAGTGGATCACCCGCTGGCCTTTGCGCAGACCCTCGGTATGCCAGGTCACGATGCCCTGATCCTTGCGGCTCGACGAGTTGCGCCGGTCGACCACGGTGCTGCGCGCCACCAGGGTGTCACCGGGATACACCGGCTGTTCAAACACCATGTCGTCGACGCCCAGGAAGGCGCCGCCGAGTTCGCTCAGGTCTTCGGTGCTCAGCCCAAAGACCAGGTTGAACACCAGGTAGGGGTTGACCGGGCAGCGTTCGTAGCCCAGCGACTGGGCATGCTCCTGATTGAAATAAATCGGGTTGAAGTGCACCGTCATCGTCGAGAAGAAGCTGTTGTCCGATTCGGTCAGGGTGCGGCCCCAGTGGTGCTCGAAAACCCGGCCGGGCTCGAAGTCTTCGAAGTAGCAGCCCTTGGGCAACAGGACCGCAGCCTGACGGATTTCGTCGGCGCTGCGCAGGGGAGTAGGTGGCATGGGTATTCGCTCTCTAGCCGGAAACATCCGGACGTCTGAATGACTTAATCCTTTCATGGGCCAGCCGATTTGTCAACCGTGAGAACTCACTCAGAGGGAAAACCCTCGTGACAGAGTTTGGGCTTGGTCCAAACATCCGGACATTCAGACAACCGTATGTCAGGGTTTGAAGCTCCGATGAAGATTGCCATCCTGGACGACACCTATGGGGTGGTGCGCACATTGCCCAGCGCCAGCCTGATGGACGGGCACGAGCTCAGCATCTGGCAGGATCACACCAAGGATGTGGATGTGCTGGCCCAGCGGCTGGCTGATGCCGAGGTCCTGATGCTGCTGCGCGAGCGCACACCCATCCCGCGCGCGCTGCTGCAGCGGCTACCGCGGCTGCGGCTGATCACCCTCAATGGCGTCACGCCGCACATCGACCTGCAGGCCTGCACCGAGCTGGGCATTGCGGTGTCCACCCACTCCTATGTCTCGACCGCCACTGCCGAGCTGACCTGGGCGCTGATGCTGATGTCCTTGCGCCGCCTGCCGCGGGAGATGGACAGCCTCAAACAGGGGCACTGGCAATGCGCCGGCATGGGCCAGGGGCTGCGCGGCAAAAACCTGGGCATCTGGGGCTACGGCCAGATTGGTCAGCAGGTGGCCCAGTTTGGCCGGGTCTTTGGCATGCAGGTGGGCGTGTTTTCGCGCGAGGCGGGCCTGGTCAAGGCGCGTGCCGACGGCTTTGCGACCTTTGACGACAAGGCGGCCTTATTGGCCCACAGCGACGTGCTCAGTCTGCATGTGCGACTGGCGCCGCAGACCCAGGGCTGCCTGAGCTACGCCGACCTGTGCAGCATGAAGCCGGGCTCGCTGCTGGTCAACACCAGCCGTGCCCGCCTGATCGAAGACGGAGCCTTGGTACGCGCCCTGACCCAGGGGCGCCCGGCCATGGCCGCCATCGATGTCTTTGAAGAAGAACCGATGCGCGATACCGACCATCCCTTGCTGCACATGGACAACGTCATTTGTACCCCGCATTTGGGCTATGTGGAGCTCAACCAGTACGACGGCATGTACCGCGACCAGTTTGAGCGCTTCCTGGCCTTCATCGATGGCCGTCCGCGGCACATCGCCAACCCCGAGGTAATCACGCGCCTGCGTGCCCCGGCCTGAACCCTTCACCCAAGCTTCTACCCTGAAAGAGAGTCCACCATGACCGCGAGTCGTCGATATTTTGTAAGTAGCGCTGCATCCTTGGCCGCCGCCGGCTGGATGCCGGGCCTGGCCCATGCGCAGACGGCCTGGCCGGCCAAGACTGTGCACCTGCATGTCACCTTCGCGCCCGGCGGTGTGACCGATGCCGCTGGCCGCTTGCTGGCCGAGCACCTGACACGCCGCTTCGGCCAGACGGTGGTGGTGGAAAACCGTCCAGGTGCTGCTGGCAATATTGGCGCCGGTTTTGTGGCCAAGTCCGAACCCGATGGCTACAACCTCGTACTGGTTCTTGAAGGCACCATCGTGTTCAACCCCCACCTGTACGACAAGATGACGTATGACCCGGTCAAAGACCTGGTGCCGGTGGGCAAGGTGGGTGACTCCACCATCGTTTTCGTCGCCCACCCCTCGGCTGGGGTCAAGAATTTGCAGGAGGCGATCGCGCTTTCTCGCGCCCGCTCGGGCGGCCTGTCGTATGCCACTGCTGGCGCGATGACCATCACCCACATCGTGGGCGAGATGATGAAGCAGCGCACCAATGCCAATTTTGTGCATGTGCCCTACCGCGGCGGCGGTCCAGCGGTGGCCGATTTGCTGGCCGGCCATGTTCCATTGGGCTTTGTGTCGGCCGCCTCGGTGCATCAGCACCTGCGTTCGGGCAAGCTGATTGCGCTGGGCGTACCCAGCGCCCGCCGCTCGCCGACCCTGCCCGATGTGCCTACCTTCGAGGAAGCGGGTGTGACCGGCTTTGCCGCCAACCCCTGGGCCGGCATCTTTGCGCCAGCGCGCACGCCGCAGGCGGTGGTCGAGCGCTTCAACAGCGAACTCAATGCCCTGCTCGCTACCCCCGAGGTACGCGATAAGCTGGCCGGCATGGGCATCACCGCCACCCCGATCCGGCTCGATCAGTTCGCTGCTGAAATCCGGCGCGAGCTCGATGCCTACGGTCCTATGCTCAAGCAGGCTAACATCCGGGCCGATTCGTCTTGAACCAGGATTGAGGCACCGTGCCAGTTACCCTTGAGAAAACCAGAAAGAAAGCGCCCGCGAAGGCTGCAGCCCCGCCGGCACGCTCCCACCTGTCGCAGAGCACCACCCGTTATGAAATGTTTGCCAACTCCCTGGTGGCTGACATTGAGTCGGGCCGCTATCCGGTGGGCGCGCTGCTGCCGCCTGAGCCAGAGTTGTGCGCGCATTACGGCCTGAGCCGCCATACGGTGCGCGAGGGGGTGCGCAAGCTGGTGGACATGGGGCTGGTCTCGCGCCAGCAGGGGGTGGGTACCAAGGTGATTTCGGCCCAGGTGGGGCCCAATAACTTTTCGGCAGCTACGTCGCTGGAGGCTCTGTTCAGCTATGTAGGCGGCACCTATCTGGAGATCTATGAAGAAGGCTGGGTCAGCGCCGACGACCAGCTCGCCCGCCTGCTCGACTGCAAGGTGGGTCAGCGCTGGCTGAAGGTCAGCAGTTATCGCTATAAGCAAAACGACCAGCAGCCGATGTCGCACACCGTGCTCTACATACCGCCGGCCTACGAGGGCATACGGCAGTACCTTGGCAAGGTCAATCACCCGGTCTACCAGCTGATTGAAAAGCATTACGGCCATAAGGTGCAGGACCTGCAGATGGATGTCAGCGCCCTGTCGATTCCCACCGCGATGGCACGCAAGCTCCAATGCCGCCCGAATTCACCCGGTTTGCTGGTGGTGCGCCGCTACCGGGGTGCCAATGACTCGGGGCTGTCCAACTCGGTCAGCATCTACCCGCAGTCACGCTTTCAGGTGTCGATCCGGTATCGGCTCAACTGGGCTGCCTGAGATCGCGTGCATAAAGCCGGCGCGGGCAGGCCCGTTGTTTCAGCTCGAAGCCTCAAGCGCCTTAAGCTGCGCAGCGCACCGCGCCGCAGGCCGTCAGTTCATCGACCTGCGCCGCCGTCATGCCCGCGGCCAGCAGCACCTCGCGGGTGTGCTCACCGAGCATAGGAGCCCGGGTACGGACGCTTCCCGGTGTCTCAGACATCTTGATCGGAACGCCCGCGATGGTGAGTTTTTTGCTGCTGTGCGGTTGCTCGACTTCGACCAGCATCTCGCGCGCGGCGAAGTAGGGGTCGGTGAAGATGTCCTGCGCGTCGTAGATCGGCCCGAAGGGCAATTGCCCGCCGAGCAGTTGCCGCAGCTGCTCCTTGGTGTGGGCACTGGTAAAGGCGCCCAGCTCGGCCTTGAGCGCGGGGGCGTTGCGCACCCTGTCGTCGTTGCTGCGAAAACGGGGGTCTTCGGCCAACTCGGGCCGGCCCATGAGCTTGCACAGCTTGATCCAAAAGCCGTCGTTGGGGCTGCCGACCGTGACCCAACCGTCAGCCGCCGGGAACACGCCCATGGGGACGAACATCGGGTGGTGTGAGCCCTGAGGCCTGGGGATCACACCGCTGATGGAATATTGGTAGATCACACGCTCGCAAAAGGCCAGCACGCCGTCGACCATGGCCACATCAATGAATTGCCCACGTCCGGTGCGCTGCGCACGCATGACGGCAGCGAGCACGCCGAAGGCGCACAAGGTAGCCGGGATCAGATCGCCCACGCCGGGGCCCACCTTCATCGGCACGCCGTCCTCGGCGCCGGTCACGCCCATCATGCCGCCCATAGACTGAGACACTACGTCAAAGGCTGGCCAGTCTGTGTAGTCGTTGCTGGCGCTGCGCGGATCGCCAAAACCGCGGATGCAGGCGTACACCAAGCGGGGGTTGCGCTCGGCCAGCTTTTCATACGACAGCCCGAGCCTGTCGAGCACACCGGCCCGAAAGTTCTCGATCAGCACATCGGCCTTGTCGACCAGCGACAGCAGCACCTGCCGCCCTTGTTCGGACTTCAGATCGATGACCACGCCCTTTTTGTTGCGGTTGACGCTCTGGTAGTAGCCGCCCATATTGCGCACCTGATCGTCATCGCAGTAGGGACCAAAGGCGCGGGTCATGTCGCCCTCGGGCGACTCGACCTTGATCACCTCGGCGCCATGGTCGGCCATGAGTTGCGCGCAAAACGGACCGGCGAGCATCTGCGTGAGGTCGAGCACCCGCAAGCCCTCAAGGGCGCCGGCCAGGCCAGCGCTGGCGGCTGAAGCTGCGGTGTCTGCAGAGGGCGAAACAGCGGGTTGATTCATTTAAACATCCGGATGTCTGTACGTCCGGACATCTTCACATGCAGGGCTGAGCTTGTCAAGGATGCTGGCCCGGGGACGGGCTGAGCGTGCGCCAATGTGGACATGCAGCTGCGTTGCTGTGAGCCGGTGCCCCCACCCCAGCCCTCCGCCAGCGGGGGGGTGAGGAATACGCAAGCATCGCGCCGGGGCGACGCACCCACCCGATTTGGCAGGTCGTCGGGGCGGGTGTGGGAGCCGCGCCCTCGCGGCGATGGGCCCGTCTTGCTCCCTCCCCCTCTGGGGAAGGGCAGGGGTGGGGGCATGGGCCTTGATTGAACTGCGGCTTGATGTCGGGGCGTTGATGCCCTCACTGTGAGCCTGTCCAAGAGGCAGAGGGGACAAAACCAGGTAGGCCTCTCCCGCAGGCTCAGAAAACAAGACCAGAGCAGCGCCGCCTCGAATCCAAGCGCCTCAGCACCCAGGCCTTGGACGATGCGCCAAGCCGTGTCCTGCAAAGACTGCGCGATGCTAGGATTTGGCGATGCAGACCTTCATTCGTCGCCGTGACTCATCTGCTCTAGGCCTCGGCCTGAGCCCGTCCTCTGTGCCCCAATTCTGCGATCGCCCGGATTGCGCCCAACCCGCGCGGGCGCAGCCCCATTGGAATGGCGCGCGATGAGGGTGCCCGATCACACGCCAGTGCTGGTGGGCGTGGGCGTGGCCACGCAGCGCGAGGACGACTGGCGCCAAGCCAAGGAGCCGATGGGCCTGATGCTCGATGCGGTGCGCGCCGCCGGGCAGGACAGCGGCAGCGCATCGGCTTTGGCCGGCGCGCAGTGGATTGCGGTGCCGCGTGGCCGGTGGACCTACACCAACCCGGCCGGTGCCATTACCCGCGCGGTCGGCGCCCGCCAGGCCACCACGGTGTTGACCAGCGTCGGCGTGTTACAGCAGACCCTGATTGGCGCGGCCTGCCAACGCATTGCCGCGGGTGAGGTGCACACCGCTTTGGTGGCCGGATCGGATGCTGGCTACCGACTGCTGCGCGCACAGATGTCCGAGCAAACCGCAGGTGAAGACACCGAGCAGGGCGCGCCCGATGAATACTGGGAGCCCGCCGAGGAATTGCGCCACCCGGTCGAGCGCCGCGCCGGCTTGAAGATGCCGGTCGGCCTGTATGCACTGCTCGACAGCGCCTACCGCCATGCCCAGGGCTTGAGCGTGGCCGAGCATTGCGATGCACTGGCGCGCCTGTATGCGGGCTTTAGCCGCATTGCAGCGGCCAATCCGCATGCCTGGCTGCGGCAGGAGTTGGGTGCCGAGGCGATACGCGAGGCTACGTCGCGCAACCCGATGCAGGCTTTTCCCTATACCCGCCTGCATTGCGCCAGCTGGAATGTGGATCAGGCCAGCGCGCTGCTTTTGTGTTCGGCGGGTCGGGCCCGCGCGTTGGGCATAGACCCCGCGCGCTGGGTCTATCCCTGGGCCAGCACCGAGTCCAACCACATGCTGGCGCTGTCGGCCCGGGCGAGTTTGCATGACTGTGTGGGCGCGCGCATCGCCGGCCAGGCGGCACTCGACAGCGCTGGCCTGAGCGCCCAGGACCTGGACCTGGTCGAGCTCTACAGCTGCTTTCCGATTGCAGTTCTGTCGTATGCGCAGGCCTTGGGGCTGAGCACCGAGCGTGAGCTCACGCTGACTGGCGGCATGTCGTTTGCGGGCGGGCCTTTCAACAACTATGAGTTCCAGAGCACCGCGCGGGCGGCCGAGTTGCTGCGCGCCGGCCGTGGCCGACAGGCACTGGTCTCCTGCGTTTCAGGAATTCTCACCAAGCAGGGCTTTGGGCTGTGGGGCATGACGCCGCCAGTCGATGGCTTTTTCCATGCCGACCTGAGCGATCAGGTGGCGGCGCAGACCCAGGTCCGTGAGGTGGTCGACGGTTACAGCGGCGCGGCGCATGTGGCCGCCTGCACCGTGGTGCACGGCCGGGGTAAAACCCCGCGCGCCATGGTCCTGGTCGATCTGCCCGGCGGCCAGCGGGCCCTGGCGACCACCGAGAACGAAGGCTGGGTGGCACGGCTGCAGCAAGAAGAATGGGTGGGCCGTCAGGTGCAGGTGGCCGATCAGGCGCTGCTGCCCTGAGCGATGCCTCGCTGATCCGGACCACCGCCCGGTGCCCTTGCCAAAGGTCGGCGGGCGTCAGAGTGGCTCAGGTGCGGGTGTGGGTCCAGCCACCATCGATGACCAGGGTCGAGCCGACCACATAATCGCCGCGCCGTGAGGCCAGGTAAACCACCGCTGCCTCAATGTCTTCGGTCTGTCCGATGCGCCCGGCCGGCACCTGACTGGCCATGGCCTGCTCATGGTCTCGGGCCAGCACATTCATGTCGGAGGCGAAGGCGCCCGGTGCGATGCAGTTGACCACGATGCGCTCACCGACGAGCGCCAGCGCCAGGCGCTTGGTCAGGTGGATCAAGCCGGCTTTGCTGGCCGTATACGGGAAGGTTTCCCAGGCGGTGGTCGACAGGCCATCGATGGAGGCGATGTTGATCACCTTGGCGCAGCGCTGTTTGGCGCTCTCGCGCAGCAGGGGCAGCATCGCCTGGGTCAAAAAAAATGGCGCCTTCATGTTCAGATCGACCACCTTGTCCCAGCCATTTTCGGGAAAGCGCTCAAAGGGCGCGCTCCAAGCTGCACCGGCGTTATTGACCAGGATGTCCAGCCTGCTTTCGCGGCCCGCCAGGGTCTGCGCCAGCGTGCGCGCGCCTTCGACGGTGGCGATGTCGGCCGGCAGCGCATGGCAGGGCCCGAGGCTGGAGAGCTCGCGGGCGGTGGTCTCGCAGTCTTTTGCCTTGCGTGAGCAGATGTAGACGGTAGCACCATGCTTGAGCAGGCCACCGGCCATCATGCGGCCGATGCCGCGCGAGCCGCCGGTCACCAGGGCGATGCGGCCTTCGAGAGAGAAAACCTGTGTCATCAATTAGGGTGCGGGTGGCCAGGGTCCGAGCCAGCCCAGGCTGTTGGAAATTTCTTCAGCGGTGTTGCGCACTAGGCGGGCTATGGCGCCGAGCTGCGGTGCCATGCGCACGGTGGGCCCGCCGGCACTGACCGCCGCCATCACCCGTCCGTGGGCGTTGAAGATGGGCGCTGCCACCGACATCACCTGTGCGACGGTGCCGCTGTCGGTGGTGCTGACCTGCTCGCGCCTGACCTTGGCCAGCGCGCTCATCAGGCTGCGTCGTGAGCCTACTGTCTTGGATGTGATTTTTTCGAATTGCACCCGACTGAGGATGGCCTCCAGATCGGGCTTGGGTAAATAGGCCAGCATCGCATGTCCGGTGCCAGTGGCGTAGGCGGGCTTGAGCGAGTCGCTCTGCACGCTAAATCGCAGCCAGTTGCCCGACTCCACCACCGACAGGTAGCGGCAATGCAGGCCGTCATCGGTGAGCACGGCCAGAAAGCTGGTTTCGCCGGTGCGGCGGCTAAGATTTTGCAGCTGCTCATGTGCGCATTGCGGAAAATTGCTGCGCGCGCTTTCGGCCATCTGGGCGCCCAGCGCGATAGAGGGTGCGCCGAGCTTGTACAGCCCCTGATCGAGTAACAGGTGGCCGCCGGCCTGCAGGGTCTTGAGCATGACGAACAAGCTGGTCTTGGGCACCCTGAGTGTCTGGCACAGCTGGGTCAGAGTGCAGCCCTGCGGGTGCTGGGCCAGATGTCCCAGCACCTGCAGCACCCGGACAATGGCGCGCGGGCCGCTGTTGGAGCCGTCCAGGCCTTGCAGCTCAAACATGGGCGGGGTTCAGCGCATTATTCAGGCTGGATTCCGGCCAGCGCGAGGTTGCGGCCCCAGATGTCCAGCTGCCGCTTGACCAGCTCGGTAAAGGCCGGCGTGTCCGAGGGAGTCGGCTCTGCGCCCAGGGCGGTGATGCGCTCGCGCACCTCGGGCTTGGCCAGGCTGCGCGTCAGCGCGGTCGAGACCTTGCTGACCACCTCCTTGGGCAGCCCGGCCGGGCCGAACATGCCGGTCCAGGCGGCCAGGTCGAAGTCCTTCAGGCCCAGGGCTTCTTCCACGGTGGGCAACTCGGGCGCCAGGGCCGAGCGCTTGGCCGAGGTCACGGCCAGGGCGCGCAGGCGGCCCGATTGCAGGTGCGGCCGCGCCGATGCCAGATCGACCACCAGGAATTGAACCAGACCGGCCACCACATCATTGAGGGCGGGCGGGCTGCTCTTGTAGGGCACGCCCACTGCGCCGAGCTGCTTGAGTCGGTTGATGGCCTCGCAGGGGATTTGCACCGTCGGCGTTCCGTAGGCGTAGGACATCTTGCCTCGGTTGTTCTGTGAATACGTCACCAGCTCCTGCGCGGTGCGGATCGGCAGGCTCGCATTGACCGCCAAAATAAAGGGGAAGTAGGCCACCCCGCCTATGGGCGTGAAGTCGGCGATCGGGTCGTAGGTCAGCTTCTTGAACAGGTGGGGGTTGACCGAATGCGTGGTGTTGGAGGTCAGCATCAGGGTGTAGCCGTCGGGTGCAGATTTGGCCACCGCGGTGGCGGCGATCTGCGCCGAGGCGCCGGGCCGGTTGTCTACCACGAAGGGCTGCCCCAGAGTCTGCCGCAATTCCTCGGCCATCAGGCGGCTGATGATGTCGGTGCCGCTGCCTGGCCCGAAGCCGATGATGATTTTCACCGGGCTCTGTGGGTAAGGCGCCTGGGCCGTGGCCAAGCCTGAAAGTGTGCCTGCGCTCAGGCCGGTCATCCATTGATTGAATTGACGACGTTGCATGGTATTTCCTCCAGTGGGGGGTGGGTTGAATAGGGCGGTACAGTCATTCATCTCGTGATGGGCTTTCATGTGGCGCACAGCACCGCGCCGCTGGCCACCAGGGCGTTGCGGCGGCTCTCTTCATAGCCCAGATCCTGCAGCACCTGCAGGCTGTGCTCGCCCAGGCGGGGCGCGGGCCGCACCCAGGGCAGTGCCTGGCCGTCGACCAGCCAGGGCAGTCGGACCAGCGGCACGCCCTCGGACTCGATGAAGGTCTGGCGCTCTTGCGCCATCGGGCCGCGCGCGGTCTGCTCCAGGCCGCTGACCCGGGTGACCGGCACACCCGCCTGGGTAAAACGGGCCACCCAGTTGTCGACGTCGTCGCTGGCCAGCCGCAGGCTGATCTCGGTCTCGAGTTCCTTGATATGGCGCGAGCGCAGCGCGACGGTCGCAAAGCGGGCATCGCTGGCCAGCTCGGGGGCTTGTAGTACCTTCACGACGGCCTCCCACAGTCGCTGGCTGGGCGCAGCCAGCATCAGCTCGCCGTCGCGGGTCGGGTAGCACTGGTAGGGCGCCGCAATCGGGTTGCCCGAGCCGGCCTTCGGCGGGCGCTGGCCGCTCATGCGCGCTGCGCTAGCCTGGTAGGGCACCACGCTGAAGGCGGTGTCGATGAGGGCGGTTTCCATGTGCTTGACCGCCTGACCCTGGCGACGCGCCATGATGGCGGCCAGGATGCCCATCGCGATCCATTGACCGGTGCCCAGATCGATCATCGATGGCGCGCAGCGGGTGGGCGGCATGCCCTCGTGGCCATTCATCTGCATGATGCCGGAATAGGCCTGCACCAGCGGGTCGTAGCCTGGCATGGCCTGGCCGGTGGGACCGGCGCCAAAGGCGCTGAGGTCGTAGTACAGCACCTGCGGATTGGCCCGGCGGGCGGCCTGCTCGCCGATGCCCACCCGGTCGGCCACGCCCGGACGCATGCTCTGTAGCACCACATCGCAGTGCGCCATCACATCCAGGGCCACCTGCACAGCCTCGGGAATTTTGAGGTCGAGGGCTAGGCCGCGCTTGCCGGCGCTCATGTGCCGGTGGGTCAGGCTCAGGCCATCGACGATGGGCGGCCAGGCGCGCGCGTCGTCGCCCTTGGGAGCTTCGATCTTAATCACATCCGCGCCCAGCTGGGCCAGGATCATGGTGGCAAATGGGCCGGCCATGTTGGAGCTGAAGTCGGCAATGCGCACGCCCTGGAGCGGGCGCAATGGGCCGATGTCAACGGGGCTGTCTTTGCTCATGAAAGTACTTTGTCCTCGCGCAATTTCTGCAGATCGGCCGGGCTGTAGCCCAGCGCGCTGACGATGGTGTCTGTATCGGCGCCTATACCCGGCGGCGCGCCGGCTGGGCCTGCCGGCGTGGCGCTGAAGTCCACCGGAGTGGCCACGCCATTGGCCGGCGCGTCGGCGCCGCTGGCCGCAGCCGGCTCGGCAGCATCGGGGACATGCACAAAGGCACCGGCGGCAATGGCCTGCGGATCGACGATGACCTCATCAATGGACTGCACCGGCGCCCACCAGACATCCTGCGCGCGAAAGATCTCTGCCCATTCGGCGCGGCTGCGCTGGGCCAGGGCGGCATCGAGCTCGGCCACCAGGGCCGGCGCATTGCGCCTCCGGTCGCGCGGCGTCTTGAAGCGCTCGTCATCCATCAGCGCCGTCAAGCCCAGGGCCGAGGCGATCGCTGGCCAGTGACGCTCCGATTGCGCGCCGACCAGCCAGAACCATTTGCCGTCGCCGGCGCAGTACAGATTCATCAAGGGGTTCTGCGGCTTGGTGCGCGGCGGAGGCGAGGCCGCGCGGCCCAGCCCGATGCGCGAGGACACATCCATGCCTATGCTGTAGATGCCGGTGCGCAGCAAGGAGGTCGCTACCAGCTGACCCTGGCCGCTGCGTTCGCGGTGAAACAGGGCCGCGCAGATGCCAGAGACCAGCGACAGCGCGCTGACGTTGTCACCGAGGCCGCCCGGCAGGATGGGCGGCTGGCCGCCCGCGGGCGTGGCGCGCTCAGCCAGTCCGCTGCGGCCGGAGAAGGCGGCCATGTCATAGCCCGGCGCGTCGCTGTCGGGTCCTTGCAGGCCGTAGGCGGTCAGGCTGGCATAGATCAGGCGTTTGTAGCGACTGCGAAGGCTGTCCGGGTCCAGTCCGACGCGGGCCAGGAACTGCGGCCGCATGTTTGTGACGAAGACATCGGCGGTGGACAGCAGGCGCAGCATCAGCTCGCGCCCCTGCGCCTGATTGATATCGAGGGCCAGACTTTTTTTGCCGCGGTTGTAGAGCTCAAACGGCGGGCAGCGTGGCTCTTTGGAGCCCGAGAGCGCAGCAAACAGGCTGCGCATCGGATCGCCGCCGGGCATCTCGACCTTGATCACCTCGGCGCCCCAGTCGGCGAGGATGCCGCCGGCCGCCGGGCCGGCCACCCACAGGCCCATCTCGACCACCCGCACCCCAGCCAGTGCACCGGGCGCCATCAGTGGGTCCTCCGGCCGCGAAACACCGGAGCTCGTTTTTCCATGAAGGCGCGCGGGCCTTCCTTGGCATCGTCCATGGCCGCGTTTTCCTTGGTGCACTGGGTCTCGATGGCAAAGGCCTCTTCCAGCGGCAGGCCGCTGGTGCGAACCATGACCTCCTTGGTTTTTTCCAGCGCCACCGGCGCGCCTAGGCTGACCTGTCGGGCCAACTCCATCGCCTTGTCCAGCACCTGCTCGGGCGGCACCACCCAGTTGACCAGGCCCATGGTTTGGGCCCGCTCGGCCGACACCGGCTCGCCCAGCATCAGCAGTTCCATCGCATGGGCCCAGGGCACTTGGCGCGGCATGCGCACCAGCGAGCCGCCGCTGGCAATCAGCCCGCGGCGCACCTCGGTGACGGCCAGGTTGGCCTGGCTGGACATGACCCTCAAGTCGGTGGCCAGCACCAGCTCGGCGCCGCCGGCATGGGCATGGCCGTTGATAGCCGCAATCACCGGCTTGAAGAAACGGGCGCCGCGCAGCAGGGCCCGGCCCAGCGCTTTTCGGTCGGCCGAGAATTTTTCTTCCCAGGGGCCGACCGGCGCACGGGTGCGCATCATCAAGGGGATGAGGCTGCCCATATCACCCCCGGCAGAAAACGCCTTGTCGCCGGCGCCTGTGATGACGATGGCCCGTACATCGTCGTCTTGCGCCACCTCGTCCCAGAAGGCGGCCAGCTTGACCACCATTTCGGGCGAGAAGGCATTGCGTTTTTCGGGCCGGTTCAGGGTGACCAGGGCCACCTCGCCGCGGCGTTCAACGATCAGGTCCGACATGGCTCTTGTCCCTGCTGCATGGCTCTGTTGCTTTCAAGAAATTGCTAGAACGCGCTCTTGCGCCAGCCGGCGCAGGCCTGGGTAATCGGCCTTGCCGTTAGGGCCACGGCCCATGGTCTCGACCACGATCAGGTGGCGCGGCACCTTGTGGCCGGCCAGGCGGCCGCGTGCATGGTTGGTGATTTCATCAAGGGAGAGCATCTGGCCGGGCTGCAGCTCGACCACCGCGCTGACGCTCTCGCCAAAGCGCTCATGCGGCACTCCGACCACGACCGCGTCGCGCACCTGGGGCAGCAGCTTGATGCATTCCTCCACCTCCTCCGGGAAGACTTTTTCGCCGCCGGTGTTGATGCTCACCGAGCCGCGACCGAGCAGGGCGATCGAGCCGTCGGCCTCCAGCCGCGCGTAGTCGCCTGGGATGGCATAGCGCACGCCGTCGATCACCGGAAAGGTGGCGGCAGTTTTTTCCGGATCGCCGTAATAGCCGAGCGGCACGTTGCCCCGCACCGCAATGCGGCCGATCTCGGGGCTGCCCGGCGGCAGGTGCCGGCCTTGCGCGTCGAGCACCACCGCATGCTTGCCGGGTTTGAACTGCGCGGCCTCGCCCCCGCGTTCGCGCGAGGAAATTGCCCGCCCCATGCCGCTGGCTTCGCTGCTGTTGAGAAAGTCGACCAGCACTGCCGCCTTGGCATGCCGCAGCAGGCGCTGCTTGTTAGGCTGGCTCCACATCATGCCCGAAGACGAGACCGCCTTGAGGCTGGCCAGCTGCCAGCGCCCGGGCTCGGCATCGAGCGCATCGACCATGGGCCGGCAAAAGGCGTCGCCGACGATGCACAGTTCGCTCACTTGGCGCTCGTCCACCGCGCCCAGCAGTTCGTCCATCTGCAATTGGCGGTGGGTGAGCGTGACCACCTTGCCGCCGCGGTTGAGCACCGTCGATGCGAACACAAAGGCGGTACCGTGCATCAGGGGCGCGGCGGGCAGTCCTACCGGCAGTTGGGCGCTGTTGCTTACCCGCTGGCGTACCAGCTCCATGTCGGCCGCGGGTGGGTCTGCGGTGGTGTTGGAGGCCATGTACAGGTCATGCTGCTGCCACATCACCCCGCGCGGATGGCCGGTGGTGCCGCCGGTGTAGATCAGGATCAGGTCGTCGCCCGAGCGGTCCCAGGCGGTGGCCGGCGGCTCGGTCAGCGGCTGGGCCTGGGCCTGCCAGGGGCTGGCCCAGGGCGGGCAGTCGGCGACCTCACCGACGCACAGCCAGGCGCGCACCTGGGTGCAGCGCGTACGGATCTCGTCGATGGTGTGGCGCAAAGCAGCGTCGAATACCACCACTGCGGCGTCGGCGTTGTCCCACAGCGAGCGCAGCTCCTCCTGGGTATAGCGGTAGTTGGTATTGACCGGCACCAGCGAAGCCTTCAGGCAGGCAAAAGCGGCCTGCATGTATTCGGGCCCGTTGTACATGTACAGAGCCACTTTGTCCTGACGCTGGCAGCCAGCGGCCAACAGCCAGGCCGCCACACCGTTGGCGCCTTGGTCGAACTCGCGCCAGCTCTGGCTGCGCTGTCCATGCTGCTGTGCAATGGTCTCGGGCTGCAGCTTAGCAATCGTCTCCCAGACGTCGGCGAAATTCCAGCGCCGGGCGATGCCGGGGGCTGGCGCTTTGGGTGTGGGCAGAGCTGCAGCGAACATGGTCAATATTCTGAATCGGATCAAACAAGTTCTGAATTCGGAATTTTCTCCGGTTGCCATTTTTCCTTTGATGCGCAGCGCAGATGGCGGATTTTCGGTCGGGACAGTTCCTCTTTCGGAACAAACAGACGGAAAGAAATAATGGTTCGCCAGTCAGCATCTGGCGCGCTTGCAGCGCTCGATCCCCGACGAGTTCGTGCGGCAGCTGGTTGACTTCAGCAAGACCTTGCGTGTGGGCAATCGCCTGGACCCCGATGTTCAGCTGGGCCCGCTGATTTCGGGCAAGCAGCTCGACAAGGTGGTGAACTATGTGAAGATCGGCGAGAAGGAAGGCGCTCAGTTGGCCGGCGGCGGGCAGCGCCTGGGTGGCGACCATGCCAAGGGTTATTTCATCGAGCTAACCGTTTTCGGCCAGGTCAAATAGCATGTCGATTGCGCGCGAGGAGATCTTCGGCCCGGTGGTCTCGGTGATTCCTTTTGACGGCATCGACGACGCGCTCAAGATGGCCAATGACACACCCTAAGGCCTGGGCAGCGCGGTCTGGACCGAGAATTTGTCGACCGCCCTGCGCATGACCGACGGCATCAAGGCGGGGACCGTTTGGGTCAACTGCTACGGCATGCTCGATCCCAGCATAGGCTTTGCCGGCTACAAGATGAGCGGCTACGGTAACAAGGGTGGCCCGCAGCATGTTGACGGCTTCCTCTACCAAAAAGTCGTCTACATCAAGAAGAGGTGAGCGCAGGCGGCGCAGTGCAGCGCCGCCTGCGCTTGCGGGTCTGGCCTCAACCCACCTTGGCGTACTTGCCGGTGAGCTGTGGCGTCAGGCCTTCCAGGCCCTTTTGGGTGCGCTCCAGGCGGGTCTCGCGCGACCAGGTGCGTTTGAGATCGTCGCGCACATTGATTTTGAGCCGGCCCATGCCTTCGCATTCAAGCTCAACCAGGTCGCCGTCCTGGAAGGATGACAGGCCGCGGTGGTTGGTGCCGGTGGCGATGATGTCGCCGGGCTCGAGGTCGTGGATGTGTGAGACCCATTCGATGCAGCGCGGGATCTTGTGGGCCATGTCGTCGCTGTTGAAGTTCTGCTTGAGCTGGCCGTTGACCCAGAGCTTGATCTGCAGTTTTTGCGGGTCGGGCACTTCGTCAGCGGTCACCAAGTAAGGCCCGATCGGCGCGAAGGTGGCGCGCGACTTCATTTGGTAGAACACATTGGTCGGCGGCACCACACCGCGGGCCGAGCCGTCGATGAAGTTGATGTAGCCGAACACATGGTCCATGGCATTGGCGGCTGACACCCGGCTGGTGGGCTTGCCGATCACCAGGCCCAGCTCGGCCTCGCCCTCGAAGACCGAGGCCGGAAAATCAGGCAGCACCATGGTGTCGCCGTGGCCGATGATGCAGCCAGGGGACTTGTGAAAGGCGTTGATGGCCGCCGGCTCCTTGAGTGTGCCGTCTTCCATGTAGTTGACCGCCATGCATTCAATGTTGGTCGGCTTGGGCACCGGCGGGCGGATGCGCACCGAGCCTACCGGCACGCCGCTGCCGGCGGCCACTGCCGCTTCGATGCGCGGGCGCAGATCGGCAAAGTTGGCGATCACGCTGTTCATGCGGTCACCGGGCCCGCTGTGCGGGATGTTGGCGATGACGGCTGTGACATCGACCACCTGATCGCCTTTGAGTACGCCCAGGCGAAAGTCGTTGAAATGCAGCAGTTTCATGATGGAGTCTTCCCTCGTGGTGTGGTGTGGATGAGGCTCGGCGGCTTCTCGCGCGAACCCCTCTCGGGCCCCGATTGTGCCCTTATACGCCTGTCATTTTGGCCAGGTTAGACCAGGCTCCCTGGCTGCTTCAGGCCTCGATGCGCGCCGTCTGTATCACGCGGCGCCAGCGCTCGATTTCGCTCTGTATTTGTTGGGTGAGCTGGGCGGGCGTGTTGCCGATGGCGTTAAAGCCCAGCTCCACCAGTTGCTCACGCGCTCCGGGTGCACCCAGGATGGCCACCACCTCGCGCTGCAGGAAGGAGATGACGGCCGCGGGCGTGCCGGCCGGGGCCATCAGCGACTGCCAGGTCGACGATTCCTGGTCCGCAAAGCCTGCCTCGACGACGGTGGGTATTTGGGGCGAGGAGGCAAAGCGCTGTGCGCTGGTCACCGCCAGTGCTCGCAGCAGGCCGCCGCGCACCAATTCTTTGACCGCTGGCAAGGTGGTGCAGCCAATGGCGATTTCGCCGCTGACCACCGACTGCACCGCCGGGCCAGCGCCCTTGAAGGGGATGTGGGTCATGTCCAGCCCCAGGCTGATCTTGAGTTGCTCGACCGATAAGTGCGCCACCGTGCCTGAGCCGGCCGAGACATAGCTGAACTTGCCGGGCTGCGAGCGCACCAGATCGGTCAGCTGACGCAGGCTCTGCACCTTGACCGAGGGATGCACAAAAAACACATGGGGACTTTCGCCGACCATGGAAATCGGCGCGAAGTCTTTGAGCGGGTCGTAGGGCACTGATTTGTACAGGCTGGGGTTGACCACATAGGTCGATGAGGCCAGCAGCAGGGTGTGCCCATTGGGCTGGGCCTTGGCCGCCGCGCCCATGCCGATGTTGCCGCCAGCGCCGGCCATGTTCTCGACCACAAAGGACTTGCCGGTGCGCTCGCTCAAGCGCTGGGCCAGCCAGCGGCCCATGATGTCGCTGGGCCCTGCGGGGGCAAAGCCAACGATGATCTTGACCGGCCGGTCCGGGTAGTTCTGCGCCCAGGCGCTGGGCATCAGGCTTGCTGCGCCGGCGGCGGCCAGCCAGTGACGGCGGTTCAGGTGGGGTGTGTGCATGGCGTGGTTCTCCCTGATGAGGTGCGGGTCTGACTGATTCAAAGCGTCATCAGGCTCAATGCTCTCACATCGGTGATGAAGCTGTGTGCGGGTGCGTGGGCGATGAACAAAGGCAGCCCGGCCGCCTCGGCGGCTGCTTGTGGAGTGACGCCACAGGCCCAGAAGACCGGCACCAGCTCATCGGGCAGGGCGGGCACCGGCCCGCCAAACAGCGGCTGCGCGAGGTCGGCGCCGATGGCGGCGGGGTCGCCGATGTGGATGGGTGCGCCGTGGTTGTGCGGAAAGCGCGCGCTGATGCGGCTGGCCAGCTCGGCCTGCGCTGGCGTGAGCCAGCGCATGGTCACGATCAGCGGACCTTGAAAGCGGCCGACGGCTTGGGTCGGGACGCTGCTGGGGAGCACCCAGCGGTGGCGGTGGGTGGGGATGCCGGCTTCTTCAAAGGGGCCGTCGAAGGTGATGCCCGAGCCGATCAGAAAGCTCACCAGGTCGGCTCGCCACAGCGCGCTGATGTCCTGGCGGTCGGCCTGGCGCTGGCCGTCCTGCCAAACCGCATAGCGGGCGCAGTCGGTGCGCAGGTCGGCGCCAGGCGCCAGTTTCAGCGGCTCGGTCTGCCCCGGGCGCGTGACTTCGAGCACCGGGCAGGCGCGCGCATTGCGCTGGCAATAGCTCCAAAAATCGTCGGCATGCTCCTGGGGCAAGATGGCCAGATTGCACTGCAGAAAACCCAGCGCCTGGCCGCGGCTGGTGCCGCTGAGCAGGCCCTGGCGGATGAGTGCACGCAAGCGCTGCGCCTCGTGCGGGCCGGGCTCGGCACTCAAGGCGGGTAGGCTCAGGGTATCCATGGTGCTGGGCCTTCAGGCCGGCACTTCACATTCATAGACCTGGGCATGGCCGCTGCGGTCTGAGGTGAAGACCACCTGGCGCTGGTCGGGTGAAAAGCGCGGATGCGGATGGGTGTGCTGCGGCGCATAGACCTTTACCGGCCCGTCGTTGTAGGGAAAGGGGCCAGCCCAGTGGCTGCCCACCGAGCTGGCCTCGGACAGGCACAGCAGCCGGCCGTCTTCGGCCGGCCCGCGCGCCGCAAAAGTGTGCAGGCCGATGTCAGGAAAGTTGGTGTCGCAGACAAAGCGCTGGCCGCTGGGGTCCGGGTAGGCATGCCAGGCGGGAAAGCGGGTGATGGTGCGGCGCTCGCCGGTATCGACCTGTATGGCCTGCATGCCGTGGGGCCAATCCACAAAGGCGAGCTCACGGGTGCCCGCAATCCAGCTTTCGTGGGTGATCCATTGGGCGGCGCTTTCACGCTGGTACAGGCGCTCATGGCGGCGGCCGTCGGCAGTGGCGATCCACAGCCTGTCGGTCATGGGGCCGGCATAAAAAATGAGTTCGGGGTCGTCGGGGCAAAACTGGGGGTGGCCGATGATCTCGTTGTCTAGCGCTTCATGCGAGTGCTGATGGACCAGATCGATGAACAGCATCTGCGATCGGCCTTGGCGGCGAATCGGTATGGCCCAGAGCCGGCCGTCGCAGGAGACGGTGGTGGTGCCCATGGCCGCGCCGACCATGCCCTCAAGCTGATTGGGTTGGCGCTCAAAGGGGTGCAGCAGCTCTTCCTGCAGGGTTTGCATGTCGAGCCGGAAGGCGCCCCGCGCGGTGGTGAACAGCAGGTGGCGGCCGTCGGCCGTGGGGTGCAGTGACCAGGCGATCAGGTCCGGGTGATCGGTCAGCTGCAGCAGCTGGCCACTGCCGCCGGCCTGGGTGCGCAGCTCGGCATAGAGCTGGGGCTGGCCGCTGCGGTGCGAGACAAAAAACAGGTAGCGCATGGCTTGGTCATGCGCCGGTACAAAAAAGAAGGGATGGTGGTGGATGCAGGGCGCGTCGGTCACCTGGCGCAGCCGTGCGCCGGTACGCGCGTCGGTATGCCAGCGCGTCTCGCTCGGGAGCAGCTGCCCCTTAGCCATGGGCTGTGGCCTATTCAGGCTTGAAGCCGGCGCCGCGCAGCAGCTCGGCGCTTTGCGCCACATCGGCGGCGATGAAGCGGGTGAACTGCTCCACGCTTTCGGTGATGCCGTCGACGCCCAGGGCGGCAAAGGCGCCGCTCTTGGTGAGTTCGCTCACCGCTTCGTTGACGGCATTATTGAGGAACTGCACCCGATCAGGCGGCGTGTCCAGCGGCGCCCAGATGCCGTACCAGCTGGTGTAGACCAGGCCCGGCATGCCGCTTTCGGCAGCGGTGGGGATGTCGGGTGCGATCGAGCTGCGCTTGGCCGAGGTGGTGACCACCGGCTTGACCTTGCCGGTCTTGGCCATGGGCAGCAGGGCGATGATCGAGTCCATCAGGATCTGCGCATGGCCGCCGGCCACGTCGACCAGGGCCGGCGCCGTGCCTTTGTAGGGCACGGTGGTGATTTTCAGGTTGGACTTTTGCGCCAGCAGCAAGGTGGCCAGGTGGCTGGGCGCGCCCATGGCCGGCAGGGCCGCAGTCCATTTGTCTGGGTTTTGGCGCGCCGATTGCACCACCTCGCCCAGCTTTTGCTCGGTCAGGTTGGGTGCGATCACCAGCAGCAGCGGCGCTTCGCCCACCCGCGCTACCGGTGCGAAATCGGTGACCGGGTCGTAGGGGGCCTTGGCCATGACCTGTTTGGCCAGCACATGGGTGGCACCTGAAAACAGCAGGGTGTAGCCGTCGGCTGGCGCGACTTGCACCGCCTTGCCGCCCACGCTGCCATTGGCGCCGGCCCGGTTTTCCACCAGCACCGACACGCCCAGGCGCGATTGCATCTGGCGCGCAATCAGTCGGCCGGCGGTATCCACGCCGCCTCCCGGCGCAAAAGGCACGATCATCTTGATCGGCGCATCGGGAAATCGACTCTGGGCCCAGGCGGGTGCCAGGCTGAGGGCCAGCAGCAGGCCGCCCCAGCAGGAGGTACGGCGGATTTTGGAGACAGCTTGGGTCATGGACTTTCCTTGGGTTGGGATTTAGGCGATACCGCGGTGCTCTTCGATCGAGGCAATGCTGGTGTGCAGGGCCTCGAGCAACTCGCTCCATTCTCGGGGACGCAGGTCATGGCCGGGCTGGGCCAGGGTTTGTAGCAAGTCGCTCAGCGCCCTCTGACCCTGATCGGCCTGCGCCAGGGCCGGAGCGATCAGGCCAGCCAGGCGCGGCTGGTGGCCAAAGCGCTGCTGCAGATGGTCGAGGATCATGCCGTCGAGCATGGCCACATCGATGGCCGCATCGCCCGCGCAGACGCAGCCCAGGGCCAGCCCAATGCGACCCTGGCCGCAGCGCTGCCAGCGCGCAAACAGCAGCGTGGCGCGCACGCACAGGCTGTTGCGGTCCAAAGCAGGGCCGGCGTGGGTGCGCGGCCGGCGGCGCACTGCCGCTGCAGGCTCGGTCTGCGCTGCGGCGCGGGCCCGGCGGCGCTGGCTGGCCGCCAGTTGCGACAGGGCTTGCTTCACGAGGCGGCTCCGGTTTGCAAATCGTGCTCGGCGATTTCCTGCGCGCTTGGCTCGACGCCGTAGGTCTGGCGCGCCTCCTGGGCGCTGATGTAGCCCATGCGCAGGTCGCGCAGCACCGCACTGCGCTCGCGCTGCTCGGGCGGGCCAAAGCCACCGCCGCCGCCCGAATGCAGCACATAGGACTCGCCCGCCTCCAGCCGCATATTGACCTTGCCGCTGCTGTAGAGGGTCAGGCTGCCGTCTTTCTTGCGCGTGCCGACCTGGTTGCCCATCGCACTGTGGCCGCCCAGCAAGCCCCAGGGTGGGTGTTTGACCCGGTCGATGCGGGTCTGGTAGTTGATGCGGGCCAGCGCCATGACTTCGGCCTGCGCGCCCAGGCCGCCTCGGAACTGGCCCGCGCCGCCTGAGCCTTCGCGCAACTGGTAGTACTTGACCAGCAGGGGAAATTTGTTTTCCACCTGCTCGCTGGGGCCGTTGTGGGTGTCGCCGTCGTTCATGCAGACGGTGACGTTGACGCCGTCTTGGTTGTGCTTGGCGCCCCAGCCGCCGCCGATCAGGCCGCCCAGGTAAATCCACAGCTTGCCGTCGCGCGGATGGATGCCGTTGACGTTGGCGATCATCAGGTCGGCATGGTGGCCGGCGATGGTTTTCTCGGGGATGGCCTGGGCCAGCGCCTTGAAGATGGTGTCGACCACCGTCATCGGGTAGGTCATCCACACCCGCATGGCCGAAGGGTGTTGGGCGCTGACCACCGTGCCCGGTGGCACGATGACCTTGAGCGGGCGGAAATTGCCGTCGTTGATCGGATGGTCGCTGGCCAGGGTCAGGCACTTGAAGGCCACCTGCGCGCAGGCCACGCCTGCGCCGGAGTTGTAAAAGCCCTTGACCTGCGGGCTCACGCCGCTCAGGTCCACCGTCATCTCGTCGCCCTGGATGATCACCTTGACCCGGATCGGGATGGGCTGGTCCAGGTCGACCGCATCGTCGTCCATGAAGGACTCGGCCTCATAGACGCCGTCGGGCATGGCGCTGACCTGGGCGCGGGCTTCGGCCTCGGTGTGGTCCATGATGGCGTCGATCGCCAGCTGCCAGGGCCCGGCGCCGTAGCGCTCGAGCATGTCCTGCATATGACGCGCACCGACTCGGCAGGCTGACAGCTGTGCCTCCAGGTCGCCGGCGGCGCGGTCCTGTCGCCGCACATTCATCAGGATCAGCTCGCGCATCTCCTCATTGAGCACGCCCCGGCGGTGGTACTTGACCCGCGGGATCTGCAGGCCTTCGGCATAGATGTCGGTGGTCACGCCATTGAGGATGCCGCCGATGTCCTGCCAGTGCGCCATGCAGGTGGAAAACGCGACGATTTCTCCCTCATGGAAGATGGGGATGGAAAAGGTCAGGTGGTTCAGGTGCGCGCCGGTGATGTAGGCGTCGTTGGTCAGCAAGATGTCGCCAGGGTGTATGTTGTCCAGGCCCCAGTGGGCGATCTTGGCCTTGACCACATCGCTCATGCCCCGGATGAACATGGGCAGGCCCAGTCCGATGGACAGGGTCTGCCCGTGGCGGTCAAACAAGCCCACGGTGAAGTCCAGCGCCTCGTAGATGATCATGTTGTAGGAGGTGCGCATCAGCACCGACTTCATCTCCTCGGTGGCAGCCACCAGGCTGCCGCGCACCAGCTCGACCGTGACCGGGTCGGCGCGCTGGATGGCGGCGCTGCGCTGGCGGGCTGAGGGGCGCGGCCTGAGTGGGGTGGTCGCCCGGGCCTTGCGCTGGCTCGTTGGCGTTGCGGCGGCTTCAGCGGCTGCGGGCTTGGGGGTGCGGCGTTTGCTCATGATCGGGGCGTGCTTTCAAGTGCGTTCACTGCATTCATGGCGAGGAGGCGCCGAGCGCGATCGCGATGTGTAAATTGCCATAGGCGTCGACATGCAGGCGATCGCCTGGCTGCACAACGGTGGTGCTGGCGTGTTCTTCGATCAGAGCCGGCCCGACCAGCCGGTTATTGGCCCGCAAGGCTTCGCGGGCGTAGACCGGCGTGGGGAGCCAGCCCTGGGGCTCAAAGTAGACCTGGCGCTGGCCGCGTTTGGCCGCTGCTGGAGGTACCCGGGTGCCGGTGGCGATTTTCTCGAGCACCGGCTTTTTGAGCACGCCGATGATGGTGCTGCGCAGGCTGACGATCTCGGCCGGCTCCTCGGGCGAGCCACGGCCATAGCGCTCGCGGTGCGCTTCGTCGAAGACCGCCTTGATGGCCGTCAGCGATTTGCGGCGGAAGGCCGAGGCTGGAATTTCCACCGTGACCGCATGCTCCTGCCCGATATAGCGCATGTCCAGGTGGCGGCGCAGCATGATGCGCCGCTCGCCGACGTCAGCTTGCTCAAGGGTCTGCAGGCCCTGCGCCTCCAGATCGCTGAACCACTGCTCGAGCTGCGCCAGACTGAGCTCGGCCAGGGTGATGAAGTGCGAGCGCACCAGATCGCGCCGAAAGTCGGCCAGCAGCATGCCGAAGGCCGAAAAATGCCCGGG
>Ga0222712_10000906_pt1 | contig 37892 bp, 29 predicted proteins | sample C33_657DmetaG_FD_165043 | JGI IMG/M metagenome (GOLD analysis project Ga0222712, IMG submission 165043) | Estuarine water microbial communities from San Francisco Bay, California, United States - C33_657D | ecosystem: Environmental > Aquatic > Marine > Unclassified | place: USA: California... | reverse complement strand
CCCCGGGGGGTCGCGCGCCCTCGTTCGCTCTCCGCGAGCGCGTCCTCGACGACGTCGTCGTCGTCGTACGCCACGTCGTCGTCGATTAAAGCATCGACGTCGAATGCATCGAAATCGTCGGTGTGATCCATGAGGAAAAAACGAAACGAACGACGTCACGGCAACACCGCGTGTGACGTGTGACGACGTCGAGCGCGGTGAATGATTCAATCAATGTCAACCAACGCGCGAAGTGAGTGAATGGTTCAAATTTGAACTCTCTGACAGACAGCTCGAGCGAACGATACGGTCGATTAGGTTTCTTTTCTTTTGTTTACATCGCACTCGAGCGAACGACGAGAGTTACGTTGAACGAACACTACTAGTGATACTCTGATACTACACAGTATTACGACACTCGAACCGCGAATCGAGCGCTAGAATCGCAAAGGCGAGACCGCGGCGCGGAGCGTTTCCGCTCGTCGCACCATGTCCGCGACGCTCGCCGCGAGCGCGGAGTCTTCGCGCGCTCTATCGATGGACGTTTCCCATTCGCGCGCGCGCGCGCGCGTGCGATCGCTCGAGTGTATCAACGTCTCACGTACACTCGCGGCGCCGCGTTTATACGCGATCGTCGAGGGAATCGACGTGAACGAGTCGACCGTCGCCGCGCTCGCCCGCGCGCGAACGGGCGAGCGCTCGTCCCTCGCACGTTCGCCATCGTTCGTCATCCTTCGCGCGAACGCCCCCGAGACAGTCGAAACGTCGTCAGTGCGTTGCTCTTTTTTGATTCTGTTTCTTTGCGCCGAGACCTCGATCGTTTTCGTGTCTTGTCCCTCGTCGGCGTCGGCGTCGGCGTCGAAGCGCGTCATCATCGGTCGTCCTGATCCTGATCCTGATCTTGATCCTACTCCTGCTTCTCGTTCTGCTTCTCGTTCTGGTACTTGTTCTGTGAATTCTCTTACTTTTCGTCGTCGCCCGTCGTGTCGTCGACGCAATCGCACGAGAAACCCTCCGCGGGCGTCGCGCACGGCGTCGTCAAACGCCTCGGCGCGCTGGTGCGCATTCGCGCGTTCGTGCGCGCGCATCTCTTCACGACGACGACGAAGCGCATTCAAACGCGCGTCGTCGGAGCGATCGCTCGTGCTCCACATTGAAGTGCGTGTGGAGCACGAGCGATCGAAGACGACGCGTTCGACGGTGTGACGCTATGGAGGTATGCGTCATTCATCCATGGGTGACGTGACGAACCGACCCAACGCAACGCAACGCGACGCATCACATCACATCACATCACGCACCGACGCGCGCGAATGAATGAGTTATTGAATGAATGAATCATTGAATCATTGAATAATTGAATCATTGAATGATTGAAATCATGAACGACACAAAGGCAATGACGACGAATGGAAACAGAGCGCGAGAACGCGATACAAGGACTGATGTCCACGCGCGCGCGCGAGGACGGTGTTTAGATAAACCATGGCATAAAACATTCGTGCGAGCGGGGAAACACATGAGCGAGAGACAGAAACGAAACATGAACGAATACTGGCACACGTACGGCATAGAGTTTCATTACGGGGATGAAATGTATGATTTCAAGAACCACGAGAGAGGAGAAATACGTGAGGAGACGACGACGAGAACGAGACGCCCGCGAGCGCTCGAACTCGGATTCGGTTTAGGCGAATCGATGTGCGCGAGCGCGAGGGCGAGACCGGATGTAGACTTTTTTGGATGCGAAGTGCATAAACCAGGCATCGCGACGGCGTTAGGGACGATCGCATCGTACAATCTGACGAACGTCAGAGTGGCGAACATCGACGCCCTTTGGTTGTTACGAGATTTCATCGCGAACGAGAGCTTGGACGAGTGCTGCGTTTACTTTCCCGATCCTTGGAACGGGGAGAATAAAGCCAAGCGAAGGTTGGTGAATCCACTATTGATTGAATTGCTACAGCGCACGCTCGTGCGCGGTGGAAGGCTGAACATCACGACGGACGATGATGATTATAAGCGACACATTACAGAGGTCTTCGCGGCGTATTCTGCAACGTGGCGGCCGAGCGCCGAGATGTTCGATCGTTTCGATTCGAAATACGCGCGCAAGGCTATCGAAGAAGGACGAACGATTCGTGATTTTGCATTCATTTACGACCCCGTGCGCACCTGATGCGAAAACTTGCAAATTTTAGATTGCGCGTTTGGCGGACTCGGTTCTGGAACGCTCGAGGAAACGACGGCTGGGACCGCAGAGCGCGACTCAAGACCGAACACTTCGCGCGCTCGGCCGCGCCGGTCGCGCTAACCGACGCGCGCGAGAACGTTAAGAAACGACGCTCGGCATGCGCGACAGCGAACAAGCATCGAAGCCGTCGACGGTGTTGAAACCCTCGCTTTGGCGTTGGAATCCCCCCGAAGAAGGTCAGGACGCGCGCTTGCTAGGTCTGTGTCTGTGCCTCACCAGTGCGAGCGTGATCGCGGTGATGGCCCTGAACGTTTTCGGACGACTGTTCGTGGACGTCAACACGTATTCTACCGGCGTCGCCGTCCTTGATGCGATCATGAGAGATGAGTATTACGTCCAAGCGCTTCCGGCGTTGATCCCGGGCATAGTGACGTACGTGTACTTTAACTGGTTAGCGTCGCAATTCTTCGCGAACACGTAATCAAGGTGCGTGAGTGCGAGCATTTTATTGTGCTCTTCGTCGTTGCCTTTTTGCTTTTATTTCGACGATGACGGATTGCGTTAGAGCTCACTTGCGTCGACGGATCGTCCTCCGTGCGACCCGTCGCGGGGCTTTGACGCGTACAGCACGTTTACGCCAGATATAAACCAATGGCGGCGTTCTTCGTACCCGTCGTTGACCTGTCTCGCTGGTACATTTTATAACGACCGACGATCGATGTCGTCCAGATCGTCGTCTTTTCGGGCTCGCACGACGCGATTTTGACCAAACGCACGAGGCTTTACCCCGGGCGGTGCGGCGCTTCATCGCCGGACGCGTCCCAAGCCTCGTGCAACAACCGAAGAGTGCGCCGTGTTGCGCTCTGAGTTTTTCATGCTCGGTTGCGTGTCTTTCAGTTGCACCGACATTACCACAGAACAAGTTCTTTTCGATATTCGACGGTTATTTTTAGGCTCCTCTGCCACGGTTTCCTGAGCTCGCGCGTTGACGGTAAACTGTCCAAAGAGAGCCTTAGATCAAATTTTGCCTCCATGATAGGAAGCCGGTCCGCTCGCCTTTGGGCTATGACTTTCCGGTGCCAAACGGGTGATTACATCTGAACATCGCCTTGATTTTCGACCGAAACTTTCTGATGAATTCTGGTGGAAGAGCCGTATGATCCGCGTGATTAGGAAATACACCTTCTGAAAGTTTCAACCGATGCATTTCTACGCATCGCCGGCGTTGGCAGAGCAGTGCACTGACCAGTCGATCATATCCCAAATGCAGGCGCTGTAAAAAATTTATTATTTCGCTTAGCGTGAGAGAGCGAGTGTAAAGCACGTTGTAGTACTAAATGTTTACATATTTTTAGAATACGTTTGTCTGAACGTCACCAAGCGGAGGTCGCTTGATCGCCGAATGCGGAGCTAGCGGCTTCTTCCCCGACGCGGCTGATGTTTTGATGACGACGTTTTCGTTCCCGGGAGTGCTAAATATACTCGCGTTCATTTCCAAGTCGTGCGTCATCGCTTGAATGGTTTTACCTGCACTACTCATAACATCTTCGAATGAAATCTGATCCGCACGAGCGTTGAGTTTGTTGATGTTCTCCTTCAATGTAGCGTCAGGCCGCACGGGCGTGATGAAACTGGACGGCGGCGCTGTCTTCGCCGGTGTCTTGCGATAAGTTTTTGGCTTCGTCTTGATCCTATGAATTTCGTTTGGCAACATTGTTGGCGTCGGAAGCGCTGTTTGCAACGCTGATGCATCAAGCTTTTCTGCAAACTCATCCACCAACAGAGCCACCTCGGTGTCGAGCTCGTGCATACGCACGTGCTGCTGAAGAGCAGACGCAAGCGTAATGGACTTACGCCGCATAATCTTGATTTCATCCGCAGCGTCTTCTAGAGCAATCTGATGCATCTCCTCTCGTGCCTTGTTTGCGCTTTCATGGTATTGCTCTTGCTTTGCCAGCGAACCCGCGAGCATGTCACGTTGCTCCTCAGACTTGTCGAATCTGTACTGCATTTCTTGCACCGTGGCCTGCAACTCTTTCTGCATGTGCTGGCTCGAATTAAGTTCTTGCTGTAACATCGCCAACTGCTTTTGTGCTTTTACGATTTCACCCTTCAGCCGCTCAGCTTCACTTTGCTTGAATTTGAGTGCATTTTCAAGCTTTTGAATTACTGTGACAGATTTCATCGCAGACTCTTTCGCCTGGGCAGCTTCATTCAACTTTGAGCGCGCTTCGTGTATTTCTCTTTGCAGATCCTTGACTTGACCCGTGCGCACCTCCACCAACTGCTTGTATTCATCGAGTCGATTCTCCATGCTCGCACTCGTGTCTTTAATACTTTCCAATAGCGACATGCTTTCGGCCTGAATCTCATCGGCGTTCGCCCGAGCCTCGTCCGTTTCCTTGCGCGCACTGACAAGCTCCGCTTTTGTAAGCTCGAGCTCAGCCTTTAGCGTAGCCATCGATTCTTCAGCCTTGTACTCGAGGTCAGCGATTGACGTGTACAGCGTGGCAATTTCCAGCTGCGAAGTCTCCCACTTGCTTTGCTTGTCATTCAATTCCGCTCGAAGATGTTGAATTTCTTCCCCAGTCGCAGTCGTCGTGCATGAGCTATCGCGCAACCGAGCTACTTCGACTTCGAGCTCTTCCGACCGCATCACGGCGCTCTGAACCTCAATTTTCAACCGTTGCACTTCGCGCTCGTGTTGAACTTGGAGCAATGAGAGCTCTGCCTCCGTAGCCTTCTTGAGTTCAAAAAGCTGACTTTCTCGCAATGCCAATAAGGCGGCTTTTTCTTCTTGTTGCTCGGTCTCCATCTTAAGGTTGTTCAGCTCTTCATTGAAATTTCGCAACTTTTCATCTCTCTCGGCAAGACCGAATTCGAGGCGCGCAACGTTTGCGCTTTGCCGCTTCTCTGCGGACATCAATTGCTTGAGCATTCGATCGTTTGCTTCAAGCTTCGCATCTTTCTCGATTAATTGACCTTTGAACTCGTTGATCTTCTCATGCAATCCATTAAGCTCGCGCTCAAGAGGCCCCAATTCGGCGCGTTTGTTGTCGTACTCACGATGCAAGTTGTTGAGCTCGGCTTCTTTTGACTGCAAACACGCCTTGATTTCAGATAGCATGGCATCTCTTTGACTCAGTTCACGCCTCATAATGTTCTCAATCTGCTGCTTCTCTTCGCGCAAGTTCTTTTCCTTGAGCTGCATTTCTTTGAGTTCCTCTCGCACTGCCGCGCCTTGCAACCCAGCCGCTTGGAGGTTGGCAAGTTGATCTTGCAGAGATAATACATACGAAACTGCCTCATCGAGCTCGATTTCCTTGGCTTCGACGAGTTCATTACCCTCACGAAGCATCTCATCTCGCTCTTTCATCTCGCTACGCAAATTATCAGCTTCCCCGGTCACTGCCTCAAGGCGCTCCTCGAGGGCGATTTTCTCAAGCGTCCGCTTCTGGACGAGCTTCTCTAAGGTATTGCGTTCGATTTCCATTTTCTCGAACGCTTCTTCGGCGCGTTGACGCTCGGATCTCTCTGCCTCCAAGCACTTCTCTAGCTCAGACTGCACGGCCTCCAGTTCTTGGCGACGCGCTTCGACTTCGGTTTTCAGGCTGCGCGCCAACTGAAGCGCCCTCTGTGCCTCTGTCTCCGCCTCTTGTCGCGCCGCCGCAAGTTTCAATAACTTTTCGTGGCTCGCTCGCACGCCTGCATCGTTGTTGTGCGCTGAGCTTGATCTGCTCTTCACCGCGAGCTCTACTTGATGCCGAGCTTGCTGAAGCTGCGCGCGCAAATCAGCGAGATGTCTGTCCTTGGCTTCGACATTCAACTCTGCCTCCTCTCGATTGCGCTCGGCTCGTTCGAGATCGTCCGTAAGTTGCTGCAACATCGCACCTTGAGCTTCGATTGTAAACTCGCGCTCTTGCACTGCAGTAGCGGCGTCTTGCTTGACTTGTTCGAGCGCCTTAGTCGCGGCCTCCGCAGCACGCTTCTCCTTGCGCAGCGCTCGCGCGTGCTCCTCCTTTGCCGTCAACAACGCTTGCGCTTGCGCTCGAACGGTCGCCATATTGGACTCTAAAGTCGAACGCTCGGCATCTAATTTCTGTAATCGCGTCGTCAAATCTTTTGCGCGCTCCTCTGCGTGCGTGCGGTTCGATTTTTCCGCTTCGAGCGCCGCCTCAGACGATGCCCGAAGCTTGGCCGCGAGCTCCTCCAACGCCGCCTTTTCGCTCTCCACAACTTTCAAACGCGCGCGAACCGCCGGAGAGGGCATGGTATCAACGCACCCTGCGCTCGCCGCTGCATTCGTCGTCGCATTTATTCTTCGGGATGACGATAACGAAAACACCGAGCCTGCCGTTTTCCCTGGTGTTGACGTCGACGCTTGTTCCCCCGCCGCTCGACTGCGTCCAGCGTCCTCTTCGCGTTGCGTGACGTACACTCGTTCTCCTTTTCCTGGCGTGCTCTCGCGCGATCGAGGGAATGAAATGTTCAGAGACGATAAACTCGCTCGTTCGCTTCCTTTTTGCGTCTTCACGAACCCAGCGTAGTCATATTTAATCCCTCGCGTCGTCGTCGCCGTCGTCGTCCCAACCTCCCCGACGTCGCCGCGTCCGCGCGGGTGACTTTCTCGTTGTCCATCACTCGTTTGTCCTCCTTTGTCGTCATCGCGTGCGTGATGTTGTTCTTCTTTGTTCTCCTTCGCACTTTTTCCGTGTCGTCGTCGCCATTCGTCGAGCAGCGCCCGTCGGTCTGTCCCTAGAAGTGGTTTAAACGTCATCCTTGGTCGCGGGAATGATGATGCGTCGTGATTCGCGAACACGAACGCGAACACGAAGACTATACTGAGGTAGGTAGTGTTTCTTTTCTTTTCACCACTCTGTTTCTTTCGTTCGACGCTTTGTACGCTTTGCTTTTATCGACGTCGGCGTCCACGTACGACTCTGCCGTTTCTTCGTTCATCGTTCCATTCGTTCGTTCGTTCGTTCGTTCACCAGTGCAACGTCGCGTTGGGAATTCAAATCGCGTGTGGTGGACGATCGAGCGACCGACCGTGAATGTGACGTGGACGTGATGTGGACGAGGACGACGACGACGACGATGACGACGACGACGAATAAATAATAAATAGAGGGGAACGACGGAGGGGAACGAATGATGGTCGTGTACTTTGATAGTCTATATGTGGATTATACTATATAAAAGAGATACATACTAGAGAGAGACTATAGTCTATAAGAGACCGAACAACACACAACCCACACGGCAAGCCCTCAGCCCTAGGCGACGGGCGCGCGCGCGCGGTCGAGCGGTGAAAGAAACGACTAAGCGCCGAGAACGACGCGCCATTGGCACACGGTCATATCAGCCCCAACGGTGATGACGTAGGAATCATCAAATAAAAACTTAACACGAGTGATCGCCCCGGAATGCGCACCGAACGAACGCGAGAGAGCGTTACGATGAGCGGGGTATTGGTACACGCGAAGGATTCCGCGAGCGTCGCCGACGGCGACGCACGTGCGCGTGTGAGAACGATCGCAGCACGTGATGTCGTCCCCGAGAGAGTAGTTGGGGATGATTCCTTGCACGGGCCAACCGTAGGTGGACGTCCACGTGTACCAATCGACGTTGCGAAGATCCGATGGGAATTTGACTTGCGCGCCGTTGGGCATTTCCCAAAACAACAATTCCGCGCCGGCGCTGGCTGATTGCAAAAGCGCGCTATCCGTGGACCAGTCCATGTTCACAACCTTGGCGGAATGACCTTTGGCGACACCGATGCGTGAGTACTGCTTAGCCACGTCGTAGATGTCGATGGTATTTTCCTCCGAGCCAACGGCGAGGTACTGACCATTCGGGCTGTATTTGAGCGAGCCAATTGGCTCACCGCGGTCTTTTCTCAAGTGCACGGTGTCGAGTGAGTCTGCACTAAATATGATTATTCCGCCGCCTTCCAAGCCGACAGCGATTTGTGTACCATCCGGATGATACGCACAAGAACGCCCTTTGGCGCCTAATTGACGTACCATCACCAAACGTCTTGATGGAATGTCCCAAAGACGAATGGTGGAGTCATCGCCGGTGGTGCACACTTGATGATCGCTTGGGTGCGCGTCGAGCCCCCAAATCTTTCCGTACCCGTGGCCTTGGAAGAGCAAGTTATACGAATACGACGTGGTATTCATCTCAAACACTTCGCCCGTTCGAGTGCCCAAAAGTAGCATCTTTCCGAGCAAGTGCATCGATTTCACGCACGCTGAGGTGACATTTGGGTATTCAAGTGTCACGCTGCGCAACAACATACTTAAATCTGCGGTCCAAAATTTAATGATGCTTTCCGATCCTGCAGAGATTATCATGTCTCGAGTAGCTGTAATAGCTTGCGCAACTTTATGCACCCGCCGAACGTTCGTGCCCAACTGATAGCCTCGAAACAAGTACAGACTTCCATCTTGTGTGCCGACGACGGTGGTATCCGCCGCTGGAAATCCGCAGCACAACGCAGTCTGAATCGTTCCCCGTTTGGAGAACACAGCCTTTCGCCCTTTGAGAGGTTCAGTCGACCAAAACACGCAGTGCTTGACGCCCAGAGTAACGATGTAATCCTGAAACGGTGACCAAGCGATGGTGACAATTTTCTCTGGGCTTCCTGTGCAGCTCGACACGAGCTCACTTGATTGCCAATTGTAAACGCCAATCTTATGCCCCACGTCGCAATCGACAGCACAAAGCTTCGAACCGTCTCGCGAAAATGTCGCTGATACAATCGCTTTTTTAAAGTACCCTTGGATGATAACGATCGGGCGCTTCGTCGAATTGCTGCTCCAAACTATTAATTTAGGATTGCGTCCAGCTTCACCAGTCGCAAAGATGATACCGTTTGGGTGGCGCGCTGAGCACGTCACGCTATCCGTATGACCTTGGGTTTCTTCAGATGCTGGGTTCTCGCACATGAAAACTTGTGAATGTCCGGCTCTGTTGTACACGACACCTAGCGCGGCAGTCGAATACACGACATCGCCAAATGCAGCGTAGTGCAAATTATCTCGAGCGTCGTGCGCGCGATATCCGTGCGCAAATTCGAGCTGCAAGGCTTCCAATGGCGCATTCAAACTATCCGGGTCTCGAACGTACTCATCAGGGGCGTAAATGCTATTGGCGCACGGCAAATAGGCCAATCGACTGCCTGGATCTAATCCACCATCTGGGGGGATCTCCCGCGACGGAGTTGCCTGATACACCCGAAGCGGCACGTACTGCGGAATACCCCTCAAGTGCCCAGTGAAAATCATTTCCTCCATTTTGTTAGATATACCACTCTCGTCGTAGTCTTCAACTGCAGTGAAGATTTCCTCTTCGACATCGCTCGTCATTTCCTCATCGCCTTCATCAGGTTCGTAATGTCGCCATTGAAGCACCGTTCGGTCTGCGCCGCCGATGGTGACTAAGAACTCATCGTTATAACTGAAGCAACATTTAGTGACGTGCAGACTGTGCGCGACGAACTTTTTGTGTTCTGCGCGACCGACATCGCTGGGATATCTGAACAAGCGCACAATGCCATCCTCGTTGGCTGTGGCGACGACTCGCCCATCGCGGCTCCTCGCTACTCCATTCACGTCAGTGCCATCGCTATTCTTTGGCCAAACCCCTTGTACAGGCCAACCTGCGGTGCACGTCCACGTGTACCACTTGATGTCTTTAAGCGAAGCTGCAAACTCGATCAATTCGCACGATGGTATCTCCCAGAAGAGCAACTCAAAGTCTTGCGACACAGATTGCAAGTATTTACTGTCTTCACTCCAGTCGACATGCGCCACTGGCGCTCCGTGACCCTTGCACACACCGGTACGTCTGTAATCATTTTTAGAGTCATACACATCGATGAAGAAATCATGACTCGCCACGGCGAGCCAGCGACCGTCTGGGCTAAATTTGACGTCGCTAATTATTGATCTTCGGTGCTTCTTCGCTGCTAGCTCCTTACCAGTTTTCTCTTCGTACACCATGAAACCACCACCAAAGAAGCCAACAGCGATAGTCTTGCCGTCATTACTATATGCGCATGATCTTGCGCGACTACCAACGTTTCTGCAAGACAGTTGCCGCCTCAAGTACATGTCATAAGTGCGCACCGTTCTGTCGTCACCGGCAGTTATAAACTTTGCTTGCGACGGATGGCAATCTAGTCCCCATAACTCAGCGGTAAACATGGATGCGCTGGTATCAAATACGTTCGCATGTCCTTGGGTAATTATTCGCCTGTTTCTCTTCCAAGCGTCTTCGGTGCTCAGATCGAACTCAAAGAGCTCTCCAGTCGCCGTGCCGACAAGCAACTGCACGCCATCCAAGTACAGTGACTTCACGCAAGCCGATCGACCGTCGTAGTAGCACACTGGCTTCCCTTGTTCGTCCACGATACTTTCAGCTACTTGCCCCATATCCACGGTAAACACTTTTTCCATGTATTGGGTGAAAAACTTAATCTTCCCATCCTTTCCGCCTGTGATGATGTAATCGTCGCTGATGAATATGTCGTGAACTGGACCTTGATGGACATTTTCAAACTTTTGCACGCACTCTTCGCCACCGTCAGCCCACTGATACACCACTCCGTGTTGGTTCCCAGTATACGTACTACCATCAGAGCCGAAAGCGATGGATAAAATCGTGGATGGCGCGCCGATACGTCCGTATACACCATTCTTTCCGACGAGATAGCCATTCTCCATCAACCAAAACTTGATGTGCTTCTCACCCACTGTGACGATGCGCCCGTCGTAAGGGTTGTATTCGCAGTTGAAAATTCGTCGCACATCACCTTTCGAGTTTGCCATAACCTTTTTGTTCTCCCAATCGTACACAGCTATGGAATGCTCATCATCCAACCCAACGGTGGCGAGGAATTTCCCAGTAGAATCAAAACTCATGCTCACTACGGCACGTTGATGAAACCCTCTCAATTCGGCTAAAACTTCGCACGTTTTCGTGCTCCACACGCACACCACTGGGTCCCGTCCCGCTTGCCCGGTGGCGACGATGTCTCGCTGCGGATGTATCGCCAGGCAAAGAATGTCATCCCCGTGAAATGTAAAAAACTGTTGGACGTGCTCGTTCCCGTCGTACACCACCCCTGTCGCTGCGCTTGTGTATACCACCTTACCATCGACGTTATACACTGCATTATGTCTCGTATCGTGTCCTCGGTATCCATACGCGAAATCGAGCTGCAAATCATGCTCTGGCGCTAGGTGCGCGTTAAACGCCGTGGCGTGTGACGTCGGCGCGTGCAGCTCCCCCGCGCACGCTTTGGACGCTAAGAACCCTCCTGATGTGGGTTTTATCACCCCCCCCTCCGCGGCGAATGTTCGTCGTCCGTATCGTTCGTGTAATGTCCCGATCACGTCGTCATCGTCTCGTTCTTCGGTGGTAAATATCCCATCATTCCCGTCGTCCATGTCGTTCACCCCATCGTCCACGCCGTCGTCACCCTTGACGTCGTTGTTCGTGTTCGCCCCTTTATCGCCGACCCCATTCCCGTCGTCGTCCTCGCGATTCTTCGTCGATAACCCGGGAATGAACTTTTTCATGAACGACATCGCGACGCGCGCGCGTGCGTGCGTCGGAGGACTGACGACCTTTGCGACGATTCCGCACGACCAACGCGCGAGAACGTCGAACGATGGACAGAGGCACGAACGGACTCTGGACGCTGGACGATCGAGGGCGTATAGATTCGAGACAGTTTTCAACGCAGGTGTCTCGAATCTCCTCAAAAGTGTCTCGAATCTCCTCCAAAAGTGTCTCGTTTGGTGTGGAGATTGAAAACTGTCTCGAATCTCTGCGTCCCGGACTGGATGATGATGGAAACCAGGGTTGAGGCGCGCGCGAGCGAAGAGACAGGCGCGAGAGACTTGAACATCGAACGATACGATGCCCTAACGAACATACGCGCGACACAGAAAGAAGAGAGTAGTATACATATAATAGAATAGAACACCATACCAGAACACACACGAAGGCACACGGGAGGAAGATATACATAAAGAACACGTCGAGCGCGCGCGCGCGCGACGACGACGCATATCACCGCGTCGCGGCGAATAACGCCAATCCGCGAGACCAAGCGTCGGCAGTCATGCCTCCAGGACAATGGACACACGCCACACCAAGCTGAGCGACGTCGACGCAGTTCTCGCGTTCGTTATCGAAGAATAGCATGTCAGCGTAGTCTACGTCAGCCGCCGCGCGAAGGCGCTCGAAATGCTTCTTTTTCGACCCGCTCGCGATGTCCACGTATGCGATGCAATCCGCGAGAGTGCGCGCACCATCCTCGGAGACTTCAAACATCGTCAATAACGTTCTAGCCCATTGTCCTCGGTGCGTTCGCGAGGCGACGGCGATTTTCGTCCGTTCGAAAATCTCGTGCGCGTCCACCAGCGCGACAGACGCTCGCGCTGCTGGGTACTGTTTGAGCTCCACGCCGGCGCTATCGGTGATCTTTTTTGTGGTTGCATCTTTTGCGAACGGCGCTCCGGCGATCATGTACAGTTCTGGAAACCAAATAGTATCGTCTAGATCATAAACGATGAGTTTCGGCACCGCTTCAGGTGTCGTTGGGACGTCTAAAGGCGCGCAGGCATCGTCCAGAAAAGCAATATCCATGTGCTGCGCGATGCGCTGGGCATACTTGGCCTGGCCTTTGGACTTCGACCGAGGACGTTTTGAAGACGACGCAGATTTTTGTTTCTTCACAACGTCTTGGCGCGGCGATGGCATCGATGACGACGACGAGGCCGAAGCCGTGGTTCGAGACATGGGGCGCGTCCCGGTATGAGGCCGCTTGGTGAGCTGAGAGTATTCTACAGTACAGTATAAATCGATAACAAATAATACAACACGCGCAAGACGAGTGACGCTGCGAGAAATAATCAGTTCACGGTAATGGTGTTGTGATGAGCTTGACGATGATGTACACGACGCGACTGAAGATGAGGACGAGGAGAGCGGGAGAGACGTATGACGTCCAGGCTGAACAGACGGCGCGCCAGCCAGCGAGGCGACCACGTTCGAGCGATTGCCCGCCATCTCGCTGCTTTTGGCGCTCAAAGAACTCCATCGCACGCTTGACTTTCTCGTCGTTCAAATCTAATCCGAGCTCTTCCGCGTGCTTGAGCTTGTCTTGAAGGATTTCTTCGCGCACTCGCGCGGCGAGCTCCTCTCGAAATCGATCGTCGCTCACGTCGAACCCCATAGCGCGCGCCTTATACATCAAGTCTGCATCGAGTAGCACACGATCGACCTCACTAGCAACTTCGGAATCAAACGACGACGCGCTTCCTTTCGATCGCGTCAACGGCGTGCGCTCGTCGTCGTTATCATAAATTGGTGTCTTAGCGTTGAACATTTTGCCAAAGATTTCCCGCGCTTCGCTTTCTCGTATAGACCGCGCTTGCGTGCAAATTTTGAGCGTCCTGGCGCACTGCGCGTCTTCTGGTGCGAGTTCGACCGCCCGTTGTAAGTCTTTCATCGCGTCGTCGTGCGCGTCGATCGCCATAAACGCTTTCCCCCGTCGATAATACGCCTTGGCACACGTGGCGTCGGCTCGCAAAGCGTGTCCGCAAGACCACGCCACGTCCTTCGCGTGCGCATTCAAATTAATATTCATCAAGCACGCCGCAGCGTTTAACATGACTGTTTTCACCACTTGTCGACCTTCTTCGTCCGCTTGAGGGTCATCTAGGTAATCTTTATACGTCAACGTGTTAGTCGACGCTTCCGGGCCGCGAGCAAAGTAACAAAACACCGCCAACGCATCGGTGTAGTGATCCAACGCATCATTGTACGATTGCTCCCCAAACGCCTCGTTCGCCTGTGCGATGTATTTATTGCTAAATTCGACGCGTTCGTCGATCGAGGACTGTCGCAATACGCGATATCGTTCGTCAAAGTCATCGTGCACTACGGTGTGCTTCACAAACTCGGGCGCAGCTTCGTAGAACGGTCGCGACTGTCTGAGTTGGTTTTGTTTCAATTCGACCGCTCGAGCGAACAACGACGTTTGAACGCTGTCGTTCATTCCGTAAATTCGATGACCGATCTCCCAAAGTCCATGGATTGCGTCACGAGCGACGCGCGCGCGCGAGTGAGGAGTTTGCGCGCGCCGACGACGAACCGAGGTGTCCAAGGTCTACGAGACTACAGTGAAAATACACACTAGGTGGAAAACTAGAACTAACAACACGTCGTCGCCAGTCGCTACGATGACATCGCGGGTGATGGCTAAAATGAACGCCACGGGTCGACAACCATGGATGGCTGCAAGCGCAAACGACGAGTCAGTCGTGGCTCGCGACAAGTGTTTAAACTCAAAAGAACGACGGGCGCGCAAACATGGGCGCGCGACACCGGGACAGGGCGATCGAGACGTACCTTGTAGTAATCCCCCGGGTTGATAGGTTTGGCGTATTCCGTATGCGTTCGCGCAACCTTATCACCGCGAGAACTTCCGCTGCCTCGACCAGCGCCGCGGCTTGCGCCCGGATCCAGCGCCCGGATCCAACGCTCGGGAGGTTGGCGCGGGGGCGGCGGTGCCCGCGCAGCATTTGCAGACGCCCTCGACGACGGCGCGGATTCCGTCTGAGTGTAGAAACCCGCGCGGTTGGGAACGTTGTTGCCGTCTTCGGCGAACGGCATCGGCAGGGCGCGCGTGGGTTCGAGCGCGTCGTCGTTTGCCGTCGATGCGTTCGCCGCATCGCGCATCGCGCGCAATCGCTCGGAGCGGGATTCGGCTTCGTCCATGTTATCGCGTTCGAACGCGCGCTCGGTACCGGTGTGTCGACTTTTGAGGTCAAGCAAGACCCGTGTCGGTTGGCTGGATATTGACTGGCGCGCCGCGCACTCCGTGCGAGGAGTTGCGACAACTCAAAATCGTGTTCGTCGCGTAAACCACGCGTCTAAGGTCTAGATGTATCACAAGTGTCACGTAATAACACGTTCATGACCGTGGATCAGCAGTCGTTTGCGTTCGCGGTGGTCGGCGAACTGTCCTTGACAATTAAAAGTTAAAAGATCCAGCCCTGTGCACAAAACGTGAGTCGTGAGCTTAGGTCGATGTAAAGGCAAAACGCACCCGGCAAGCACCACCAGAACTAATGTCCGCGTGTCCGCAGTAACATTTCAATTCCTTGCGCAGCGTTTCTGCCTGGCGCTCTGGAATATAGTCAATGCACAGCTCTTCGCCCGCCTGTGCAGAAAAAAATTAATTAGCGCCGGTATCAACAAAATAATAATTAATTCACGACGACAAACGACCAAATATGAACATGCAGCGAGAATGGTCGTCGCACCTGAATGTCTTTGAGGGCGAAGAAAGTGACGCGCGGAACCAAGGACATCTTGCCGTTGAAATCCATCTTGTTTGAAATTAATTATTTAGTAACAGAAATGACATTCAAATGGCGTGAATTAAACTCACCTGAGTATCGAGAGGATCCATGAACTCGACAGTGGTCACGTTTGGAACGCAGCTGTGATTCAAAAATCGGGCAAGGTTGCCTTTCTTTGTCGGATCGATCACGTATCGTTCGTACGATGGATGGTTCTGTTTCCCTGAGAAAAAATTAGTCAATAATTAATTTACGCAAACTTTAAAGCACTGAAGACGTTCGATTATGCTAAGGACATACCACGGACATCGTGTAGGTAATAACGCCTGTTAATTTGTACGAAAAAATCGCGTCAGGGTGATTTTCGACGACAATTAATTAATCAATTAATTCTTACTTGTTTTCAGCGTACTTGAGCTCCCTTTCACTCGCTTCGATTCTGCTAATTATTTCCCTATATGACGCCTAAGAGTACTGTTGAAGCAAGGAATCACAGCACGACGCTTACCCGACGTATTCGAAAAGATACGAGCCCCTTGCAATACTTTCTCGCGCGAAAATTCCGTAGCCTTTATTTGGCACTCGTTGAACGGCAAAAGCCAGCGGAATGTCGCCGGTCTGTGATTTTACTCGATTCAGCATGATTCCATGAGACATTATTTAATTCCGACTTACTTTGATGGCCTTACTCGGGCATTCACACGCGTCGCTAAACTGATGAACATCGTCAACGCTCAACTGTTCTTTCTCAAGGCGCGCCTACAATTAAATAAATCAAAATCAGCTCGTTGAAGCGGTGAAAGATCGAATGAACGCACCTTCAACGTATTTAACAGACGTTTGCAGTCGCACGTAGCATTTTCTGCCAAGCACCTCGACTCGGTGACGCCGTTCGATTCGCGCTGCGATAGTACGATGTCAGTAATCTGGATAGGTTGTTCTCGGAGAGCGTCGTGGTTCTCGTCTTCGGATTCGTACATACCGAAGTGATGTATGTGAACGGACTCCCCTCCACATCGCACGAATGACACTCTGCGATTACGTTCCTCTCCCAAACGACGAAACCTTCGGGCACGTTGTCGACATCTTTGCGCTCCTTTTTCACAGTTTTGATAACTACTGACGACGTTTCTTCAGCTAAGGCCTTTCGTTTCGGCACAAAAACGCAGCGTCCAGCGCACGTGGATTCGCGGCAGAAAACTTGTTCCGTAGCTTCAAAGCCTGGCCTCGCTTGCTGTTAGATTAAACACAGTTTACTATGGTCAGTATCGAAGTAAATCATGTTCACATGTCGCGTCGTCAAAACACAAAAATATGATACACAAGAGGATGTCCGTCTGGAACTAAAACGAACCTTATGGAACAGTTTAGCGCCAATCTCGATCAAGTTAGCCACTTCGATATCATTCATAGGGGCAGAATCCCACTCGAAGAGATCGGTGTACCCACATTCCTGTTAGGTTGGCACAACACGAGTCAGTGAGAGAGCTTTAACAACGTCATCACGCATGGATGTGTTCGCTGCATCGTGTGCGTTCACAAGTCAAATAGCGAACGTTCTACGGGTCAAATCGATCACCATTCCCTTACCTCCTCCTCTCTGGTTGTTTGGTACGCCTTGAGCCATCGAACGCGAAGTTTATCATCGACCTTTTTTTGAATCTGCGTGAAGAAAATCACCGTGAACGTTCGTTGGACTTTATTGTTTGAAAACGAACGCACCTTGCCTTGCCATTTAATATCGTCACCGCTTTCAACAACAACGAAATCGTTTACATTGCACTCCTACGTGTCGAAAACCATTATCAGTATATCGTCACCTCAGCGGTCGCTCGGAAGCGACGTAAAGTCCGTCGCTCGTCCCAAACGTACTTCAAATTTGATGACTTCGAGCACTTCGTCGTACTCTTGTTCGTTCTCGCTTTTCATCGTTCGCGGCGTGCACGTCGTCGACGACGTGAGATCGATGTCTTATGTATGTCCTTTCGTTCAACCACACGTCGCGCGAACGATCGTCGCACCGAGCGCTGACGCTCTCGTCACCGTCGAGGCGGTCGTGCGCACGCCACGCCGTTCAAACCACCGCCGCTCGTCTGCGTCTGTCTCGGGATCGGTTTTCCAGTCGCACGCGTGACGTCACGTCGACTCGCGCGTGTCCGTGTGTTTCGAACACGACCAACGACGATGCGCTTCATGGGCGTACGTGTCGTCCCACTACGCACGCGTCGCCTTCACGTTCGTCGTCGATCGATGATGATTCCACGGTTCGATGACGAGTGACGAACCGTGATGACGTCCCAAACGACGCCACGCGACGCCACGCCACGGGGCCGACGTCACGAGCGACGGGCGTTCGGTTTTGTTTTGGATAGGCCAGCGTCAGCACCCGAGCGTGGTCGACAGAACGACGCGCTGAAGAGCGATGGCGACGACGACGAACGGCGCTCGAGGGCGAACGACCGCGAGAAGGACGAACACAGTACATCGTGATCAATCATACGCGTCATTCGCACGCGCGAGACCGTCGACGAGAAGGGCGAAAACGAGTCGCGCATCCGCACGAGATGGGACCGACGCGAGCGCAGTGGAGAATGTCGTGATCATCGGATCGGGACCAGCTGGATATACCGCCGCCATATATGCTGGACGAGCGAACTTGCGTCCATTGGTATTTGAAGGATTCCAAGCCGGTGGTGTTCCAGGAGGGCAACTCATGACGACGACGGAGGTGGAGAACTTTCCAGGTTTCCCCGAAGGTGTCACGGGCCCTGACTTGATGGACAAGATGAGAAAACAAGCCGAGCGATGGGGGGCGATCATGCACACCGAAGACGTGGAGATGGTGGACTTCTCATCTAGACCGTTCACAATTCGTTCTTCCGATCGCGAAGTGAAGGCACACTCTGTCATCCTTGCCACCGGGGCGACTGCAAAACGTTTGGGCATTCCAGCGGAAGAAACGTTGTGGAGCCGGGGGATCAGCGCGTGTGCGATTTGCGATGGGGCGAGCCCAATTTTCAAGGATGAAGAAGTAGCGGTAGTTGGCGGAGGTGACACAGCCACAGAAGAGGCGGTATACTTGACCAAGTACTGCAAACACGTGCACTTGCTTGTTCGCGGGCCTACGTTGCGTGCGTCGAAAGCGATGCAAGACCGCGTGCTTCGACACAAGGGAATCACAGTGCACTACAACACCGAGTGCATCGATGCATTACCCAACTCCAAGGGGTTTGTGGGAGCACTCAAATTACGCGATACGGCGAATGGGGAAGAAAGAAGACTCAACGTGAAGGGGTTGTTTTACGGCATCGGGCATACACCGAACAGCAAGATTTACGGCAATCAAATTGAGCTCGACAGTGCTGGCTACGTCGTGGTTAAGCATGGGTCAAAAACTTCCCTCGAGGGCGTGTTTTCTGCGGGTGATTTGCATGATCAAGAATTCCGTCAAGCTATCACCGCTGCGGGTTCTGGATGCATGGCTGCCATCACAGTTGAACGTTACCTTACTGAGAATAATTTGCTCATTGAGTATCATCAATCAAAGCAGAGGGCACAACCTGCATCGGTCACCTCGGATGATTCCAAGCCTGCGGTCGAAGATTCTGAGACATTTGATATCGATGCAACTAAACATTACGGTCAATTTGCGCTGCGAAGACTTTACCATGAAAGTGACCGCGTGCTTATGGTCATGTACTCATCGCCAACGTGCGGCCCATGCCGCCGTCTGAAGCCCATGCTTGATAAAGTCGTGCAAGAATACGATTCCAAGGTGCACTACGTTGAAATTGACATTGTCGCAGATCCGGAAATCGCAGAGGCTGCGGGCGTGGTGGGGACGCCGACGACGCACATCTTTTACAAGAAGGAACGTCTTAAAGTGTTGAGCGGGGTGAAAATGAAAGCTGAATACCGAGAAGTCATCGAGTCTGCGTTTGGCTCTCCAGCTGCGGCTAAAGCGGCCAGTTCCGTCGCCCAAGAACCCGTGGCCGCGTCCTCTTCCAAGAGATAGATTCCTTTATTCCGTTTAGAAATATAGCTCGGTGTCATTTACTTTAATACATCCCTTTGCGCGCTTTGTGGGTGAAATCTAATAGAGGACCGTTAGCGAGAATTCGCTCGCTCTTTCGAACTTCGCCATAGCTGCCCTCGTCGACATTGTTGTTTCGAGAGTTCGTCGCGCCGCCGACGCGAAGGTCATCGACTCGTCTCCACTTCTATCGTTTTCCTTCGCCGTCCTCGTGAGCGTCGTCGTCACCCGCTCGACCGTTTCAATCGCGACGCCCAAAGCTCGCAATGGCTGGGACACCGACGAGACGAACGGCCGCCCGAAGACGCTTGATCGACGAACTCAAAGCCGAAAGACAGAAGATCAAGTTCACGAAGAAACCGTTCCGCACGTCCTACCTCGTTGGTCGCGTGGTTTGGAGAGCCACAAAGAAGCTGGGCGAACGCGTGATTACGAGTCGCAAGCGTGTGTTGTATCCGTTGTTGTTGGTGTCATTATTTTGTTTCTGGGTCAAAGATACTCGAGGTCCACACGCGGCATTCGTAGACGAATGCGAAGTATGGATAGAATGGGCGCTTTGGTGGCTCGCTCTAGGCGTTGCGAGCTCGATAGGATTTGGTAGCGGCATGCACACCGGTTTGTTGTTTTTGTTTCCACACATCTTGAAGGTGTGTCAAACCGTCGAGCGATGCGGACACGCCGATTTCGACTCTAGGAGGAACATGTGGTTTCAAATGGCCGCTGACGAGTTGTTCGCATGCACGGTTAACCCACGTGTGAGCGCGAGCTATCTCGACATTTGGTTCAACGTGTTACCGTCGTGCGTCGTTTGGGGATCGGGGACCTCTTTTGGAGAGATACCCCCCTACTGGGTGTCGTTCTTAGCCGCAAAGGCTGGGAAAGAAAATAAAGAATTGAGTGACATTACACACGTTGATGTGAAGGACATGGACGGGATTCAGCGTCGAGTTCACGAATTCAAACTTTGGATGATTTCTTTCATGAAGAAGTATGGCTTTTTTGGATTGCTCGCCATGGCTTCTTGGCCCAACGCCGCCTTTGATCTGTGCGGAGTATGCTGCGGAAGCTTCATGATGCCGTTCTGGATATTCATCACGGCGACTACGCTAGGAAAAGGGTTCGTAAAGGCACCTGTTCAAGGTTTAGTGTTAAGCGCACTGTTTTACAAAAATAGTAGAGAGCAAATTATCGCGTTTGTGAGCGGGTGGCTTCCAATGTCTTGGGAAGTAGACAAGACGATGAACGCGTCAATCAACTCGATGTTACAAAAAGTGGTGTCTTCAAGTAAATTGAAGGAAGCGGCGACGTCGGCGATGTCACCGTCGAGACTCTGGGGTTACTTGGTGACGTCGCTCGTTGCATACTTTTTGCTTTCCTGTGTTGAAGCGATTGCGCGTCTGGAGCAAGCGCGTCTTGACATGGAGCGCGTGAACGCGGATTACCCAGGGCGAGAACACTTGGACTGATTTTCTTTTATGTTTAGACGATTAGCAGCATAAAAATTCAAATTTATCAACCTAGTTTCTAGTCACTTTCTGTGGCGCGCCCACATCCATGCGCATATTATCGAACGCTATGCACAACAGCGGTTTGCTTTTAAGAATGTTCGCCACTGAACTCTCGTCGGCATCGCTCCTGCTATTCGGCGCGACATCAATTTTGATTGGTGAACTTAAGCGCACGTTCGCGTGCATCTGTAGCGAATACTTCAACAAGTCTGGTAGCTTTTTCGTGCGCCCGCTAAAGCTTGGAAGTGACATGGCAATTCGAGGTCCTTTCAGCTCCGGCGCATTTGGCATCGTAAGTTCGCACACTTCTCCGCTAGCTTGCACTATTTTCACCGTTGGATCGTACTCTTTACTACGAATTTTACCGCTCCACCAATTTACGCCTCGTTTCGTCTGAGCTCTCGTCGCCTTTTTGTCATCAAACTTGACTACTCGCGACGGTAATCCACACGTTTTGACTCCGTGCTCGCGCGCGTCGTCGCTATCCACGTACACTCGGCTCGCCCACGCGCACGACGTCGGTGGGTTCCAGATTAACCCTCCCAAGACGACCATTTCATCTAGTTTTCCACAGGGCGATGTGTGGTATCTCGCGAGGTACACCCCGCCCAGGGTGTACCCGAACGCTTGCACCATGCGCACATCGTTCGGGACAAACTTTTCGGCATCGGAAACGCGCACGAGGTGGAGTTGATACAGCGCTTTACCCGTGAACACCCACGGTGGTGGCGCGTCGTAGGAGTGTTTCATGACCGTATGCGTGTTTCCCGTCGTCCTAACCGTTCGCCGTCCGACGCGCGCGCGCGTGGATGTGGACGTTCGGTCATCCGTCATCCGTCATCCGTCGTCGTCGCGCGGGTGCGTTCGACGGCATCGGTGTTTACACTGGTGTCGACCCCGCACTCGACGAGGACGACGAGACGACGAGATCGAGATCGAGATCGAGATCGAGATCGATCTCGACCTCGACCTCGACGCGTGGTCGACAGGGCGACGACGGGACCGCGCTAGGGTGTACGAGTGTTGGTTTATGACTCATCACGTGTCCCTCACCAACGGACCCCAGACGAATCGTCGGAGACTGCGCGCGAACGCGCGCCGAGGACGTGTGAACGTCACACACCGTGGACGACGCGCGATCGTCCAACGGTTCGATTTCTTCTCACACCCCCGATGTCGACAGACGACAATGAACCCGAGGAAAGCGCGCAGAGCGTGCAATTCGTGCCCGGAATGCCCCGAATCACCCAAGCGTCGCCGCGAATGCACGAACCGGCGCTGTGTGCAAAATTTTTTTCCATCCACGGCTGCGCATACGGCGATGGATGCCACTTCTCCCATGCGTATTATCCAGGAATGATGCTTCCACCGCCTCCAACACCGCTGCCGTACGCGTACACGATGAGTCCCGTTCCGCCTAACGTTGGGAAGGAAAAGGTGAAAACCAGGCTGTGTAGGAATTTCTCGTCGCCGGAAGGTTGTCGATTTGGCGAACGATGCGTGTTTGCGCACGGCGAAGATGAGTTACGGAGTGAAGAAATGAACATAGCTTTAGCAGAAACCCCGATGGCGATGGGGAATATGGGAGGGTTCATGATACCCCAATACGGTGCGTGAGAAAATTCAGATGCGCGCGCCCTCTCGAGCAAAGGAATATTTGCAAAACAACGTCGCTCAACCTCGAAACTGACCGCCGCATTCGGTTCAAACAGAGCATTCAATTTTAGTGCCGATTCATCCATCGCACGTGGGCATCATCGTCGGTAAGGCAGGAGCGAATTTGGCCAAGGTAATCTCCCTTTCGGGAGCGAAAGTTATGTTGTTGGGTACAGAGCACACGAGTCCTGATGGTAACCGTTTGATGCGCATCGCCGGTAGCCCATTCGACGTGCAGCGCGCGCAGCAGCTTATTTATAGCCGTCTGAGTGCTATTTCCACGCGCACCAAAGCCGGTGGCAATAGAGAAAGCCGAAATGGAAGGGAGGGTGCACCGAAGAAACCGTTCAAGACGAAAATGTGCGCAAGTTGGGAAGCCACAGGAACATGCTCGTTCGGCGAGAATTGTCACTTCGCGCACGGGCAAGAAGAAATTCAAGCGCCTGCTCGCAAAAACGTTAGTATTGCTTCTAACATCACCGAAGAGGCATAGGGGAACGCGTCCTAGAGTTTGCGCGTGATTCGGAGCCGTCAGCCATCCACGCTTGGGACTGCGCTTGCGATTGCGATATGAGGATATGAGGATAATGAGGAGTACTTATTCGCTCGGTTCCTAGCCCGCGCAGTGCATGTAGTAGAACATTGCAACTTTTACCGCTGTAGCTTGATGACTATCCACAATTAATGCGTTTAGATCGCGACGCTGCGCTCGGTCAACTGTGAAGGGCGTGGCTTTCTCAACGTCATTTATCAACCCCACCACTTCATGGACAGATAAAAAATTGATGAAAATGACGCCTGAAGAGTTGACGTTCCACGGAAACTTTGATGTTCACCAGCGCTGGATCGATGACCCTGAGCTTCCTACTGGTTCCGGCAAGAAGATTTCATCGCTATGGATCACTGCTTACGAGCACGCAATGGATCTCGAGCAAGCTCACGCGGTGTGCACAAACTATTGCGGTGAACCCTTCGCCGACGGGACGAGATGCGAGGTACACGAGACCCCAACCGTCAAACTGACGCACTCGCGCAGTTGTCCGTTTTCAACGAGGCAGGACTTTGAAGAAAGGGAGAAGATGATTGAAGGCGATGACGACTCCGTCAGGTTTGCCTATGCCCAAGTCCTGGATTACGAGGACGGACGCGGGATGGTCATAGTTCACACGTGGACCCCAGTGGCCCTTCGCGGGCGCAAGTTGGGAGAAAAAGCCGTGCGAGGAGCGGTGGACTTTGTACAAGGTTGGATGGGTCGCAGGCAAAAAGTTGCCGCGACGTGTTCTTTCGCGGCGCACGTATTGGCCAAAATGTAGTCGTTTTGGAATTCAACCGTTCGTGTACAGTGCATGCTTTGTGTAACAATAAACGGTACAGTACTGTACTGTAGTACAAATTAAAACACATCTTCATCCGCGTCGTCGTACTCCACTTCCTGAGTCGCAGCTGCTGTTTCTTTTTCCCAATCTTTTAACTTTCCCCGTCCTAGCATGAAGTCATCTTGCAAAAAGCTTGCCTTCTTCGTTGGGACGACATCCGTTTGTTTGTTATCATCCTTGACACTCTTCTTCTTATCTCCCCTGAGTTCGTCGAGAAACTTTGCTTTTGAAATAAGTGCGTCTTTTCTACGCATGGTTTTTGCCTTTGCAGCGTCGTTCTGCGCCTTGCCAACAGCGTCGAACAAGCGCACCACGCCCTTGGTCGCGGTGTGATGCAAACGTCGTTCTAGCGTGTCGCTCTCCAGGTCTCGTCCTCGAGGCTGTGGCACGACGTGACCGCGGAACTTGATCTCAATCTTTGCTTTCTTGGCTCGGCGTCGATTCTTCTCCTCGACCTTGGCCTTGGCTTCATCTTGGCGCTGTTTACTTGATTTCGGCAATATTTCCGCCGACGGCGCCGCGCCTTTGCCTTTGTCGCTAATAAGTGTTTGAAACGCGCGTGACATTCCCATCACGTGAGTTGACACCGGACGAGCGATTGGTTCTTCCTCTTCGTCGTCTTCCTCGTCCTCGTCGCTATTGTCGCTATCGTCTTGTTCGTCTTCGTCCTCCTCCTCCTCCTCCTCCTCCTCGTCATCTTCATCCATGATAAATTCATCGTCATCAAACTCATCCTCGTCGTTTTCTCCATCGTCTTCATCTTCTTCTCCGTCGTCGTCGAGCTCTTCGTCGTCGTCTTCATCGTTGTCTTCACCTTGGTCTTCGTCGTCCTCGTCCTCATCGTCCTCGTCGTCGTCGTCGTCGTCGTCGTCGTCCTCCGACGTGGACACCGCCGCCGTGGCTTCTACGCGCGATATCACCTTTGCGCGCGTTGTTTTCACGTCCTTCGTCGTCATCCGTCCCCTCGTCGACGTGTGGCGGTCGTCCTCGTCCTCGTCCTTCCGCCCGTCGCCGCCGCCGCCGGGACGGGCGTGGTCGGTTTCGTGTACCCGGGGTCCACATTTCATGGACCCGGGGTCCACATTTCGTGTACCCGGGGTCCACATTTCGTGTACCCGGGGTCCACATCTCGCCCTCGCGGGTTCGCTCTCGAGGACGTCACAGGAGGCATCGGATTCGCATCGGATTCGCACCGAACGACACAAACGACACGACACGACGCGACACGACACGACACGACACGACACGACACGACAGAGAAAAGGATGTCATCGCGCGTGAATCACTCGCAAGGCGCGCTCGATCCAACCGAAGCGGCGTTTCGCGAGTGCTATGAACTCGTGGAAGAGATGACAAAGATATACGCGAGCGAGGAGGATGGACAACGAGTGCGAGAGATTGAAAACGCGCGAGAGGAAGTGCGACGAACGTGCATGGCGCGAGAGGAACACATGATGAATGTGATCAAAGAAATGTCGCGCCGAGTGCAGATCGCGGAGAGAAAAGCGATCGCACCACCCTCGGCGGCGCAACGAGAGCGGTTGTTGAAACTCGAGGCGGAGAAACGCGAGGCGGGGGAGTACTTGAACAACATGGAACGCGATATACAAGAGCTCGTGAAAGAACAAGAAGAACTAGCGAAACGTGCGGCAGAGTTGAAGCTCGAACGACAGCACCTCGATGCGGTGATTAACGAAGAAATTCCCGCGACAAAACGCGAGGTGAGCTTGTACGCGCACATTTCAAATATCGCGTGGCATTACGAAGTCTCCGATCGCATATCAGGACACGTGAACGCCAAGGCGAGTCGAGATGTGCGAAAAATTGACATGCCAATCAGGCCTGGGAACGAGTTCTATGTCGCGAATGAGCTGTGGGAAATGATGGATTGATTAAGATCCATCGTTATTGTAGACTGTACCATAGTATTGTAGCGCTCGCACGCTCTCGTGCGAATCAACATAGGTGTTCAGCGCGCTCTTTTCGTGAGCTATCGCACGCGACATCGAGCGCACCGCACTGCATAAATTATTTCGGATGTCTTTTCGTTGATCGCGTCGCCACGACCGTCTGTAAACGCGCTGAAAACAATTTATTTTCCGTTTCGCTGCGCTGCCGAAACGCTCAGCTTAGCGACGATGACCTCAGTGTTCGTCTCGCGAGATGTCCACCCTCGCCGCCACTCGGGCGGATGGCTTCTATTACCCACCGGTACGCATGCTTTCGACACGCCCGAGCGCGGTATCGTGTCCATCGCACGCGCAAGTTGAAATATAGCCCTAGTTGTGTCCGTCCCGCGCGTTGGCTGACCACGTGTCTCGCGCGGTGTCTTCGTTCGCGCGAACAGGATTGGACCCCGGAGGGCGGTTCTAAAAACAGCGCGTTCAGAGGTTCTAATGGTTCGCTCGGCAAACGTGCGAACAAAAAGTCACAAGGGATATTGACGATTAGATTTGAGATGCCGTTCAACGTGCGGTGCGGCGCGTGTGGACACACGATAGCAAAAGGTGTGAGATTCAACGCTGAAAAGAAGAAGATTGGAAACTATCACTCGACGCCAATATGGAGCTTCACGATGCATTCCGCGTGTTGCCACCAATTAATCGAAGTACAGACTGACCCTGCGAACACGGAGTATAACGTGGTGAAGGGGGCGGAAAGGTGTGTCGGCGGCCAAGGCTATGAGGCCGAGTCGCCTGATGATTTGATGCAAATGTTAGAGTATCAAAACGATGAAGAGCGTGCGGCATTATTAGCAAATCCATTAGCGATGCTGGAGCGCAGCGTCAACGATGAGCAGCGCGCGAAAGCGCGGGCGAGGACGACTTTGGAATTGAGCGATTTGAGCAAAGCGCGTTGGAGCGAAGACTACAACATCAACAAGGCTCTGCGAAGAAGCATGCGAGGTCAAAGAAAAGAAGCGAACGCGTTGAAGAAATATTCGCAGTCCCTTGGTTTACCCGAGCACGTAAAGCTAAAGCCCGAGAGAGAGGAGGACAAGCAGTTTGCAAAACGCGTCTTTACCTCTGACAGCTCGCGCTTCGACCGTCGGAGCAGAGATGCACGAAGGAATATTCTCAAGCAATCGATTTTCGCAGGCGTGCCATCGACAAGTGGATCGACGTTAGCAAAAGCGTCATCATCGTCGTTAGGAACGCTCAAGCGTCCGTCCTCTGTGACGTCAAACGCCTCGCGTGCAGCAAAACTTGCAAAACGCGAGCGGTAGTTGAAAGAAAAGTCAAGTCAGCGCGTTGACGGTGTATATTTACAAAACCCATGTTGTACAGTGTTCAATTATTTGAGCCGCTCACGTAGGCTTGCGCACTCCCCCAGACTCTAAATCTCGCGTTACGTAATAGTTTTGCCCCGCTCTCGTCGACGCGTCCTCCACCGCGAGCGCGAACACGCCCCCGGGCGATTCGCATGCAAAGTGTCCCAGCGGCGGCTTCGTCGGTTCGCTCAACTTCGCCGCGCGCATCGCCTCATCGCTCGCTCGCTGCGCCTCCATTACACGCTGATACTTTCTATGGCACACGTACGCCACGATGATCGCGCTCGCGCTCACGAGCACGACCACAGCAAACATAATCCACAGCGCGCTCTCGTGCAAGCCGCGGTCTGTTTTGCTTGACGGCGCCGCGACATCAGTCGACGACGGCGACGCGCTCGACATGAGATCAACGCCCGTGTGTTGTGTCGTGCGTTATCTTCTCTTCGTCGTGATGTGTCGCTTCGAGATCTCTCAAGCTTAGTTCGTTGACTTTTTATGCAACGAACAATCGATCCTCGTCACGTTTTCGAGTTTTTTTTGAGCAATACTCTAGGTGGCATGGAAAACTAAAAGACTATTTTAAGCGAGATTGCGAGATGAGCGCGGCGTTGGAGGCATCGTTCCCGCACGGGACAACCCCCGAGCGAGTGATCGTGGCCCAAACTTGACCGGCGATGCCCTCGTCGACGATTAAATTCAAACCGCGGACGCCGTATTCGGGCGTGTGCGCGGCGACGACTGGACGATTTTCAAAGCCAAACACGACATGGGATCCAGTCGGGGCCTCCATCACCCCCGTCAAACCCATGGGACGCAGAATATTCTCCATCGTCGGCCCACACACGGTCAACAACGCACACCTGTCGTTGAGTTCCGTGACTTGATGATCGGGAACGCTCGCGAGCGTCTCGAACGCCGCCGCCGTCGCTCGTGGAGGCGTAATCAATAAAAATCCTTCGTTCTGCGCGTACACTTGCGCGACGTCGCCCGATTCCAACGTGATTTCAAATCCAGTTCCCGGTGCGGTTAATATTAACCTATCGTCCTTGGCGAGCGCTCGAAGCGCTTTGATAGCCCCCGTCCCGCTCGTTCGCATCATCCCCCAGTCGCTTCTATCCACCACCGCGGCCCCACTCGCGATCGCTCGTCGTTCTCCATCGACGTCGCCGTAATTCATGGCGTACCCGAGTTCATCGAACGTCGCCCCTTGTTCTTCTTGTAATCCCTCTAAATCGCCATCGATGTTTGGTGGGATCAATCCATCGAATCCATCGAACGCGTTCGTTCGCGTTCGCGTTCGCGCGCGCTCGCCTCCGCGCGCGCGTTCGCGTCGTCCCCCGCGCGACGTCCGCGTCCTCGCGTTCGATGCGCTCGACGTCCTCGCGTGCGACGCCGTGCGTGACATCCCTCGCTTCGTTCGTTCGTTCGTTCGTTCGTTCGTGTGTCGCGTGAACGATTGACGATTCGTCGCCCACTCTCCTCGCGCGGACACCACGCGCGCACCAGCCAGTCGTCACGTCACGTCACAAAGCGTCACAAAGCGTCACAAAGCGTCACAAAGCGCGGGCGGGGGATGACGTTCAGGAGCCATGTGACGTGGCGCCACGTCGTCGTCGACGTCGTGCGCACGATTGAAGCGATAGGTGCGACGAGCCGCGATCGCCGTTCGAGTTCGAGGACGAGCTGACGAGGGTGAATGAACGCGCGCGTGAATGAATGAATGAATGAATGAATGAATGAATGAATCAATTCCCGAGACTGACAACGAAGCGAACGCGCGTCGAAATAGTGGTGCAATTGGTGATACGTCTTGGGTTTAAACCACGCAAAGCGCGCGCGATCGTTCACGCGCTGAGCGACGCCGAACGCGAGACATTGAACGCGCTCGCGAACCGGGCGAGCGAGGCGTACGATGAAGGAAAGTTAGAACACGCGGACGCGTTGCGAAAGCTGTGGAGAGTGTCATTCACTGAGGACGACGAAAGGGACATTCCACGCGATTTGAAGAGCGAGAAGTGGAAAGATATGGGATGGCAAGGGACGTCGCCGGTGACGGACTTTCGCGCCGGCGGGTTCTTCGCGCTCGAAAATTTGATATGGTTTGCCGAGAGCGAGCCGGAGACGTACCGAGCGTTGGTGCGAAAGACGCGGGGGGCAAGGAGCGAATTCGAGTACCCTTTCGCCGTGGCCGGGGTGAATTTGACGTTTAATTTGGTGCAGATATTAGAAATCAAACAACCGGCGCCGACGACCGCGGCGGGGGTGTGTTTCGCTAGATTAGCCGCGGAGAATGAATTTGCCTTTGAGGCGGTGTACGCGATGACGTTCGCGGCGCTCGATCGAGAGTGGCTCGCGTACGGGAACGCGACGTACATGGATTTCCCCGAAATCTTCGCTACAACGAAGAAACGGTTGGTGAAAGCTATGGATGGTGCGAGGTCGTTAGACGACATCGCCGCTCGCTTAGAGGCTTAGACAATTAGCTGGTGACAATTCACAGTAGAATACAAACGCGCGACGATGGTGACCTAGTTCATGACACTGTTTCAAAGCAGTATTATCTTCCGAATCTACTCCTCTCAACGTATGATTCGAACTACTGAAGGTTTTTGTCGTCGTTATCAACCGTCTCTCTTCGTCGTGGGCGGTTCCCATCCTTCCGGGAGCTTGAACGGTAGCCCGATCGTCATGCGTTCGGTTTTGAATTCCGTGACGACGACAACGACGTCGCGTTCGCCCTGGTTCACGTCGGCGTGTAAGTTATTCGGTGGGTCGGCTTCGTACCAATACGCCTTGCCGGTGTCGAACACCAAGTCTTTCGTGGTGCCATCTTCGTCAACTCGCGTCAGCACTCCTCCTTGTAAGGCGACGATCGTTCGTCCTCGGTCGTGTCGGTGCATCTTCAACGGCATGTTCGGCGGAATTGTCGTCTTCCAACATATCGCGAATTCGTTTTCAAACATGAACTCGCGCGACATTTCTCGCGCGCATGCGTCGCCGCGAGCGAGTACTGCCAGTCGTGCCGCAACGCGCTCAAGACGTCCGATGTCGACGAACGATGCCACCGCGATGACGACGTAAAACGTTTTGGTTTTGATGCCGTGCGATGCGAACGCAACGAAACGCGAATGGGGAACCAGGAAACCACCACCGTACTACCACTGTACTCCCGCGCGTGCGGTCGTCTGTCGTCTGTCGTCCCGCGCGCGTCCTCATTCCATGACGGAGCAACAACGTTCGATCGATTCCATCGAACTCCATGCGAACGCTCGCAAACGTCGACGACACTGCGACATTGTTCTCTAAATTACGTGCGACGTTTCAATTGCATGACACCGCGCGTGAGGAAGACGCGAATTCGACTTCGACTTCGGACTCGGACGTGACGCCAACCGCGAGCGCGGCGCGCGACGGAAATGACGAGCAGAGGAGCGATGAGCCATCGCGCGCTCGTACGACGACGGAGTATACCAATAGCATTCACGCCTGGGTTTTAGATTGCGCGGGAGCGATGGAGATATGTGAATGGGACGCGTTTGTTCATAAAGTACAAGGGGGACGACGGATGTTTGACGCCTCGGCGTTCACCAATGGCGTGAACGCCCTGCTTCGACGAGCGTTGAAATCGGCGTCACAGCGAGCAGAGGGAGACGAACGATGGAATTTAATGGACTCCATAGAATTCCTGTATCGCCACGGTGGCGATTGGAATTATTTTATCGCCGAAGAAGGGAAGAGCATCGCTTGGGTCGTCATAGAGCAGCACTCGAGCGAGGAACGATATCACGCGTTCTATGACGCCCTGGAGAGCGGTCGAGTGTCCCTCGACGCCAAGGCGCGCGCCGATGGATTGACGCTGCGACAATGCATCGATGAAGGGCGAGAATTTTACCCGTTCGCAGGGCGTCTGGTATGGTTGTTTGATCGATATCGCGCGGATGGGACGAGGCAATGTCTCGGCGAGGCGCACGCGAGAATCATTCGCGGCGATTGCAAATTCGTCGAACATTGGTGCGAACGCGCGATTTTCTTTGCGAATGGTGATATCGAAGCGTTGAATTACGAATTTGTGCCGTACGACTGCGAACGGTCAACGACGCTGTTGCATGCTGCGTGTGCAAACGTCGGCGCGATCGACGTGGTACGGCTTCTCACTCAAAAGTATCGCGTGAATCCCCACGGAACTCGACTCGCAGGAGAGTACGCGAACGAAAGAAGCGCGGCGGCGATCGCATGTGCGTACGGTTTTCGAGGCGCTCTTCGTTTATTGCTCGAGTGCGGGCTCGATCCCGATCGCCCAGTGTTTCGAGACGTGAGTTTGCGGCGGTACGTTCAAAAGTATGCACCAACCATGGAGACGACGCTGCTTGATTTCGAGCGCGGAACACCGGCGGCATTCACCAAAACGACCGCCCCGAATCCACCTCGTCTCGCTGTTTCTACGATCACTGGGGCTGTGGCGCGCATTTTGGCGCGCGGCGGACGAGACGAATCGTTGAGTAAGTATGTTTACGTCTTGAGGTTGGAGGCGGGCTTTTATTATGTCGGCGCGTCTGGAAATATTCGATGTAGGATTCAGAATCACGTCGATGACAGCAGAAATGGAACGACGTGGACGAAACAACACAAACCGATCGGTGGGATGCGCTGCATAGATGGTTTGCTGGAGATGAGTCCGGCGTGCATCGCCGCAATTTATCCTATGACGATTCCCGCCGATGAAGCGTGGATTACGCTCGCATACATGCAGAAGTACGGTTTGGACAGGGTCCGCGGGGGTCCTTGGTGCGCACCAATTCTTGCTGAACACGTCAAGGCTACTATAAAAGCGATTATTGATGGTTGTAGCGACGTGTGCTTCAAGTGTGGAGAATCAGGACACTTTAAGAATGAATGCCAGCAACCGAGTTCGTGTCCAACGTCGCCGAATACAAAGCGACGCCTCGCTTGACGATACACTTCGGGCGCAATATACAATACAGTACAGTACATGTATTATAATAATAGCAATAGCACTAGTAATCTCGCGTTGAAATAGATGCAAGCCATGCGGCCGTTTTCGTAATCTCACTGGCGACGATGTCATGGCGATTCACTTCGCTGCCCTCAAACGCTCGCTCGCTGGGAGATATCGTAGCGCCCCGATTTGCTTGACACCACTTCAACCATTCTTTGTTTCGCTCTATTGTCTCCAACACGTCTATTTGCGGACGCGTTGTGTGACTCTCCTTCTTGCGTTCGACTTCACCCCAAACCGAGAGCGCAAACGTCATCGCAGTCTGGATGTACCAGTGTCCAATGACAGGCGCCCGTACGCGCACCGTAACGCGAGCGCCGTCGCTACAAATCAGTCGAGCGTTCTCGCGATTCCTATCAGATAGTAAAATCGTGCGATCTTCGAAAACACCTCGCACGCGCCCGTCGGCATAGGCGCACAGTTCACCTTTCCCATCTATAGTAGTGCGTCGGACGACTTCAAAAGATGTGGCGGCGAACGCATCGTCGTCGGCTGAACTGCCTTCGCTGCTGTCGACGCGCTCTTGAGTCATCGAAATTCGCCCGCAGCCGACCGCGCGCTCGAACCGTCTGAGACTCTCCATGACTGGAAGAATATTCATCTCGCACGCCATGGCGTCGTTTGGAACGTCTTCCAATCGAATCGTACGCTGCGTCAACCCAACAGGAATGATTGTTATAAATTCGCTCGTGTCATGCTGCGCGATGACTGCGCTTTCACGCTCGTGCATCACGGCGACGCATCGAGAGCTAATGCCATCTAGTTCTACACTACTCGCCCACAATATCGCGTGTGGCGTCCACTCAATCTTCGGCTTAAAGTCGTCATCGAATGTGCAGACTCCAGGGCTCGCCCACCACGAGTCGACGGCGTCGCGTTTAGTGTTCCACGGCGTGTCTAGAATTGACTCACTCGCGAGCGTTGGCGTAGGCAAAGTAGTGCATGACAACTCGTCGTCTTCAACTGCGAATCTCGCGTGGCCAGTCGCGCCCGTGGTGAATGCGAGCGCGCTCGATAAAACACTAATTGGGTATCTCCAGCGCTCGGGCGCCGCTTTCGCGACGAAGCGTTGCCGTTGCCATTTGTACTCGTACGATGCTCCAATCTCGCCGATCAATGCCGGATAACGTACGTCCACGAACACGCCGTGCGCGGACAGTCGCACCGACGCGCTTCCGCACGTCGACGCCAGGGAGAACCCACCATCCGAGTCTAATTCGACGTCGGTATCGCTCCATCGCGTTTGATTCACTTTACACGCGCTCACGAACGTCTCTTCGTCGTCGTTTCCTGATGATTTCAGCGCGCACGGCGCGTAGTGCGGGACGTCGACCAGGAAATTTCTAATCTCCAGCGTCTTGCGCAGTTTCCCGAGCCACGCGCTCGTCGCGAACGCCGTGAGTTGTCTCGTCGGCGTCGTCCCTCTCGTCGGTGCGTGAATCGTCATCGCCGTCGCGCTTGGGTTCAACACCACGCTCGTTCCGCACGCAAACGTGGCTTTTAACGCATCATCGTTCGTGACGACGACGCGCAGGATGTCGTCCTCGCGCGCGTCTCGACGCGAGCGATGATCCGTCATCAACGGCGTCGCGCGCGTCGTCAAAGGCGAAGACGTGAGTGATACGTTCCACACATCACGCGCGACGTGCGAGGTGAGGGGGCGATGTGGAGCGAGTTTCGAGTCAACGTCGGTGTCGCGCGTCGGTGGAATGACGCGGACGTCACACGCGCGCCAACGACTTCATCAACTCGAATCAAAAGAACGTTCGTTCGTTCGCACGACGACGACATGAGGACGCGATGACGAAAAAGTCGTCGTCGTCGTCGTCGTTCGCCACATCGCTCGGGGATGCGTTCGAAATCAAACCGCACCGCAGTGGACGCGGGGCGTACGCGGCGCGAGCGTGCGACGCCATGAGCGTCATCGCGAGAGATAATTTCGTGTGCTTTGCTATGAAAACAACGGAACGACTCGACAGAGAGAGAAAAGAAAGCGCACACGGAGACTTTCTGTGCGACGGCTGCGGCGCATTCGTGGGCCAAGTCGCGTCATCATTCAAACGAGGACACGGAATCGCGCTGCCAGACACCGACGCGCAAACGATGATTTTAAACAGCGCGCATGCGGACGCGTATTGCAAAAATGACAACTATCTGAGCGGCCTCAAACTGTTTGTTGGCAGGCGCGGGCATCGAGGCGACGTCGAACGCATGGCGGCGCGATTGATTATGTTGAAATTCATAAAGCTCTTCAAAGGCGCGGTTTGGCAAAACGTGGTTCAAATTTCTCCTGCGATGGAGGAGAAAATTCATTTATTCGATGAGCTTTACCACGATGTTTCAATTTTAGACCAGGGGTGGACGCGAGCGCAAGATTGCGTGGAGCGCCTGCGTGATATTGTCGCAAACGGATCGGAGCTTAGTGATGAAGCACGAACGCACATCACGGTCGATTTATGGTTACAAACCGTAAGCAAGATTATGCTAAACTCCATCGCGGTGAAAATTCCTCATCCTATGGTGCGATATGTCATGGGTTTAGAAGAAGAAGCGCCAAACGTACGCAACGCCGCGGCGCAACCGTTGAAGACGATCATCACAGCCGCGTGCGAGCGAAAGGATGAAACCGATGAAACCGATGAAACCGATGATAGCGATGATAGCGATGATAGCGATAGCGATAGCGATAGCGATAGTGCCGATAGCGATAGTGGCGATAGCGATAGTGGCGATAGCGATAGTGGCGATAGTGAGAGTGACGAGGGCGAGAGCGAGGGTGACGATGTGATGGAGTTTACGATTCCTTGGGATCAAGGGAGTCGAACGTTCACGACGGATATATTTCCACCAAGTGAAGGTTTTGCCGTCCTCGGATTTTGCGCTTCGATTAACCACAGCTGCGAGCCAAATTGCGAAATAGCTTACATAGACGACGCCAACGCTTTGGTAGTTTCTACAAAGCAGATTTCCAAGGGCGAAGAAATCACCATACCTTACGTACCGGTGAGTTTGCCAGTCAATAAACGACGTGCCATGCTCTTAAAACGATACGGGTTTCTATGCGATTGCGTCAAGTGTCAGCGGGAGACAACTAGCGTCGAAACGCTTTTGAGAAGCGCCTCCAAAAAGGCTCGCGTCGAAACGATTACATCTAGTAATGATTAAGTCGCGAGAAGTCGCAGTCGCTATAAACTATTTTCAACTACATTTGAACAATACTACCAAACCACAGTGACACACACACAAGTAGCTAGCAAAGCTAACCGCAAATGTTGTACAACTGCGTCGCAAGTTATCAATTTAGTACATTCGCCACCTCAGTCACGGTTTGCAAGCCGATGGCGACTGCGGCATCGCTTCCGCTCGCGGCGCTTAACGCGCGCAAAAAATCGTCGTGAATCTTCGAAGCTGTGATGGCCACGGCAGATGCACTTAAAGCTGACAACGCGAGCTGTCCGCCTGGGAGAAGTTCGGTTATCTTGCAGTGCCAGAAGCTCGGCTGATTGGCCTCGCACGCTCCGTGCGAAGATTTCTGTTCACGCATTTTCCACGCCATCAACGGCGGCATCAACCCATACATAACCGTCATTCCGTACGCGCCGACAAAGCTTGTGACGGGAAGAAAGATATCAGGAAAAGATTGTGCCACAAATAGCGGCGTTGCAAGCATGGATGAAAAAGCTAAGATACGCTTCGTCGATGGAAGATGTGACGACTTCTGGACTTCGTAAGCGCTCATAGCGCCATACAATCGACGAACCAGCGGAGAGCTATCTTCCGATTCTTCAATGTCGCGCAAAATTTCATCGATTTTTGGCATCAGGTATTCAGACAATGCGAGCGAAGTGCCGATAAACGACGTTCCGATCGCCGCCAGGCCAAACGCAGCGAGAAGCGCCGTCGCGGCGCCACCCAAATCTGCGGAGATGATTTTCAGCGGATCTGCCCCGATATTTCCATCGACAAGCGCCAAAGCGACTGCATTCCATGCCAAGAACATGCCGAGTGGAATGGAGGAGCCGATCATGATGCCTTGGCGAACCTTTTTTAGGTCGCCGTTGAGATAGGTGCACACGACGGGGACTAAATCGTGGAATACCAACGTTAAAAAAATGATCGGAATAGTGCCCGGCACCGCTTCAATCGAACCCATCCAAGTTGCGCTACTCCAATCTGCGTAAAGCGCGCCGCTACCCACGAGCAAAGCGAAAAGCGTTAGCAGCCCATACGTGAGCGTCTGATTGAGCTTATCCGCAACTTTTGTTCCGCCAACGCACAGCGTACCGCCCAGTCCTACGGTAAACAGCGCCGCCGCGGTTGAAACATCGATTCCCGTCAATGACGCTAAAATATCGGAAGCTTTGCTTATATATGCGACCAAGATCGTGGAGGCCATGATTGTGTACAAACCGCTCGTGAATACTTTCCCTTTATCGCCGAGCGTCGCCGCGGCCATGTCCGAAAGCGAAATAACCACCGGCGAATGACCTCTACCATGGTACAATCTATCTTCATCTCGTTCGCGCATAATGGCTACGTTCACTTCGGCGATGAGCAAGGCGTCGCACACGAGGAGCGTCCAAATGCTGATTAAAGTGAGGCTCGAAGGAACGATTCCAGCAGCCGCGGTTACCGTCGGTAGAGCGAGAACGCCCGCACCAACGGTGGAACCTACGATTAAAGCCACTACGCCCGCAACTGTACCTGTATTTTCGCCCTCGTCGTCGAAACTCGCCGACTTGAGTTCGCCGTCTTCCCAGTCAAAAGTCTCAAAAGGTAGCCTTTGCGTTTGCGCGTTTGCGTTTGCGTTTGCGTTTGCGTTTGCGTTTGTCGTATTTTCGCGCGTCTTCTCTTGCGGTGTGGACGTTCGATCGACATCTAACGCGCGCACGCGAGCGCGCATCCTTACGCTCGCATAATCTCCCCGTCGTCGTGTTCGCGCGCTTCGTCCGTCGCGCGTTTCGTGGTGATTATTCCACCCTCGTCGTCCTCCCATCGTCGTCGTCGTCGCATCGTACGACGTCGACGCGCACGACGCCATCACCGACGCCGTCGCACGCATTCCTCGCGTACGTCGATCGTCCTTCGCGTTTTCGTCCTCGCGTTCGTCTTTGTCGCGTCGTTTCGTCGCCCGTCGCCCGTCGCGCGTCGCTCGCGTTCGACCGTCCGTGCGATTACGAGCGCGTCGAACCGTCGACTTCGATCACGGACGGCACCCGGTCCAGCGAATTTCGCTGAGCGAAACGCGGGGTCGGTCGGTCGTGGTCGTGATTCAAACGAGGAGCGCGCGAGGAGGGGGGGGACGGTGTGCGACCGACCGACCGCACACGAGAACGAGCACGGATACGACCCAAAGGACGACGGTTTCACGAAGAGGAGGCGCGCGCGCGCGATCGTCGGCGTGGGATCACGGGACGGTGTGTGTAGTGTCTTGAGTTACGACTCGTCCATTCGTCCATCCATCCATCCA
>Ga0222712_10000905_pt1 | contig 37895 bp, 67 predicted proteins | sample C33_657DmetaG_FD_165043 | JGI IMG/M metagenome (GOLD analysis project Ga0222712, IMG submission 165043) | Estuarine water microbial communities from San Francisco Bay, California, United States - C33_657D | ecosystem: Environmental > Aquatic > Marine > Unclassified | place: USA: California... | reverse complement strand
CGACCGCATCCACAATCAAGCACGTACGAATTTGGGCGGACCCATTGTGTGATTAGGTCACGCTTCGCCTGGTTGTGACGTTTACGAAGAACGTCCATAGAGATGACTTAAAAAGGTGACGCTCTGAAGTTTTAAATGGGTTCGCTCGAGCAGGACTACCTGACGGTACCAGGACAGCTTTTTGCTCTGATTTCCATCGTCGGTCCCGACCTGCCCCAGAAGAATGAGCAGCTCGGACTCAAGATTCGTGGGTGCTTTGCGACCAAGGATGAGGCTGAAAGTCACGCCAAGCGTCTTCAGAAGGAGGATGCGCTCGTGGACATTTACGTCGTCGATATGTACAAGTGGCTTCTGATTCCACCGGACCGTCTGCAGATTGATAACGTCCATTACCAGAACGAGAAGCTTGAGGAGATTATGACCAAGTACCGCGAGAATCAGCGTCAGGCGGCGGCGATGTTTGAGAAGCGGAAGCGGGATATGCTTGCAAAGCCCATTGAGGGTTCAGCGACGCCGTACATCGAGCCTGGTGATGAAAACTCCAAGTACTACTCTCGCCCAGACGTTCCACCGATTCCTCACCCAGCGGATCTGATTGAAGATCTCCAGAAGGAGTTTCCAGACAAGGAGATGCCCGAACTGGTCAAGCTTGCTGACGAGCGTATCGCAGCTGAGATTGAGCGTCGACGCCTCGAGCAGGAGGAGGAACGCGCCAAGGCGCCTCCGGTTCAGATTGACGCCGGACCCGCACCAGAGCCGGTTGGTGCCGGAAGTGCAGCTTCGGGCCTGTTGGGTTAAATTAAAAAATGAATACTCAATAGAAATGATTCACTGGTCACTTTGGGTTGCGCTCATCGTACTCATTCTGATCGTCGCGTTCCTTTCAGCACGCAGAGAGGGGTATGCTCCTCCGCGTGATGAAAATACAATGCCTCCGTACACAAACGATATTTCAAACACGGTGACGACGTCAAACAATCTTCCATACGTCGATTCAACAAGCAACGTTGTTCAACTCGACAATCAGACTCAGATTTATAAAGACATGGCCGGAATGAACTACCAGATTCAGGCTGGCAATCCCATTCTGAACTTTATCCAGGGTGATCCTTCATCGAACGTGATATACGGAGACTTTGTTCCGAATGAGTCTGATGGAGGATCAGCAAAAATGTATGTGTACCATGATTTTGATATGATTTCACCGGGAGAAAGTGTATCAAACACGAGTAATTTGGTAGCTGTATCAGAGAATCCAACCATTAGGAAGACGGTATACGGTATCGATGTGAATGGGAATTTAATCAATCCTACTGAAATTGAAATGACGAGTAATGAAAACGCTATATCTGACCTTCGTTACGGATATGATGCCCAGGGTAAGGCAATCACAAATCCGAACGATAATGCTCAGACGTATGGTTTTGATACAGAGGGAAATCTCCCACCTGACGCCGGACAGTACATTCCTAGTCTGACGTCACCGACGATCAAATACATGGGAGAGGTGATTTAGTGCTTCAGAATCACCGGCGTCAGGGACTTCCCCAACAGGAGCCCAATGAAAAACGCCGCAAACACGAGGATGATCGTCTCCTTTGACACCTTTTCAAGAACATCCATTTGTGGCGGCTGGGCATGGAAAACCCGAGGTCCTGGATCATAGTACGAGCGTGCGTCGTGCTGCTGGTGCTCCTCGACCTCGTCCACGATGACTTGCTGCTGGTCGACGCTCTCCGTCACTGGAAACATCGGTCTCGCCGGACTCGGATCGAACATCCGTTCCATTACTTTCAGAGTCACTGCTGTTTTTATCTTCAACTATAAAACCGGCGAGGTTTCCACCCTCGTCAGCGTCACTTTCACTTGAAATGTCCTCCGTATCATAGGACACTTCAGATGAAACTGTTCCAGACTCGTCCGTGTCGTAATCCTCGTCGGCGTAATCATCTTCGCACACCTCCTGTGGTACGTAACGTTCCGGAGCCTTAACGACACGACCAGAACGCGTTCGCTTGGGTTCACTGACCGTGACTTCTGGGGTCTGGGAAGTGTCCGTTGATTGCTGCGCCGGTGGAGTCGACATCAGTCTCTGTATCGTCAGTGACTAAATCGTTTAAGTACTTTGGAAAGAAATACACTCCTTGTTTCCGTGCGAGCTCGAAGAGCGTCGTTTCACATTCGACGCCCATCTGAACGGCGATTGATTCGAGTTTCTCCTGGTGTTCGTGGTCGTCGGCCCGGCGCACAAACAAGGCGAGGTTTCGAACATCTTCAATCGCTCGGTAAAGCCCCCCAGCTCTTTGTTCGAGACTTTTTTTTGGGTTTTCCATTTCCGCCAGATTTTTTTGAAGCATTTCCCATGTTTGTGGGTCGAGACCCGAGTACGGGTGCACCTCTCTGAGGAAACGGTTCTTCTTGCCACCAAAAGTCGGGAACAAGATCACAAATAGGCACATAAGTAGAATTATCCACAGCAACATTACTGTGTAATTCGTCTACTATACTCGGAGAAAGAATATGTTCCCGTCCGACAAAGCGACGCTCTTTACATTCGTCGTCGTGACACAACTGACAGATACGTCCACGTGTGATTCCAAACCAGACGTGGTTCGATTTGTGTTCCCCCTGGATCCGCTCACAATACTTTGAATCCGTCTGAACTATGATTCGATCCTGGCCTTTTCGAATGACTCGTCTGACTTTTGCCAACTCTTGGCCCGAGAGGTACTTGCGTATGAATCGCTCGAGCGGTGCACACGTAATCTCGACGTTGACCGCCTCACGAGACACCTCGTTCGTTCGAATCGCAAAGAGTTTCAAGAGTTCGACGGACGGTTTCAAGTCAAAAACAGACCCGTCGAGGCTTCGCCACGGAACGTACGGACCTGAATCCATACCCTTTTCACGTTTGTAGGACCAGAGCATCCGAAGTCCCGAGCCGCCGTAGACGCTTGCGTCGATACGTTGACTCCACTCAGGGTCGCTCGGAAGTTCGAGGAGGATACGCGTTCGAAGAGCGAGTGCTTCCGATCGGGTCACGAGCACGTCAGGCCAGTGAATATGAACACCCGTCTTGATCTGATCGTCGTCGACCACGCGCGGTTCAGCGCGCGCGATGACACACCGACCCTGTTGAACAACCGAATGCATCGTCTCCGCGAGTTCGAGGATGACATCATCAGGAAGCACTTCCGGGCCTTTGTAATCGAGATCGACGAAAAACCTGAACACGTCCGTCTTTTGTTCGACGACATATATGCGCTTTTCGGCTCGGATGCATTCCGTGTAAAATTCGTCAAGTTGTTCAAACGGAACTTGAAGAATTCCACCATCCATGAGGACGTGTGTCCCTGGACCTCGGTCGGTCGCCCATTTCTCCATACTCTATCATTGCGTGTTCTTTTTAGTCACTGTCTGAGTCGTGCGTCAGCCGACTCCAAAAGTCTTTAATCTTGATGATAACCTCGGGCTCCGGCTCCGCCTCCTTCTCTTTTTCAGGTTCGGGGGAGGCGGGGTCTCTGTCGAAGGAGGCTCCTCCTTCTTCAGTTCCTCCTTTTTCATTTCGTAGATGATATCGACGAGTGACATGGTCTTTGCAATCTCGTCGGGATCACCGTGACCCCGGGCCTGGACAAGCATCTCGGCAAACACACGCTTCGACTTGGTCATTCCTACCGAGTGTCAATATTTTCAACTGTCTATTAATTCGCATTCAAGAACGAAAGTAAAAACTCGTACGCTGGGGCGAAGAAAGAGCAGCGTGAAAATCCGGATTTGTGATGACGTGCGTTCGTATCATGTCCCATAGGTTTTCACGAGCTGTGATTCCTTCGAGCGTGTCAAACTCCACCCTATCGTTTTCGTCGTAATTTTTACGAAAATACGTTTGGCGATTCTCCATCTTGGATTTCTCCTCGTTGAATCGCCGAACGATATATGTGTGTTCACGAGCCGTCATGGGCAAATCGATTACATAGACATGATAAATACTAGTGACGTCATCTTCAATGTCCGCTTCAGAGTCCCCGAGACCCTTGTACTTGGTTGAAAACTGAAAATACGAGTACGCGCCTCGCTTGAGATTGATCGTGCCTCGAGTCTCCTCCTCGAGTTCCCGAACGGCACATCTCAAAGGGTTGATCACTTCACGACGTCGACACCCACCGGTGACGAACGTCCATTCTTGATACCGACGATCATGAACGATGAGCATATACTGCTTATCGTCAATCGTCGTTACCGGTATCGCTATACTTTTGTGCCTCTCCCGACATGGCTGCTCGTGCGGGGAAGTCATTCCCTCCTACTGAATCGTTCGTAAAAAAATTCATGAGCTTTCCCCCACCGCCACGAGACGGTTCATATGTGATCAGGAACAACAACCCGATGATCAAAAGCCATTTCCAGATTTGCATCTTTATACTGTCACAGTTAATTTACCGACTGAGCCTCGGCGGTGAACGAGTGTGCAAACGGATTGTTCTTGAGAACGCCGTTCGCCAGGTTAAGATTTGCCGTCCGTGGGTCCTTCTGACCTTTGAATACATTGAGTTTGTCGTACTGATTGGGAATGTAACGAGACCCACGACTTGCGTCAGCTGGACGAACCGGGAGCGCACCCGCCTCGAGGCGGGTGTTTGTGTTGGCACCGACGGCGCCTACCGGGTCCGCGCGGACATTCATACGACCGGCGTTTCCTGGGCGATCCGGGTTGACACGATTCTTCGACCAGCGCATGGGGTCACTGTACGCTGACCCATATGCCTCTGCGACCATATACTGTCCTGGACCCAATTCGAGGCCATCCTTACGAAGACCCGTCTCCTGGCGGTTCGTCGTTCGACGCGTCTTTTGGAAATCGGGACGACCTTCCGGTGCCGTGATGGCACCGCCCTGCCCCTGACCACGAGTCTGCATGGGCTCGTATCCTGATGTCGTCTTGGACAGCTTGGCAGGATGTGAAATTGCGCCGATGACCGTACTGCCATTCTTGGTGACTGGATTGGCTGGACCACCCCACGTTCCCGCCAGGGTCGTCAGACGCTCCTCGTTCATGTTGTTTGGCAGAATGCGGAAAAACTGCTGAAAACCACCGGCGGCTGGAACATTCGGGTCAAGACCGAGACCACGTCCGACATATTTCTTGTCCGCTGGTGTCACGTTGTTCATCTTGTTCGTCACTGGTTCGCGACTTCCATCCGTCTGGTACACGGGCTGACCGAACGGGAAACGGGTCCCGTTCGGCACAACATCTGCAAAACTTGGTGCGATATCCTTTGGTGGAAGACGGAACCCACCTGAGAACCCACGGCCTGTGTTTGGTTCGAGGTTCAGTGGATCGATAGGGGGGTCCTGCTGAGCAAACTTGTACTGAATAAGATCAAACTTTGACACTTGTTCTGGTTTCGGCGGCGTGGGCATCACCGCCTGCTCCTCCTTGACGTCGCTGAGTTTCTTTCCGGCAAAAACCAGACCGACAACGGCGGCAAGACTGAAAGGGTCCATCTATTAGTTACTTGCTATTTTTTTTACTGCTTGTCTGTTGGGTAACGCTTCGCGTACGACATCGACTGGTACATCGAATACGTGCTCGCTGGGTCCCATGGCAGAAAACGATTCTCTGGCTTTTCGATGTACAGCTCCGGAAAGTCGTACGGCTTGTCGGCATAGTACTTGTTATTCCGAGACGTTGTCTGAGAACGCAGAGCGTCATCAGTCATGACGATATCGACATAGTTTGTGTTCTTGGGTCCAAAGTACATTCCATCCTCGACCATGAGGAGGCCGGGCTGAAGCACGCTGCTCGGCATTTATTACTTGTATTTGATATTTTTATTCAACGGGCTTTTGCCCGTTGGCTACCGACCGTTACCGCCACGAATATGAACACGCTCTGGACCACGGGCATAGGGTCCGTCGGGGTTGCACTTTGATGGGTCGTCGCGGCACATCGGATCGAAGGGTTTTCCGAATGCTGCATTTGTAAACGCAGCCTGGTCATTTGGCCACGTGGTCACGGCCGTTGTGTAAAAGTTGCGCTCTGCGTCACGTTTACGCTCAAATGGATGAATTGCGTTCCATTCGTTCTGAACCTCCTCCTTCATCGTCGGGTACCACGGAGCCTGTTGATTATAACTCGGATCATCACCGATCATATAGTTTGCCATGGGGTTGTCACGCGTCGGCATACGAAGTCCGCTCAGTTTGGGGCCTGTTGATACAGCACGTTTACCATCTGGAATCATGTTCATAGTGTAAAGAACATAAAGAGCTGCGAGGACCAGAGCACCAAGTGCAACGACACGAGCGTCACGGCGAATCAGATAGACGAGTATGATGGCGTACAGAATGAAACGAGTCGTGGCGAGAACTCGCTCCTCCGCCGTCTGACGAGCCGTGGGCCAAAAATCAAGCAGTTTGTCTTGGGCGATAAGTTCACGCAGGTCGATCGTCATCTTCTACAGTGTACGGAGATTTAAGTTCAGACTAGAGGACCCTTGCCACCCTTGAGCAAAGAGGACATCAAACCATTCATACTGTTCATCAGAGCCTCCTCATCGATTGTACCGTCGGGGGCCGTCGCGGTATCCTGGAGCTGACTGGCACACTTCTGTGCGACCGACTCTATCATGTTGAGCGTCTCGGCTGGGAGCGCCGAGATGGTCGTTCCCAGAATGTACAGCGTCTGGAGATACTGCCAAATGGCACCCTTGGTCGTCTCGGATAGGTCCGAGTTCCACAGACGCGGGATGTCCAGGTCATTCAGGAACGGCACCTCGGATGCGTGCGTCTGGAAAAACTCCTCATCCTTCTGCATCAGGTGATTGGCAAACGGACCAACCGTTTCCATAAACTCCTTCATCGGCTTCTTTGGGTTCGCCTTGCGAAGAAGCACAAAGGTGTTCTGATACTTTACCAGCTTCTTCTCAGCGGGAAACGTGAGAACAAGCTCGTCAAGAAACTGCTGCATCATGTCATTGAACGCGTTGGTCGTGGTCGCCATTGTTGTACCATCTCGCGTTTACTTTAGACTCTTGATAATTGACTCAGGCCCTGAATGGTGTCGTAGATATAGTTTCTTGATGGCCGTTCCCCTGGTGGACGACGATGTAGACGAGCACGCCGACGAGGAATGCAGGCTTGAAGTACGCCGAGTTCGGAAGCGCCTTTTCGTTATTCAGGGACGCGCGAATGTGGACATAGGCGATTGTGACGCCGGCTGCAATCAAAGCAGCACTCATCGGCTCACGAAAATAGTGATCAGCCATCTACTTGTACGCGGAGAAACTTTTTTTACTTGTCCGGTGCGTCATCGAACAGTGTTTCGTGGTGAACCTTGACTGGAACATGCTTGTACGGCGCTGGAAGAGGTGGACGACCGGGTTCAGGATTATCATCTCTTAGCGGCGTTCCGGGCTCAGCTTCTGGTGCCGCCGCTGGTGTTCCGGGCTCAGCTTCTGGTGCCGCCGCTGGCGTTCCGGGCTCGGTCGCATCAGGCAATGGCGTCGCAACCTGTGGCGCCTCCTCCTCTTCCCCAGCCATCTCCGGATCGGCTGGATCAGTCGGGTCGGTATTGATGCCGCCCATGTCCAAGTCCCCGCCTGTAAAGTTGGGGATGTACGTGTCCAGGATCTGCTGTACTGGAATGAAGTCATCAACAACCTCTTTGATCAGGTCTGTGAACCGAGCACCCATCTTGACGCGTCGATCCTGGTCGGACATTTTGTCCACCACGACGTACGGATCTTCGTACAGGCTCTTAGCTGCTGCGATGTAGCACGAATGGACAAATACGTCGTTGGACGGCAGCTTGATGTTGATCTTTTTCGAGTCTGACGAAATACGTACAGCGGACATGATTTTGACCGAAATGACGAAAACAGCCGCGAGCAAATTGGGAAACATCGAACAGGACTTGATGATTGCGTCGGCGTGCTGCTTGACGATGGTATTATTCCAATGAGGCACCTCCTGAAGAAGCGTCTGGTAGTGGATGAGTGTCTGGCGACCCTTGGATACTTCGATCGCCTTCTTGTACATGTCGTAAAAGGCGTCAATCATCACGGGTGTCATGGCGTTGCACAGCTTGATCATAAACTTTCGTTCCGCCTCGACGAGGATGGCTGTCGAGTCCATTGATTATGACTGAGTTATTTCTTTCCACGCAATTTCGCAGCCGTCTTTTGTAGGTTTGCGAGTGAAGGGAGTGAGATGTTTCTGGTCGAGTCTTCTTCCACCGAGTGATCGATGATGACTGGTCCTTTTGGTTTCGTGTCTCCCCAACTGACACCCAATGTCCCCTGTGCCACCCTGATCACCTTGTACCCCAAACGTACAAATTGACGCTGAATATACTCCGTCGCACGGTCAATGTCGTATGCTGGATACCCGATCGTGAACGGCGGAATCGTCAGAAACAGTGATCGTTCTCCAAGTTCTGACGCAGACTTGATCTTGCGACAGAGCTGTTCGAGAATTGCCTTGTACGTCGCCTTGCGAACCTCGAGCCGTTTACGCTCGCGTTCAGCGAGAGTTTGCGCTGATATCATTCTCTATTTACTGCTTAGAAACAACCGCACCGTTCCACGCCGCAGCATTGGCGTTGCTTCTCTCTGACTGGCGCATCTGCTCCAGCCAAATATCGAGCTTCCCCTGGTACCCTGGAACCTGAGTCTTCAGATCCGCAAACTGCTTGTCCAGAACAGCCTGTGTGTCCTCGAACGTCGTGTACGAATCACCTGAACCAAACGCCTCAAAAACGTCGGCGGCGCCCATACCAGGCTGAGGCTGCTCACTCAGCTCAAGGATGTTGCCGTCCATATCCGCCTTGATGTCATACTGGACACCAAAGTACCCCCGAGTGTTGATGAACATGATCCGGGCGTTGTACATCGCGGACCCCTGATCACCCTCCATTGCATTGACGTAAATTGTCTGGACTGGGTACACGTCGGGGTTCTTTGCTTGGATGGCGTTGATGATTGTCTGGATAGTCGCCGGACTCACAGACTTTTTGTCACTGACGTTGGTGAAACTTTCACCGCTCACGAAAACACCGCGGTTCCACAGGAGAAATCCCAAAATTGCCAAAAGAAGAAATACGACAATGTCCTTCATATTACTACCAGATGAGAAAAAAAGTCCCTTTCGTGGAAGGCCGCGTCGTTCGTCTGGGCACAAAAAATACGCTAGTAGTAATGGCCACTCTGGTCTACAGTGAAAAGTGTCCCTATTGTTCTCAGGTGATTCAAGAAATTCGTGAAAACCCATCCCTGATTCACATGATCCGGTTCCACAACGTATCCACACAAGGAGTTCCGTCGAGACAAATCACCCGTGTACCTACGTTGGTCACGAACGACGGTCACTTGCTCGTCGGAAATGATGTTCGCAAGTGGATCGAATCCATGAAGCCAGAAGAACGTGTCGATGAGTTTGATCAGACGGTTCTCACCGGTGCAGCGCTCGACGACACGCACGAAAACGAGGCTGGAAACTATTTCGATATTGACAATTTCAACATGCCTCTGGCGCCTCCGATGACACGTGAACTCGAAGAAAAGGTGAATAGAAAGGTGACTGACGCATACCAAAATGGTATAAAGTGAGGCTGCGTTGTCTGGATATGGTTCGTCTCAAGACGATTCAGGCGAGTGCGTTCCGCACCGTCTTTGAGGTGCTCAAGGATATCATCAACGATGTTAACCTCGTGTTTCGCCCCGAGGGTCTCACGGTCATCACGCTCGACACGGCGCGCGTGACACTCGTTCATCTTGTCATGCCCGCCGAGAATTTCGAAGAGTACCACTGTGAGGGCGAACACACGGCAGGACTGAACGTCTCAAACACGTACAAGCTTCTCAAGTCGGTCACGAACACAGATACGTTGAGTATGTCGATCGATGATGCATACTTGCTTCATATCCATATCGAGAATGCGGCGAAAAAGTCGTCAACTTCGTTCGAGTTTAAGCTTCTGGACATCAACGACGACATGTTGTCCGTGCCTGAGATTGATATGAATATCATGACGACGATTCCGAGCATCGATTTTCAGCGCGTGACTCGGGATATGCACAACCTAGCTCAGGACATTCGAATCACTCGAAAGAAAAATACGCTCGAGCTCGAGTGTGAAGGGGGGTTTGCAAACCAGCGGACGATCCTGGAGTGTGTAGAGCCCGGCGGGGACAAGCCGCTCGGGAACATCTTTTCGCTCAAGTACATCAACATGTTCACTCGGGCGACGAGTCTATGTTCGAGCGTTCAACTCATGCAGCACGACCAGGATGACAACATGCCGATCGTGTTCCGATATACGGTTGCGAACCTCGGCGAACTCAAGTTTTACTTGGCACCAAAGGTGGATGACGTCTGACGACCGAGAACATCCTGGATGTGCACCGTCCCTGAAACCTTTTTCACAAGGACCCATTTGATTCCCACGGAGATGCGAAACCCTCCTGTGAATGAAAATGTGACGTGAGGCCGAGGGGCGTACCGGTCAAACGATACGGGTGATTGTGTCGGGCCTGAATGTCGTCGGACAGTCTCTGTACAGACGACGGGTTTCCTGTCCTCGTCGTTGACGAAAATAGCACTGTGAACCGGGACTGAAAATCGAGGCTTGACATTCTGAAGAGGCCAACGTCCGATGTGCGTGTACAACTGTCCTCCGAAGTAGTAATCGACGTGACCTTGGTCCCCTGGTTTGAATTCATCGATTGGGATCAATTCGTCACCGCTGTGCTTGAACATCTGGTGAACCTGAAAATTTTTTGGTCTGAACGCTGTGAACAACCACATGTTAACTAAAAGAATTCGATATAATAAATATAATGGAAGGACGCTACCAGGAACGCCTTGTCGAATTTCAAAAAAGGATATCTAAAGGGGACTCTGGGGCTCAACAGGAAATGTACGACTACATGGCTGAATGCATTCCTTTATTAATGGAGTTTGAAGCTGCCGCGGGAAAAAAGAAGGATGTCTATGAAAAGTATATGTCGACCGTGGAGGGAAATTACTTGACTCCAATGCAGAAGAAAAATCCGGGATACGTACCCAGATGTAAAGGATGTGGTTCACTCGAACACACACTCGACGATATCACCAGCGATATGATTTGTCTCAGGTGCGGAATGACGGATTACGTCCAATGTCAAGAAGTTGGGTTTAAAGAGGAACAGGATATGGAGCGCCACGTCGTCTATTCATATCGGCGCGAAAACCATTTTAATGAATGGGTCAACCAATTTCAGGCGAAAGAGTACACGAGCGTCCCTCAAGAACTCATAGACCAACTCCAACTCGAGGTGAAGAAGCAGCGTATCAAAGACAAGTCAGATTTGACGCATCGCAAGGTTCGCGAAATGTTAAAAAAGATTCACATGAACAAGTATTACGAACACGCACCCTACATCACAACGATTCTCAACGGGGTGAAACCGCCAGCCATGCCTCAAGCTCTCGAAGATCGTCTTCGACTCATGTTTGGTCAGATTCAAAAGCCTTTTGAGAAACATTGTCCTGAAAACCGTAAAAACTTTTTGAGCTACTCGTACGTCCTGTACAAATTCTGTGAACTCCTCGGTGAAGATGAATACTTGCCGTGTTTTCCTTTGCTCAAATCAAAGGAGAAGCTATACAAACACGACCTCATATGGAAAAAGATTACTGCGGACCTCGGGTGGCAATGGATTCCCACATGCTAAACTACCAGCCCAAATAAAAATTTCCCGAATAATAAACTGCCATCCTATTCCGACTCTTTGAAGACCGCTGCGCCCGTCTTTGGATCAACTTCGATAGTTGCACCCTCCGGGACATTCGGTGGATCCTTCAGACATGCCTTAACGCGCTTGCGTTGAAGCTTCTCGTACTCGGTCGGAAACCACCAATCAATAATCTCACACGCCCGAATAACCATGTAGTACATTGCGGACAGAATGCGGTACGATGTCTTCGTGTCTTTGTCGCGCACGACGGTCGCCGCCGCCTTTTTCATTTCCGGTGTGAACATCTAAGATTAAAATGTCTAAATGTTTTAAATGATGCTTTTGGTACGTCTCCTCGGATACAAGCCCAAAAAGAAAAAGACTCCACCTCCCGAAAATAAGATTGAAAAAAAGTTTAAGCGTCTTCTGAAGAATGGATACTCGATAGATCAAGCACGTTACTTCTCAAAACTGTGAGGTCCTCAACCTCGAGGTCACACCCTGCGTTTGGAAAATTGATGAGCACACCTTCCGAAAGCCCCAGGAGCTTCATGTACATGCGCGTCTGAACACGGTGTTCATCCTTGAGCGCCCGAACCGATTTGAGCTCGACGATAATCTTTGAATCGACAACCAAGTCTGCACGAATGTTTCCAATCGCGTGTTCGTCAAACACGATTGGAACGATTCGTTCCGTCTGATAAGGAACACCTGATCGCCGGAGTCCAACCTCCATGGCGTTATGGTACACGCGTTCCGAAAATCCAGGTCCTAGGGTCTGCCAAACCCGGATCGCTGTAGACCGTATGACATCCTTCATACTGGAATCTCCACGGGTACAGGGTTTAGGTTAAAAATAGGCATGCTCGCCTGCTGGACATTCTCCGAACTGGACCGCTTGTAAAAGCGCTTCTCGAGAAGGGGGCTTCCACGATACACGACTGGGAACATCATCCCGTCAAACTTTGATGCATCGAGCGTCGTCTGAATCGACGCAATAATCTGTACCGGGAGAATATCACCAGGCTTGAGCTCAAAGACCCAGTCGTTCTTCGCCACTTCGACCATGTCGATAATCTCATCCTCGGGTGCCACGAGGCGGTTGAGTTGGTCGTGCTGGTACGCATTCGCGACGACAAAACTCACGGGCACGACGGTCACGTCAGTCGGGCCACCATTGACGCGAACACGATCGATCCAATATTGGAGTGCCATTTATATACTTTCTTTTAATGTTGGTTTTAAGTCCTTCCCCGTAGGGGAAGTCCGCTCGCAGCGCTTTCCAGGGTGGAAGCCCGCTTCGCGGCGCTGTCCATTGGACAGTTATTAATCTTGGTTTTATGTAGATGGAAACGACTCTGTACGTTGACTCCAGACAACGTGACACGACGCTGTATCCGTCAGGGAATTCGTACACTCTGTTTCTTCAGACCCCCGTGCATAACGTCACACAGATTGATCTCGTCTCAGCCAAAATTCCGAATACGATGTACAACATGACATCGAGCTCAAATGTACTCGCTATAGAAACATCAAATGTGGCTCTGAATCCAGGATTTTATTCGACGTGTTCGCTTGTGGACACATTCAATAACTCGGGTCAAGTCTCGAACGTCGTCATGAGTTACCTCGACGCCGAAGGAAAATTCATCTTTACAGGGAACCTGGCTTCCGTGACGACTCAGACACAAGAAATTGCAGACATTCTCGGACTAGCACTCGGGACGACACTTTCAAATCCGATTGCGACAAATGCCGTGTATCAGGGTTTGTTCCCCACTGCGAACGCCTACGTCGTATCGAATTCCATCGTCAGTCTCGAAATGAATGATTACGTCTGGCTCGACATTGAAGAGTTTCGAACGCCGTTTACGACCGACGCCCGCAAACTCGTTCTGAACCCACAGGGTGTGTACACGACGACGAGTAACACGTCCGCGCGTTCGTTTGCCATCATCCCCATGGACGTTCCGTCTGGTGGAATCAAAGCGTTCAAAGAGTCGGGGGACTACCCCGTCAACGTGACGTTCCCGTCACGTCTCGATTCGCTCGACCGACTCACGGTCAAGTGGCTTGACCGGAACGGTGTCCCGCTCGATTTTCATGGACTGGATGTCAATTCATTTACGCTGCGACTTCATACGGTACACGTACCCGATCAAGTCGAACGTCCTGTGAGTCTTCCACCTCCCGTCCCTTACGAAAAGGAGAATCAAAAGATTTTTTGGGGTGCTGTGATTGCACTCGTCGTCGGGCTCATGCTAATCATCCTGGCTGGGAAAAAAAGATAGATGTACAATAAAATGACGCGGATAATCAGTACGCGGAACAAAAATTTGTCACCAAATAATGCAAGACTTGCTGGGGATCCGTTTGGTTTCGGTGTGATGAAGCCAGAGAATTCGAACCGGCTTTTTAATACCAAAGCGACTGGTCGATCAGGTGGTATAAACAAAAAATGGTTACAGTTTGGAGGACACTATAATCAAAGTCCGATACGGTACGTCATGTTAAATAACTCGAATAAACCCATCGCAGTTGCTCTTTTAAAAAACAGAACAAATGCATCAAGAAACTTGACTGCTATAATAGCATCTGGACCAAAGGGAACTGGGTCGATTCTTCTGACCAAAATCATACAAAACGCGAAGAATAATGACAGGAACCGTATAATGGCTAATGTTGTGAATGTCCCGGGAGTTCTCAAGTTTTACAACAAATTCAATTTCATTGACAACATCAATTCTCGTTTGGCTCCAATTGGAGTACACCCGAAGGTGTTGTATCTCGACCCGAAGAAACACACCGAAGCTAAACGACGAGTTCAATTAAAAAACGCTCAACGTGATCCAAAACGATATTTCACAAAAGGAAACAACGATGTGTACTATAACATCAACGGAAAAGCTGTGCCGGGTCTCAAAAATAAGTTAGTAGAAATGAATGTTAATAATATTAACACTTACAGTATATACAGTATGTTCAAAAACAGAAACAAGGTGTATTTCAAACCACCAAATATCTAGAAGTCATCAGCCATCAGAGACATGCCCTTGATGCTGCGCTGCTCAGACTTGGTCGTTGCACCCGGGGCGCGCCAGACACCTGTACGATTCATCATCAGAACGAGAACGACAAGAAGGAGGAGGATAAGAATGAGACTGCGTTTCATTTTATTACAAGACGAGATTTAAAAATGACGACGGACCCATCCGGCGTTCTTGAGGATTGTATTGCGTCCACGAGGGGATGTGCGCTTGAGGTACCGAGCCAGAACCTGGAGGCGACGGAACACGGCCAGTGGTGAGTTGCTCTTCATGGCAAATGTAAGAGACTTGTAGCGGTTCGGTGTCGACGCAGATACAGTGTACCCGTAAAGCTTTCCTGGACTGAGTGCTGGAAGTGAATACGGACCTCTTCCTGGAAGACCGCGATTGGTGATGCGGGCTGGTCTCACACGAACAATCCCACCTGAGACCCGGCGGGTATACGCACGGTGTGTCGCGCTCGATGGGACGCGGATAAGTCTCGGCGTACGACGGAACGTATACCCACGACGAAGAATGGTTGGCATTGTTACTCTTTGTCGAGATAAAAGATCAAAGCCACGACCATGTAATGAAGTACGTCGTCGCTGATTTCGAGTCGACGCTCCAAAAGATTATACACTCTATAAGTTTCACGGCCGTGAATGTGACTGAGCAAAAGGCATGGGTGTCCCATGGACGTCACCGTACCCCAGAGTACCGAAAGAACCGGTCCGTGACGCACGGTGAACTCCATACGATTTTCATCAAGGAGGCTCTCGAGGAACCACTCGTCGCCGAGAATGAACGCGTCCAAGCGAAACTCGGTCGGACTGTGATTCACGGCAAGACGGCTCGGGTGCTTCCCTTCAGGGACGCCATCTGCGAATTCATGCACTACGTCTGGGAACATGGTGATGGAAACTGGCTTGCACACGCCATGGACAACGAGCTTGAGATCCTCCAAGCGACCGACGTACACTTTGGGACTGGTCTGTTTCCTAAGCCACTCAAGGCGTTTCCGGATCACTCGACGATTCCGGGGTGGTCAAAGCTTGCCAAGGTGTGCACGCAGCACGTTTTGACGACGCGGTGTCCCGACTTTTTCGAACGATACTCATCATGGATGACTATGAATGGATGGACGCCGACAAAGTTTTCATCTCGCCTCGAGGACTTTGTTCGCTTTGTTCGGGACGATCGGGAGTACAATCAGCAGCACATTGCTCCGTGTGATGTGACTGATCTGTGCGAGGTTCTAGCGGTGGCAAACCCTCCACTCGATGGTAAGTCATACATGATTTCAACGCCCGTGTTCGCGTGGAGTGGTATCCAAATGAAAACATCTTCAGCTTCGTCTCTGTCGACACACCAAAATCAAACAGTTCAAACGTAGTCATGTCGATATCGATGAACGGGTAGCTGTACCGTGGCCGCATACGCATCATCGTATACAGAATACTCGCGAGGTATGATTTCAGGTTTCGTGTGTCGTACTCGAGATTTTCAGACCACACGGACCGTAGAACCTTAACGTCCGTGGATCCAATGAAAATTCCACACGGTGTATCCTCCATGGTTCCACCGTCAATGTACCGACGTCCTTGGTGTTCCACGGATGCAAAAAGAAACGGTACGGCGATGCTCATGCATAGCGCATCCACGACGGACATGTTTGGTGTCGAGTCGCACGAAAAGTACTCGGTCCGACCCAGATTGACACAGTATGCACTGATGTGAACCTTGGGCATCGTCGGTCGAAGCGCGTGCAACTCACGAAACGTGAGATCCTCCTGACTGAAAAAGACACGAATGATGTCGATGATGACTGCCCGAATCTTTTTCTGACTGACGAGTCCAAAATGTTTCAAAAATTGACGAATGTTTGGTTTCATGATATCCTTTATCGGAATCTCGAGCGAGTAATCGATGATCGTTTTGATGTTGCCTTCGGCGACGACATAAAAGAATGCGATGAGCGCACCGGCGCTCGCTCCTGAAATCTCTTCGAGATTGTCTAGCTCGTGACAATCTCGAAGGGCGCCAAGCGCGCCGAGATATGCAAAGTAGGTCATTGCACCCGGACCAATCGCCAGGTGTTTCATTAGTGTGTCAGTGCTTTTTTACTTTAGGCTGAGCATATAAAGTGTCGAACGTACCAGTGCTGTAATCTCATCCTGAATGTTCTTGAGGTAGGTGTCCCTAGGCAGACGCATGGAGCGAAGTTGTGTCAGCAGAGAACGGAAATACAGTTTCGGATTGCGGGCAATCGTGCGGCGACCGACGATGATGCGGCGAAAGCGACCATACTTACCCATGTATGCCTCGGCGTAACTGTCGAGCAGAGGGACGATACCCTCATAGTACGCCTGGAGCGCCTTGTGTTGCGCGAACGAATTTGTCGTCAAGTGAAAAGCGTGCGCCTGTGTACGGGAATTCATGAGAAGACCGACGTACTTCTGACCGTTCATTTAATAGACGCTGGCAAAATTCTTGCGCAGGAAGGAAAAGACCAGGGCGAACACCAGGGTGTGCACGCCGACGGACAGCAGGGAGGACTGACCGGACATAAAGACACCACGGCTGCTTGGGGGGATGGTCAGCAGCACGCCTGGGGTCAGGAGCACGAACAGAACCGCTGGCACAATCAGGTCAGCTGGGCGCAGGGACACCTTGAGCACAAACTTGGCAATCAGGTAGTACACCAGGGACAGAACCAGGGCGTGCACTAGCACTGGGCTGGGGCCCACGCGCAGGAGCAGGCCCGGGCTGAGCAGGGCGAACAGGATGGCTGGGGTCAGAATCTTGGGACCGGTGATATCCATGTGAGCAGATACTATCTACCGAGAAAATTGTCGGACAAACTCGGCAAAGTTGTGGAAGGACGCCTTGTTCATCAGTGTGCTGTTGAGATGGTTGTCCTCGAGGTACTGGCGAAGGGACATCCACATGTTCAGGACATCCTCAGAGTGCCAGTCGTGCCAATCGGTCGGATTGAGCACAACCTCATGGTCCTCCTGCTCGTCGTATGCCTCGTCGTACTCGTTGCCGTCAAAGGTGGCGTCGTCACGGTACTCGTTGTTGATACCCATTTTTACTTGTTCTTTCTGCGGCTCGTCTCCTTAACTGGATTTCTTGACGGTGATGGTGTTGCGCTCCTTGACTGGAGCATGGTCGACTATAACCTGGTACACCTGCTCGACGCGAGTTTCGTCGCCGCCGAAATAGGCACGTAGACCCGCCAGAATGACATTCTTGGTGATGCTCCCACGAGCCTCCTTCGTGCGCAGTGACACCTTCTCCTGGTTCACCTTGACCGTGTCAACATCGTGGGTCTCCTTCATCTCCTTCATGTGCTCCTGAACCTGTGCCCGGAGCTCCTTCTCACGCTTGTTCAGCGTCGCCATGTCTTTCCTCGCAGCAGCAAGCTGGTGCTTCAAGGAGAGCCATTCAGTCATGATAGACTTGAATTCGTCCATTTATGTAATTTAAAGGCGTTTATTTTTTAAGTCCCCTGTACGTAGTCAACTTGATTCCAAGCCATCTGGCTTGATCCCATTTCGACCGTGTCGAAATGATCTCTACTTCTCGTAGCTGTTCTCAATCTCAAACTTGGGGCGCATCGTGTCCGGTGGGATGGTGGACAGGTTAAAGATGCTGACCGCCTCGCGTGGGTTGGGTGGCTCAGAGCGGAAGTCGCGGTTGGCATTACGCAGGTTGCCGCCGATCGTCTCGGGGAAACCAATCTGGGCACGCGGGTCCAGGAAGTTCTGACCGGACAGGATGGCGTCTGGAGAAAACTGACCGAAATCCTCGGTCGTCACCACCTCCTTGGGGATCAGACCCACGTTGGTGTTGTCGTACACAGGCATGTCGACCGTGCGCACGCCCGCACCGCTGCCGACAGCGAACGGGGCTGGCTCGTCGATCGAGGCGAACGAACCACCTGGAGTGTCAGCCAGACCACCCTGGGAGATGAGACCACCTGAACCACCCTGATTGATCATTGGGCCAGAGCCGGTGACCGACGTGTTGTTCACCATACCAGCGATGGGGTCACTGCCTGATGGAGTATAGTCGCTACGCTTCTGAGGATAAAACACCATCATGGCGATCAGAAACAGAAGAATCAAAATTGCCAGACCTTTGCCGTCCATGTTATACTAGTATACGACTTTTTTTTTCAGTCGAGGTAATCCGTCGGGTCCTCCTCCTCCCCCTCTGGATCCGGGTCATCGGTAAATTGAAACTCGACTGGGTACCCCTTCGTCTTTGACTTTGGTGCCGGACGCTGACGAACCTGAACGACGCGCCAGATGGGACCGAATGACCGCTTGAGGAACCAGAGACCGGCTAGCTCAAACAGAAAATCACACGCCCCTGAAATCTCGTCGATCGGGTTCTTCTGAGCGTCAAAGAATGTCGTCACAACATTCCCCTTGATGGCTGCAAGGGATGCAGACAGCTCACCATCCGACGAAAGGCTCGCCTGGTACGCCGATCGAATCGTCTCGGCCGAGATATCCTTGCCAAACCACTCGAGCTTACTCACCTCCGCCTGACTCAGAAGCTCGTTGTCGATATTCTCAAACAAAGTTTTCGAGGGCACCTTGAGATTCACCTGACGCGTCTCCTTCGTGAGCTTGTCCACAGTGATATTGTTCACCTGGTGGAAGACTCGAGCGTCATCCTTGCCTGAAACCTTCAGAAAGTAACGACCGTCTGGAATCTTTACGGGAGTGCCGTACTCCATGTGTCAAAAAAACAAACCTACGCTCTAAGTAGATGGAGGCAACATGCCCCACTGGATACTTTCCAGTTCCAGGCGATTCGTCAAACTGTACGACGTCGACGAAGACGACGATAGTTCAAAAGACATGTCCGACGGGATATACGCTCCAGGGGAATGGATTGTGTGGAACAGGGAACACGTACGTGTTGTCAGGTCCTATGTATTGTAGTCCACAATACACGGGAAAGAACTGTACACTGCTGGCACAGGTCACGTCCGGTATCACTGTCGCGACAGGAACAGAATCCGGACCGAATACAATATGTGCATTCCAGGAAGGTGACACACAGTATCCTTGTGATCCAGGGTGTTGTAAAGCGCCATCGGGAAACGAAAGTGGAAGTGGAGAAACCGACGGAACCGGTGGGACAGACGATACGGGAGAGCCGAGTTTTCCTATATGGGCCATCATCCTTCTGATTGTTCTTGGGACGCTGTTCGGGGCGATTTTCCTCGCGTGGGCTGCCAAAAAAATGTCGCGAAAGAATAGATGATGGCCAAGTCAAACGACATATGGAAATCTATAACAGACTCGAAAGAGTACAACTATATAAAGGACACGACGGTGTATGGTACTTTTAAAGTATGGCACCTTCTCTTGTTTGCATTCCTGGGTCCAATGATGACATGGCCAATGCTTATACTTCTTTTGCTCGTGTTCAGTACTCAGACCGTAAACCTATTTAAAGGTGTGAATAGCTCAACAAGTAGCAATGGCTGACACTTCCATCACCCTCCAGACGATCTTCGATGAGATTAAGCTTCTGCGTAAGGATATCCGCAAGGTGAAGAGCCTGATCGAGGATCCCAACGGCGAGAAGGCGAAGGCTCGTTCGACCACCAACGGCTTCAACAAGCCCCTGGACATTTCCGAGGAGCTGCGTAAGTTTCTGAAGCTGGCTGCTGGTGAGCAGATTTCTCGCTCTCAGGTGACCAAGAAGGTGAACGAGTACGTGACCGAGAAGGGTCTGAAGCAGGGTCAGAACATCAACATGGATGCTTCTCTGAAGGCGATCCTGGATCCACCACCTGATGTTCAGGTGACGTTCCTGAACATTCAGAAGTATATCAACAAGCACTACATCAAGACGGAAGTGCCAAAGAAGGAGGCTGCGGCGGCTGCTGAGGCTCCCAAGAAGGAGTCGAAGCGTCCGACCGTGAAGAAGCCCTAAATTAAAATCTCATCAAAAAGTACGATAATGCCCCCTCTCACACCCACTCGTCGTCGAGCAAATGCCCAGAGACGGTTCAATCTGAACCGTGAAATTGAAAGACTTAAGAATCACTATGCTGGGTCGTACCGAGGCGTGTTTGGTCGCGCTGCAACCGTGCGTCAGACGCAGGCTATAAGTAATATGATAAAGGAACTGGCAGCGCGTCGAATTCAGCGAATCGTTCGTGCACGTCAGGCGCGTGCGCGGGCGCATACACGCGCACGCGCACCACTAATGAACATCGCACGGGCCGCATCTCACCCTCGACGTGTAGAGCATCGTATACGTACGTATGGACTAAATTACAATAATTAAAATCAGAGTGTACAGTAAATGCATCTCTTGATTATTATTTTGCTTCTTGTCCTACTCCTCTTTTTCATCGTCAAACAGACAAAGGTTCCGACGGGTGTTTCCGGTACAGGACCAGGGTACATTCCTGCTTTCCAGGGGTACCCTGAAGTGGGTGTCAGCGGGGTATAAAGTCTCGTGTGCGAGACCTTAAAAACAAAACCTTCTCCTAATGTAATGGAATCCGTTGAAGCGCCAGAGCTCGTCGATGCACCATCCATCGACCGCGTGGCGCTTGAACGTCTCGTAGGCACGAAAATTAATGACCCCAAACTGTATCGCAGATCTTTCACGCATAAATCAGCACTCAAAAAGTACAAGGGCCTCGAGGGCTCGTACGAGACGCTGGAATTTATGGGTGATTCCGTCCTCGGATTTATCATTACACGCTATCTGTTTGAAAAATTTCCAGCTGAGCAGGAGGGGTTTTTGACCAAAGCACGTACGAAGCTCGTACGTGGTAAGACGCTCTGTGAGGTTTCGAAACGTCTCGGGCTTGAAAAATGGGTCCTCATGGACGACAAGGGGATGCGTAACGGCTGGAACACGAACGAGAATATCCTCGAGGATGTTTTCGAGGCGCTCGTCGGTGCCATTTACCTCGACATCGGAATGATTCACGCCAAGTCGTTTGTGTTTGCGTCGTTCGAAAACATCGACATGAACCTTACGGATGACAATTACAAGGACCAGCTCATGCGATGGTGTCAAGCGAACAAGGTGCCCCTGCCAGACTACCAGGTCCGTGGTCAATACAACGGCACGTTTCATATCGAGGTTATCGTCGATGGTATCCCACACGGTTCAGGGTTTGCGAGTACGAAGAAACAGGCGGAACAGTTTGCGGCTCAGATTGCACTTAAGACGACGGATCGTTTCAAGAAATAGAAATGGGCTGGGGTATTTGCTTTGCACTCGATTCGAGTGGTTACGTGTATTGCGCCGACGGATGTAAATGGCGCGCTCGCAAGAGCGACTATGCGGACTACCCACCGTGGCCGTCGGCTCGACAGGCGGTCCTTGATTACTTCGAGGGTGAAGCACACAGGGAACTCGACATGGTCCGTGATGAGTTTCCAGGGACGGCTGCAGGACTTCGCGCGGCATGCGAAGAACATATCGGTTCGGCTCTTTCACGGTACGACCGACTTTCGGATGATGAGAAGCGCGAGGCGCACGAGGCGTCCATGGCTGAGTTTGAGGGTGACCTCGAACGTGCCAAGGAGGATCTTACAAAAGCTCTCGAGGTTTACAAGGACGCAAAGACGATATGGACCGGGTACAAAAAGAATCCGCCCAAGATGAAGCCAGCCAAAACACGTGCCGACGAACTGCGTCAACTCATGGAGCCTCTGCTCTTGGAACTCGCCATGGAAGAGGCGGCCGAGGAGTGTGATCGGTTACGTCGCAAGAAGGCTCGGGCGACTCGAATGCTCAATCTCGAAAAGAAATTTACACTTAATTAAACAGTCTCTGCCTTTTTATTAAAGGATGCACCCAAGAGTCGCTGAACTCTTGGCACAAACATACGCGGATCAACGCAGTCAAGAGTGGCTGGACCTTCGTGGAAACCTCTTGACTGCGAGCGATGCAGCGACGGCGATCGGTCTCAACCCGTATGAAAAGCCAGAGGGTCTTTTGGCCAAAAAGTGCGGCGCGGCGCGACCATGGGCCGGAAACGAGGCGACGGCACACGGCACGCGCCTCGAACCGCTCGTCCGTGACTTGTACGATATGCGCCATGGTCAAATTTCACACGAGATTGGCCTCGTGCAACATCCCGTTCATAAATTTCTCGGAGGAAGTCCAGATGGTATCACCGAGTCGGGTCGTCTCCTCGAGATTAAATGCCCATTGAGTCGCAAAATCAAACCTGAAGTTCCCGGGTATTACCTGCCGCAGATTCAGCTCCTCCTCGAGATTATGGACCTCGAGGTGTGTGATTTCGTACAGTACAAAGAGGGGCCACCCGAGGAGTTTGTCGTCGTCGAGGTGGCACGTGATCGTGAATGGTTTGCACAATACCTTCCCGTGATGCGTGCGTTTTGGGATCGCGTTCTCGCCAAACGACGTACGGGTATTTGTGACGTGGTTATCGAAGAGGATGTATGTGAAGTGGATTAACCGTATGCAAGATTGATATTTTCGAGAACATCTGCCCGGTTGATTTCTCGACCTCTATTTATCGAATACCATACACCGTTCCGTTTATTGTACAGTGTTCCTGCCATGCGTTTATCGTGATTTATCCATCGGATGAGCATTTCGAGTGAAACTCTGTCGAGTGCTGTTCGATCTCCATGAACATATTTCTGGATGAGTTTTCCAACCTGTTTCATTGGAATATTTTTCGTTAACCGTTTCATGTAGGCATTCCATGTATGAATATTCTTTCGGGGCCATATCCGGTGCTCTGCAGGGTGAATGACACCGTACCGCAGAGGGACATTCTTGCGCTGACCAGTCTTTTTATTAATGAGAAACGGCTGACCGTTCCGAGTATTGAAAAACAAAAAGTACCCGAATCGACCACCGACGTAGACTGGGGAGTAAAATCTCCAGGCATTGTTTTTGTATGCGATTGGGAAATATTTGTCGATGATGTTTGTTGACATTCGAAGCCGTGGAGCTTTTGCAGCAGCCCTGGACCGATTTATGACGGGGTAACGAGTTCTCGGTACGGGACGTGGCCCGACATTAAGAACCGCGAGACCGATTGGCAATTTTGCGCGATGTGTTTTATTCATAATACGCGAAAAAAGCGCTCGTGTATTTAAAGCCGTCTTGTTTTTCCCGAGTAAATTTGCTATATGTGCTTTGAGTTCGGGTGGTAAGTTGGGCTGCGTTGAACGCGGGGGTGACGGTGATTTTTTACACGCCCGGCCGAAACACCATCGGAACATTACTACAGGACAATATTTTTTTCATGCTCTCGTAGTATGAAGACTGTTGTGGTGTTTTGTGCCGAAAGTAAAAATCAACCACACACGCGTAATGTCATACGAAACTTGTATAAGAACTCACCCGTCAATGTCATTTATACGGGAATAGGAGCAAAAGCCGACAATATAAAAGAGATTCGTCTTCCACTTTTGGCAGGGGCGGGAAACTGGAACAAAATCAAGTTTAATGGTCGACTCGGAGATTTGCTCGGTGCCAGAAAAGTTGATTTGTTTATTTTCGAGGGGTGTCCACTGGGATTTCTCCCAGCGTTCAAAAACTTTAACTTTAATAAGAATATTGCGAGCGTTATACGTAAATATTCAAAGAACAATACCCGAATTGCCGCGCCGCAACGATTCACACCGTCCAATAGTCCCAATAAGAAGTATCAAATTCCGAGTAATATGATGGTTCACAACAGAAATGTCACGTTTCCTAATAATAAGACATGGGGTGTGTACAAGTTCTCACATGGCACGTGAAAATCGAATGTGACGCGCGGTGACGTTTTTGTTCGTCGCATGTGGGTGACGGAACAACGGTTCATTTGGGAAGGTGCGTCTGGCTGTCCGTAGCCAATCACGCACGTTCCCTTCTGCGATATTGACGCGCGCAGCATTCTTCATGAGGCCGCGGAACGAGTTCGGGTTGAGATAGATTGTGCCGACACCGGGTGTCTTGACGACGAGGTGTGGACGATTCAGGGGCATGTAAATGGCGTTAAACTCTTCCGAAGGTGGAGCCGGCGTGCTTCGGTTCGGCGTCGCGCGCTGAGTTCTTGACTGGGCGTTCGGTGTCTTTTTGAGCGGCTCGAGTGCACGAAGTCCACGTGTATATGCTCTGACGGCGTTATTATAGTACCCGACGCGTTCGTTTGAGGCTGCAGCCCGAGCTGTGTTATGGAGGAGACGAGCTATAGCCACGTTCGCCTTTTTCGCATCACGTTGTCGTGCAAAGAACTCGATGGATGACTTGAGACGTGCAACGAGCTTGGCCTTTTCGGCGTTCGTGTATCGTCCGGCGTTGATGTTCGAACCACGACCTCCTGTGTAAATCTGGTTCATCATATTGTTCAAAAGTTCAGGGGATGATCTGTTCGGTGGTGGCGGCGTGTTTGCTGGTACCGCGCTGCGGGGATACCGAGCATTCTTTGCTGCAACTTGACGTATAACTTGACGAAGTGGATTATCAAGAAACCTAAAATAGTGCATTTTCCATCCACCTTTGAATATATTATCTGATATCAAAACCTTTCGCCCGTCGAGAGTCACGTAGTACAGACGGCCGTCCTTGTCAAAGTACACACTTGCACCCCACGTACGCGGAGAAACCTGTGAAATGACTTGCAGTTGTGGATTGAACAGTTTCAATTTTGCTGGAACGGGACTACTGTTATTTATAAACGGAATGACCGGTTTACGAAGATACTTCTTGTTCAGTGCGTATACACCTCTGAAGATGTCATTGGATTGACGAGGTGACAGGTTGGTTTTCTGGACACCGTGTCTGTCGTACACTCTTCCGGATTTCGAGACGAACGTGTTCTGGAATTTCTTGTACTTGGCCATTTTTTTGGGTATCGGTGTACCGGGCGCATGCGCATGAGCTGCCCCCTCTTTGAATTTCCGAATCTTTTTACCGCCAGGTCCGAGGACGAATCGCCCGCCACGGGAACCCGTGTAAATTATACGACCGAGTGTGTTTCGTGTTCCCGTATTCGTCGAGCCAGCTGGAACCGGTGCAGCTGCGGCCGGTTTGAACGTTCTGATTTTTTTACCACCAGGTCCGAGGACGTACCGACCACCACGGGGACCGCTATAAATAACGCGCCCCTGACTATTCTTTTCGCCGGTGTTCATTGTTGTATTCTAAGAAAATAAACACGACCGGATCGCCTTTTCAAAAGCCTTTTTGATGTTCTTGGCACCTTGGTAATCGTAGAGCGTCGCCAAGAGTCCGTCGTGAATGTCCCTATTTTGTTGACGCTCGCGTTCTCGTATAGTGATCATGAGAGCCTGTATCTCAGGGCTCAGGGCGTCCCACGCCTCTTGGGCCTTTTCTTCAACATTCTCGATATCCTTGTGTTGCTCGATCCAGAGAGACATGTATTCGTCCATCTTAAAAAAACCTGACATTTTAAAAACATATGAAGCACCTCATCGGACGCGTCTCGGGTGTCACCATCAAGTACATCGATGAACTCGAGCCATTGATGGAACACGTGGCGGACAAGTGCAACCTGACTGTCGTCGGTCGGGCGTTCCACCAGTTTGAGCCGTTCGGTGTCACGGGCGTGCTCGTCCTATCCGAGTCTCATTTTTCGGTACACACATACCCTGAGAATGAAACCATCTATCTCGACATTTTCTGTTGTGCGGATCACTTTGACCCCGAAGAGGCGGGCAGGGTGATTCTTTCAGCATTCAACGGGTCATGTGCAGAGTGGCAAGTGGTGGACAGGTCCTAAAGTTGTGATTCCCTAGTATTCCAATGGCGCACCGTCTGTACCAAGTCCTTCTCGACAACCCACGTATTCCCATCGTCATCGCCACTGGTCCGGCTGGTACCGGAAAGACCATGATGGCGTGTCAGGCGGCGTCTCGACACGCCAAAAACATCATCTTGACGCGTCCAGCCATCTCGGTCGACGAGCAACACGGATTTCTTCCCGGTACGGTGGACAAAAAGATGGACCCTTGGATCCGCCCAATGAAGGATTCACTGTTTCCAAAAACAAAGTTTGAGACGTGTCCTCTCGCATACATGCGTGGTCGGACGTTTGACAATTCGTGGATCATCGCCGACGAAATGCAAAACTCGACACCGAATCAGATGCGTATGGTGATGACTCGTCTCGGGAAGGATTCCAAGCTCATCATCACGGGTGATACGGGTCAGCATGATAATGGGTTTGAAAATAACGGACTCATCGATCTTCTGAGGCGTATCGAGGACAATCCGATCCATGGTATGGAGCATGTTCAGTTTACCGAAAGTGACATTAAGCGTCACGAGATTATTAAGGAGATTCTTCGTCTGTACGGACCTATTCATCTTCATTAAAAAGAGACCATAGAATATCTGCGTTCCGTGGTCTCGTATGCCTGGGATCTGAAAGGAACAACTTTCCGTCTGGACCACACCGAGACGTGTCGAGACGGACAGTGTCCGCAAACTCGTACACCATCTTCCCACGTCCCCGGTATGCGACATATCGTGTACACTTTCCCGTTTTAGCATACGAACCTGGTTTGTAGTACACACATTGCTCACACAACGGAACAGGCTTCATATTCTAGATTGAGAATTTCACAACGAAGATTTGCATACACGACGGTGATGAACACCTCGAGGACGTTATCGACGACCCGCTGAATGTGGTCGTCTGGATCGACGGGCCATGGGACGTTCATTCCGACCCACGTACACTGCTGCAACAACATCAGACTCTGATCGAGAAGATCTTCCAGTGAAGGGTACTGAGTGTACATCGACTCGAACGCCTCCTCAAGCACCTCATTCACTTCACGGGCGTTCCTGTACCGGAATTTGTTGTTTTGTTCCCAGTAGACCCGATCGGTATAGTTGATCAGGTAGAGCTCAAGAGCATTCTGAATACGCTTCTCAAAAAGTTCGAGTGTTTCCTCCATAGTGTTAAAGTTTTCCATACCTTTAACACTATGAATCATTACGAGACTCTCGGTCTACAGCAGGATGCATCCACCGACGACATCAAAAGGGCGTACAAAAAACTCGCCATGAAACATCACCCGGACCGAGGCGGCGACGCTGAAAAGTTTAAAACAGTCGGTCAGGCGTATGAGGTTCTGAGCGACCCGGACCGACGTGCGCGCTATGATCAATTTGGAACTGATGATCCTCAGCAGCAGCCACAGGGTCCCGGACCAGACATTTCACAGATGTTCCAGAACATGTTTGGTGGTGGGGGATTTCCGGGTCAACAGAGACAACAGACGATGGATAGACACCATACGATCGACCTGACGCTCGAACAGGTGTACACCGGAACGGACAAGACCATAAAGGTGCCTGTGACGAAACATTGTCAGTCGTGTGCCATGGCGTGTACACAGTGTCAAGGTCGTGGAATGATAGTCCAGGAGATGATGGGTATGATGGGTCAACTTTTTGGACGGCCATGTGATCACTGTCACACGTCGGGGGTGGTTCGAAAGGGGTGTCCGGGTTGTAACCATAAAAAGACCCTTATCGAAACGATGATGATTAATCTACACGTCGAAAAGGGCATTCATACTGGAACACAACATAGACTTCAGGGGCTCGGTGAACAGGCGAGGTCGAATCGGGAAAGAACAGGCGACTTGATCATCACATTTAAAGTCAAACCTCATCCCAAGTTTGAACGTCGCGGTGATGACCTGAGGTACGTCATGACGGTGACGTTTCAGGAATCAGTGGAAGGCCTTGACGTGACGGTTCCTCATTTTGGTGGACCTGTTCAATTTAATACGCTCAAGGAGTTTGGTATCCTCGACCCTCGGCGGGACTACGTCATCAAGGGCAAAGGACTTACGGCGACCGGGTCGAACCTTCTCGTAAATTTTGATGTCCAGTACCCGAAGCACTCGGCTTGACCAACGGCTTGGGATTCGGGTGTCCGTGGCGACACATCGGACACGTCACCGACTGGAACGACGTGACTCGGCTTTGTCTCCAGGTCTCGAAACACCCGATGTGAAAATAATGTCCACAGACCGTCTTGGTCGTCGTCTCCCGAGTAAGTTCGTTGTAGCACACGGCGCACTCGGTAGGTATTTCAGGAGGTGGTGGAAGCAACTGAGCACGCTTGGCGTGTCGCCAACACAATGGGTACTGTTTGTACTTTGAGCACTTACACTGCGTCCCGTCAGGTAGACGCTCCGGACATCGTTCGTGGGGTCCAGGGAGGCCCCGTGGTGTAGGATTCGCCGAATGAATCTTACATGTCGTACACCCCACAGCACACTTATTTTTACATGGTGTTCCGGCACGAGTCATACCAGGACACGGCGGACGTACGGGTGGTGGAGGACGAGGCGGGCGCGTATAGGTCCGATGTGGTATGAAGCCGTGGACGCGAAGGATCGACGCGACCGTCGGAGGCAGGTACAAGTTGGCGGCATCCACCGCCATGATTGTTTCAATCAGGCGTTCGATGAGTGTCGCCATTGTTTGATAATGCGTGCGAATTTTTATGTCATGTAAACGTCTGGACCCTGAATGTGTAGATTGACACCATCCAACAATGAACAAGTTTGAAGTCTCTGCTCTCCGCTTCCAGCAGCATACCCTCGACCTCAAGGCGGCTCGGAGTCGGACGGTGTTCATTCCAGACTATATGCCTCCGGCTCCTCTTGCGGCGGTGACGGTGGCGGCCAAGAAGAAAAAGGCGGTGGCGGCATCGACGGGTCCGACATGTGCAGCCCGGACCCTCGAGGGTCGGCAATGTAATTTCAGGGCGACGGCTGGGGGGTGCTTCTGCAAAAAACATAGTACTATGGTATAAGAGATGGCTGAAGTGGAACTCAAACCGATCCTAGTTGCCCTTGTAATCAACATAGTGATTATCTTTGCACTGCCTCGTCTCTTCAGTAACCCCACGGGCTTTAAGGCGTTTGACGATTTCGTCTCGTACCTCAAGGCTCAGCAGGCGTTCCTCGGATTCAACGCAGTCCTTCTGGCGATTGTTATGTACCTTGCGTCGTACTACATGATTCATTACGGTGGCGGCGAGTCTCACGTCGACAAGGGTGATCTCATGACGGACGATTTCATGAAGCCAAAGGCTGTTCACCACGCCGCCGAATAAAATAGGAACATGTAAATAATGAACAACGGCACGGTTGCAAAACTCACGGCGATGCGTATGGATCCTAAAACATTTATCCGGTACGCTGCGACGAGTCGGGCTGTCCAGAATAACACAACTGTAAATCGTCGGCGGATCGCCCTCGCACGTTACTTCCTGCGTCTCAAGCTTCGTCGGATGCGTCGCGCACCCCGCACGCGTCTCGCGACGCCTCTTTTTGAAGCCAAAATGGAGGCGATACAGCGGCTGCGTCTTACACCGGCTCAGATTGCCGCGCGGAAAAGACGAGTTCGTCGTCTCCAAGCTGGAGCTGCACATATGCGATACCAACTCAGTGGGTCGAACAATAATTGGAACGCTTTTGTCCGTGCGCACGTCAAAGCAGGTGGCCGACCGAATGTGAATCGCGCATCGGCTCGTCAAATCTATAATTAAAGAACGACCTCGTTTCGTACCCAATGGACGAACTCGTCAAAACTCTACAAGGAATCGGATACACAAGTAACCCGTCGATGACCTTGACGGATATCATAGCCAACTGTATGCAAGACGAACAGTACTCGCTCGGGGCGCGTGAAAAAGTTCACATTTTATCAAAGTACGGAAAACAATACGGGAATTGGACAGTTGCAGAAATAATGTCACACTTCGCTAAACACTGATGAAACGAGTTTTCTCGTCCCCGGGTGGTCCCACGTTTCAAAACGGCTCTCGTAACACGTACGCATGTGAGACATGAGATCCTCGAGCGACGGCTGGCCCCACACCATTCCTTTTGTGAACAGAAAATCATCCTGTTCGATCGGTGTCCGTGAACACTTGACGACGAACGGTGTATCCGGTACATACTCTTTCAAACCACCGAAATCGGTGATGATGACTGGCTTACCGCGTAGGGCCGCCTCGACCGCTCCCATTCCAACCCCTTCGGAATGCGAACAGTTGACGTAACAGTGTCCCTGTTTGTGAACCTGCTGCTCGAGCTCTTCGTCGGACAGAAGACCGTTTATGACGACGACGTTTGGAATCTTCCATGTCACAGGAACTTTACACGTCGCCTTGAGAAGCAGACGTGTGTCAGGCAATTGAAGACGAACAAACGCCTCGATGAGCATTTTGATATTTTTGCGTGGATCGATCATATTGCCGATCGTGTAGAACGTATACTTGGTCGCTTCTGTGAGTGCGCGCGGCGGCGTCGGTGTCCACAGAGGCAAAAAACGCCAATCCCCTTCGGGAAACTGACGGGAAAACACGTCGAGACAAAAATGACTCGGGGTCCAGAGTGTGTGATACCTGTCGACCAGAATTTTATACAGGGGGTGGACCGTCTCCGTCTCACAGATTGTCATGTACATTTTTTTGGCACAACGAGACAACATCGAGTCGACTATAGCGAGGTGTTGCTCGATCGGCAAGACGAATGCAAAACCAACGTCAAACTTTTTATTTGGAACCGGGTCACCAAACGGAACGTAGACCGCTTCGTGACCGAGACTCTTTATCCGGTCGGAGTACTGGCGTGTCACCTGACCAATCCCTGCAAGCAGGGTCGGTCCGACAAACAGCCACGACTGCATGTTTTAAATTTGATGTGTGTTTTTAAGTCGTCTAGTCCGGAGGACTAGACCCCCGTTGCACCAAATCCACCAATACCACGTACAGTGTCAATGGTGGCATCAGCCACCTCGACAACGTCAGCAACTTCGTACTTCTCCAGGATCAGCTGGGCGATGCGATACCCAGGCTTGATGACAAATGGAACACGCATGTCGGTGTTAAGCAGGACCACCTTGATCTCACCGCGGTAATCCGCGTCGACGACACCCGCCAGAGTATCCAGACCATGCTTCACGGCCAGTCCAGAGCGAGGTGCAATGCGACCATAGGTTCCGCTTGGGAGCTTCTGAAGCCCAATTCCGGTGGAAACAACCACGCGCTGACCTGGGAAAACAACGTAGTGATCAACACTGTAGAGGTCGAAGCCTGCTGCATCTGCTGACCCGCGTGAGGGCAGGGTGGCTGTGGGCTGAAGGCGGACGACTTCCATTCTGGTACGTCGACGCGCATAGTCTTTATTAGTACAGACAGACATTGTCTTTAGCGCACTCGAAACGAAACACGAAAAAACTCACTTGGTCCATCGTCTGTGGGCAACCCGACGCACCGTCGTAAAATGAAATCGTGAGCGTCTTGAGTTGACGAATAGGGTTGATATATTCGACGTCCGTTTGGAAATCGTTCCCGGACGTCCACACAACGCGATAATCACTTCCAGCTGATGTAACATTGGATGTTGGAAGCGTCACAAATGAACGCTCAATGAGACCTTTGTTTGAAATCTGAGTCGCGACACCGACATTGGAAGTTGTATCACCAACACCTGTCGTGTACGCTGGTCCGGCACGTGTAATGAAATTGGAGACGAGTTCTTCGACATACACATGGCAGACGGCGTTACTATACTGTTGATGAATGCTCGCCATGAGCAGTTCCGCCTTGACGACGTTTCGGAGAGGCACTGGCAGATACGCTGTGAATGTCGAATATGGTGTAGCGACTCCGAAAGAGTCGACCCGGACCGTGTACACTTCACGGTCTGCGCAATTGGCACTCATTAGTATGGAACCAGAAAAAAGTTATAGTTTTGAAACGACGAGCATCATCGCCAGAACCATATTCATGGTTGAAATTGCAAGCGTGTCCTGAAACACATGGACAACCTCCGTCAGATTCAACTGAGCGTGATGAAATGCGATATCATTTACAGCATCTGGTACGAGACTGAGTGTCGCTCCCCGTACCACATGTTTTTGAATTCTGGACCCGGACCGAATCGTCCGCTGGACGAGCGGGTGACGGCCGACCCGACGAAAGGCGACCCGTGTCTGAATACACGGTTTGTTCATACCCTAGTGATTCTTTATATTTTTAATTAGAAGAGATGCATTGCGTTTTGCGCCGCTCACGTCACGTTTTTTGATTCGTCGAATAAAATTCCGAACGAGACTGACGTTCTTGGGTGCGAGATTTTGAAGGGCCCCAAGGCGAGACACGTTCTTCTGACCCTTTTCGGGGTTTTTTCCGATGATCGGGTTTCGTGGTTTGATCCCCGGGTACAGGAATGAACCAGCCAAAACGGTCAAGACTGAATCGTACAGTTTTTTGAGACGTTCGATCGGCAAACCATACATGCGAGAGTACACGGGATGAATGTCATCACGGCTAGCTCCTGGAACGTATGCGAGCGTCGCATCGACGAAATCCATGGGTTCACCCGTCGGAAACTGGATACGAAACTGTGAGACGTGATATACCGTCTTGCCGGTCGCCGGAAGAACTTTAATATCTGGTGTAAAGTCACTCACGATGAGTCGGGCATTGGTCCGTGTGTACCTGGTGTTGAGCCACGCGACGAATCCCGTGACGTGTCTGTACATGAGTGTCTTCATGATCTGTGCACGACGTGTCGCCTCGCGACGAGACAGGCGGTGCGGCACCGCAAACGTAAAGTCAAAGTCGCGTGTATCAATCACCTTTCGGGGTGCTGGTTTTCCTCGCGCTTCGAGGTACAGTTTGACGCCCATGCCACCGCCGAGCTCCGGTACGAAGAGGTTTCTGTACACCTTGACGAGTGCACGATTCTTTCGACAGTACTGAATGAAGAGTTGTGGGAGCTCACGGACGACCGTCACACGGGACAGAACAGGGGCGCGGTCGATACCCGGCCGCACTAATGTGCGACCGGCGTTGCAGAGCATAATCTCGGCCGGAAAGACGCCGCCGTGGAACCCGGTTCGTTTCGGCGGGGCGTAAAACCCGTCGTATCCGTTTTTGACGAGGTATTCTGAGCTCAAACGTCCAAATACGTCGGCGTTCGAGTCTGTGAACGAAAAACGTTCACCCCGATTTCCTGGTCGGGCGAGGTATGCTCGTGGAGGGACTCGACCCGAAAGGCGTCGGAAGACGTTCACCTGTTGACCCCGGGTGACATTGGTCCCGAGGACGAACCTGAGTCCGGCGACCGTGTACTTTGAAAGTTTCGGGAAGATCCGTTTGACGTTCGGATGTGTCAGCAGAAACAGACGCAGTGAACGCTTGGCCAAAAACGGACACGCCGTCTTGGTGTTTGAGTATGACCGCGCGAGTCGTGAACTTTGTGTCACGAAGAATGTACGTGTATCCTTGAGGAGCGTGCGACACCCGGTGGTTCGGTTTCCAAATCCCTTGTAAAGCCGCGTCCCGGCTGGAAGGACTACGTCAGTCATCTATCACTGACGAACAAATATATTTCGGCGGAGGTTGTTCGGAAGTCGATCGAATATCGATCTTTTGAAAGCAGTTCGCTTCCTGGACGCACGGCCGCGCTCGATTTTCTGAATGATACGAGCAGCCCAATTGTATTCTGCTTTCAAGTTTGCTATATACCCTACGATATTCAGATTAAGGTTTGCATGATTTCGATTGTTCGCTTCCCACCAGACGTGATAATGTGCATAGTTCGGAAGTCGTCGCCACGGCGCTCTATTGTTCTGTCTGCTGTAAAACTCCCCATTCTCGGAATATATAGGCTGACCAAACCCATTAACATACTGTGTGACTCGTTTCACCATTAGTGGTACCAAATATTTTTTTGGCTTTAAGGATACTAACCACTTATAGGTAATGTCGCAGCCGCCGTGTATTTTCTTGTCGACGCCGTGTTACGGAGGCTTGTGTCTTCAGGCGTACGCCGAGTCGATTCTGAAATTGCAGCGTCTCTGTGCTCAGTACGGCGTGCAACTCATGCTCGACACGACCGAGAATGAGTCTCTGGTGCACCGTGCCCGGAATATTTCAGTCGCGCGATTCATGCAAAAGTCCAACGCGACGCACTTCCTGTTCATCGACGCAGACGTTCAGTTTGAAGCTGAATCCGTCCTACGTCTTTTGGCGTCCGGACACGACGTGTCATGCGCCGTATACCCCAAGAAGGTGATTATGTGGGACCAGGCGGCACAGGCTATCCCGTCAGGTAAGGATATCAACAAGGCGTCGGCGGCCCTCGTCATGAACTTCAAGTATCAGAACTCCCCAATCACAAATGGATTCGTTGAGGTTCTTGACGGTCCGACGGGGTTCCTGATGATTAAGCGTGACGTCATCGAACGCATGTATGCACATTACCCAGAACTCAACTGTAAGAATGACCACCAGAATCGCGACTTTGAGGATTACTGTGCCGTGTTTGATTGTATGATCGACCCTGTGAATCGCCGGTACCTTTCCGAGGATTACGCCTTCTGTCGTCGGTGGCAGCAGATGGGTGGGAAGATTTTTGCGGATGTGACGACGACGCTCGGCCATGTCGGCAATCTACGGTTTTACGGGAAACTTGAGGATCGTCTTAACAGCTGTCAGGGGACGGCGCCAGCAACGAAGGTCTGAAACAACGGACGACGGACTTTCGACCTGCGGTCGAAAGGACTTTAAAGAGTCAAACCACTGCTTAAACATGTACGTCGTGTGTGTGACGCGAAATAAATCGATCGCCGTGACGACGCTTCATTCACTCATGACGATCGGGATGCACGGCGCTCACAGACAGGTTCCAGTCGAGTACATGTTCATCGAGGGTCTCGATGCGCTCCCAAAGCTGGTCAAGTCCGGTGAGCGCATCGTCTGGTTTGAATACGGGACGAACCTTGACCAGGATTCAATCCCACGTCTATTCAACGTGATGGAGAAGGATATCCGGGTCGTCGTGTTTCCCTCGGTCGTCGAGGGTGTTGACTGGGACATGTTCCGCAAAAAGACGGTTGAGGGTTCGACGGAGCCGATTCATCAACGTGCATTGACGTTCGATACTGACGTGACGAAAAAGGTGGTTGGCACAGACCTGTACGACGTCGAAAAGACGTCGGCGCGCGTCTGGGTCATGGATTCTAAGCCAGTGGACAAAAAACTCAAGAGCATCCAGAAAAACCTGTCATGTGATTCCTACGAGAGTCTGTTTGCTCAACTGAAATCAAACAACCTACGAGTAGTAGCTCTACCCTCTGCAACCGTCATCCGACACTTTACACACAAGTGTCTCGGAAACATTCTAGAAATGCCCGGGGTTATGATGAATCCTTGAAGTCCAACAGGTGGAGCCTGTTGTCCTAAAGCCTTCAAGCAAATTAGAACCATGTACGATGATGAAATACGCGAGTATATTCATCGGGTGTGGGAATCCGTTGACGCATCACGGTTTCCCGGACCTCAACCGATCTCCATAGAACGGAAACACTTTAGACTTTTCAAGGCTCAGCCGTACGTCGTCTGTGAAAAGACGGATGGTGTCCGTCACATGCTCGTGTGCTTCGAGGCGTCCGACGGGAAGAAGATTTGCGTCCTCGTCGATAGGGCATTCCACGTGACGTTCACGACCTTGACGGTTCCACGAGACACGGTCCTGGATGGTGAGTTGATGGATGGTGTTTTCTACGTGTACGACGCCGTACGAGTCAAGGGTGAAGATCTCCGACGCAAGACGCTCATCGAGCGTCTCGACAAGGCGAAAGTGGTTGTCAAAGCGATCCTGAAACAACCGAAACTCCAGGTCAAGGTGAAGGAGATGCGTCCTCTGAGTGATGTAGCGTCGATTCAACTCGGTGAAAAAACGGACGGGCTCGTCTTCACACCGATCGAAGAACCCATTCGGATCGGGACACACGAGACACTCTTCAAGTGGAAGCCCCGACACCTCATCACAATCGATTTTCAGGTTATGAATGGAAAGGATCTTTGTATCCTCGATCGCGGTGGTCTCTGTAAAGCGGCTGAACTGCACATGTCTGTACGTCCGTACGCCGAAGGGACTATTCTCGAGTGCGACTACCGAGACCTCGGATGGACCCCGGTCAAGGAACGGCCGGACAAGACTCACCCAAACAACCGCCGGACGTATGACAGAACTTTAGTGAATCTTCGAGAGAATATTCAGTTTGAAGAATTTTCTCACGTGTAATTAAATGTCCGACGCTGTCAAGTTCTATGTCACCCCCGCCATCCTGTATGCCATTGTCGCGAGTCCCGCCATGTACCAGGCGACCCGTGGTATCCTCGGCAGCTGGGTCGCGACCAGCGAGGGTACCGCTAAGCTTGGCGGCCTGATTTTGCACGCCATCGTCTTTATCCTACTTGCAACTCTCGCTATGCGTTACTTCCCCGGAAAGCGTTTCTAAATCTCATAATCACGCTTTGATAGCTCAGAACGTTCAGGTTCTACTGTGTCTGGTTTCTGGTCATGGAGCACCCGTGACAGATCATCAACCTCATCCCATGCGATGCGACATTCCGTCGTGTCTTCGAAGTTCAAACATAGGTTTTGAGCGTGTTCGATCGCCTTTTTCAGCTTGTACCTAATGTGACCCTTCTTGAGTTTGGGGCTAGGATTGGGTCTGGCGACACATGTGACCGTAAGCATTGTTACTAGATAAAAGTCTGGACGCTTTAGTAGTCAATGTCAAGAGGTTTACTCAACGTAGGGAACACGTGTTATTTCAATTCGGCCGTACAATGTCTGGCCCATGTGCCCATTCTCACGAATCGGTTTCTCCGCGAAGGTCCATATGAAGGACCTTGCGAAGTGACTCGTGCGTACTCGTCTCTTGTTCGCCATATGTGGAACCGAAAGGAAAAGGACCCACTCGACCCCCGGGAACTCCTTGACGCGTTCCGAACCAAGTTTACGGACTTTACGCCGATGCATCAACACGACGCCCACGAGGCTGTTTTGTCACTGCTGGATGCCCTCGAAAAATCGCTCGGACTCGAGTACATGAAACCCATTTTTTATGGCACCGAAGACCAGGTGGTTGTGTACCCCGGGGGAACGTCGACGCGGACGCACGAGTTTTGTTCGCTCTTTGTCGACTCCCCTGACCATCTCCAAAAGTACGACAAGTATCACATTCTGAGCGACTACGTCGATGACGCCGGCAAAAAGTACAACGCGGCGGCGATGCAGACTGTGATTCGACAAACTGGGGACTG
>Ga0222712_10000904_pt1 | contig 37906 bp, 33 predicted proteins | sample C33_657DmetaG_FD_165043 | JGI IMG/M metagenome (GOLD analysis project Ga0222712, IMG submission 165043) | Estuarine water microbial communities from San Francisco Bay, California, United States - C33_657D | ecosystem: Environmental > Aquatic > Marine > Unclassified | place: USA: California... | reverse complement strand
CACATATAGTGGTTCTATTGGAAATAAAAAAGCTGGATTTGAACATTGGGAGATGAGTGGTTCTATTGATACAACCGGTTCATTCCTTGCACCATTTATAACAACAATTGGTTTATATGATGATGATTGTGAGTTAGTAGCAGTTGCTAAATTACCACAACCAATAAAATCTGAACCAGATATTCCTGTCAACTTTATTATACGATTTGATTTGTAAAATAATACTATGAATACTAACCCAATTCATCCGAAAGATTTTATAGAAGAAGGCGTTTATGTTGGAAACATATTTGATTTTGTAAAAGAAGATAATGTATCTGAATTATATGATAATATAAAATCATTACAAAATTTTGCTAAAAATAATACAAAATCAATTAGATGTAGATATCAATATTATCCAGGTGATAAAAATTACGAAGATTCTATTTCTATGGATAAAGTAGAAGCTAGAAACCAATTTGTTAAAGATAATAATTTAAATATTTGGCAAAGATGGTATGAATTTACAGCTACAAATCAATTAAATAATTATTTTAGAAATATTGCATTCGATATTGTAAACGGAATGTATCCGGCTAATAATTATAAAATAACTGATTTCAAAAATAATAGTAATTTTACTATGTATTTAGATGGTGATATGATATGCCCACATAGAGATGGATTGAATCCAGGTCGTATATGTGGATTAATTGTATATTTAACACCTGAAACGGAATATATAGATGGTGGTGGTGAATTAACAATAGTTACTAATAATAAAAATGAATATGAAGTTAAGCCTGTATTGGGAAATTTTTCATTATTAGAATTTACACACAGTAATATAAATCATGGTGTAAATCCTGTAAAAAATGGATTTGTTAGATTTGCTCATACAACATTTTTTGAATTAAATGAAAATAATTAATATTTATAAGTAAAATAGAAAATATGTCAAAGATTTTAGAATTATACAAAGCAGCTCAATCAGCATTGGGTCTTGAAAAAATTTCACATGAAGCTGGTGTTAAATCTCAAACTCCTTACACTACGGATGATTTAAAAAAAGTAGATGAGCAAGTATTAACAGCTACTAAATTCAAAACAGGTAGAGGTGGGGAATTGAAAGTAACACCTAAGTACTCCGATTCTATGAAGAGTAAATAAAAAAATTATTAATGGCTAAAAAAGTTACAAAAAAATCTAGCATTTGGGTTGCTAGAAAATATGGATTTAAGTCTGGTCTTGAAGAAAATATTTCAATACAAATCGAAAGTAAAGGGATTGAGGTTAAATATGAGTCCGAAAAGGTATCTTATATTATACCTGCTTCTCAACATACTTACAATCCTGATTTTAAGTTGCCTAATGGTATTTTCGTAGAAACCAAAGGCAGATTCCTTGCAGCTGATAGAAAAAAGCATCTATTGGTTAAACAACAAAACCCCAACTTGGATATACGATTCGTATTCTCCAATTCAAAGAACAAAATAAGTAAAAACTCAAAAACTACTTACGCAGATTGGTGCGATAAGAACGGATTTAAGTATGCCGATAAGGTAATACCGGAAGATTGGTTCTAAAATATTTGGAAAATTAAAATATTTGTCGTATCTTTGGATTGTGTTGAAAAGTACTGACAAAAATATCGTAATATCTACGCTTTCTAATGCGTTGGGTAGTTATTCCAATTTAAGGGGTAATGAATTAGCCTTTTATTGTCCATTTTGCAATCATCACAAACAAAAACTACAAGTCAATACCGAAACTCAAAAGTGGCATTGCTGGACTTGTAATAGTGGCGGTAAAAAATTGACTTCTCTATTAAAAAGATTGGATGTTGATAGAAAGACCATATCTATTATTAGAGAAATATATGGAGATTCCAATTACAATCCTCAAAACGAAGATGAAGGTACGAAAGTATTCATTCAGTTACCAAAAGAATTTATTAGTTTAGCAGAAGAGCCAAAAGGATTTAATCCTGAATATAAACATGCTATTCATTATTTAAATGAAAGAGGAATCACACAAAAAGAAATTGTTAAGTACAACATAGGTTATTGTAAAGATGGTTTATATAGTAGAAGAGTAATTATACCATCCTACAATTGTGATGGACAATTAAACTACTTTGTTTCTCGTTCGTATTATCCAGAAGAGAAGATGAAATACAAAAACCCACCAATCAGTAAGAATGTAATTTGTTTAGAATCGCAAGTTAATTGGAATGAACCAATTATATTATGTGAGGGTGTATTCGATGCGATAACAATTAAGAGAAACGCAATTCCATTATTAGGTAAGTTTCCATCAAAATTATTAGTAGAGAAAATCTTTATGAGTGGAGTTAGTGATATTATTATTTCATTGGATAACGATGCAATTAACGAAGCGCTTAAAGCGGCGGAATATTTTCGTAAGCAAGGTATCAATGTTAAGATGATGTATATGAAGGATAAAGATGCATCTGAAATTGGATACGATAAATTTTATGAAGAACTAAAGAAAACTAAAGAGTTTTCATCGGAAGAATTATTATTAAACAAAATTATGAGTTTATGATATTAGTTCAAGTAAAATCAAAAGAACAAAAAACTATTGTTAAAAATATAATTGAAAAACACCATTCGTATGTAGCAAGTAATGCATCGGTTGGTAGAAGAATAGATTGGTTGATATATGAAGATAATAGTTTTCCACAATATCCAATCGGTATGATAGGAATTGGTTCATCAGTATATCCGCCACCAAAAGATATCTTAAATGAATTGAAAGTTAGTAAAGAGGAATATAAAGGAATATTCAATTCGATAGGTAACAATTGGAGATTTTGTATGACTAAAAAAATACCAAATGCAGGTACTCAAATTCTTAAACAATTAAGGTTACTTGCACCAATTGCTTGGAAAGAAAAGTATGGCGATGAATTGAAGTGGATGATAACATTTGTTGCCGGTGGAAATACTGGCGCAGTTTATTTGGCTGATAATTGGAAGATAATAGGTAAAACGGCTGGATTGCCTAAACACAAATCATCTTCTATGAAATGGCATACGGGTGAAGAATTAAAAGAATTATTTGTAAAACCAACTGGTGAGAATCAAAAAATAATCTTATTTAAAGATTTAGTAAATAAAAAAAGTAAGTAATATTATGAGTAAATTAAAAAAGATTTACCACATTGCCGATGTACACATTCGTAATGTGAAAAGACACAATGAGTATAGACAAGTGTTTGAAAAAATGTTTGAAGAAATTCGTCAAAGAGGAACGGAAGATTCAATCATTTATTTAGCAGGTGATATTGCTCATGCTAAATTAGAATTATCTCCTGAATTAGTTAGAGAGATAAGTTGGTTATTTACGGAATGTTCTAAACATTGTGAAACAATCCTTATTACAGGTAATCACGATTGTAATATGAACAACTCCGATAGATTGGATGTACTTACTCCAATTGTGGAGGCATTAAATCTACCAAACTTTACATATTTGAGAGATACGCAAGTTTACTCTATCGGTGGAATAGATTTTGGTGTATTCAGTATATTTGATGATAAAACGAATTGGCCTAAAGCAGAAACTTTAAGTGGAAACAAAAAGATTGCTTTATTTCACGGACCAGTTGATAATTCTCAAACCGATATTGGATATGTAGTATCTTCTCGTCATTTCACAACCGAAATGTTCGATGGATATGATTTAGCCTTATTGGGTGATATCCACAAAAGACAAGAGATGATTTCTCCAAAAGGATGTAAAGTAGTTTATGCCGGTTCATTGGTTCAACAAAACTTTGGTGAAACTTTGGATAAGCATGGATTCCTTATTTGGGATTTGGATACAATGAGTTACGAAGCAGTTGATATTCACAACGATTATGGGTATTACACTATGGATATTGATAATGGGAAAGTTCCTATCGTATCAGATATGCCAAAGAAACCTCGTTTGAGAGTTCGTTTATCTAATACCGATTCAGCTGATACTAAAAGAGTAATGGCTGAAATTAAGATGAGATATGGTGTTGAGGATTTTACAATTATCAGAACCGATTCTCTTTCTAAATCAAAAACAGGTAATAGATTAAACAAATTAGACTTTGAAGATATTTCAGATATCAATTATCAGAACTCTCTTATCAATGAGTATGTTGAGAGAATGATGCCTTTTGTAGCTAAAGAAGATTTAGATAAATTACAAATAATCAATAGAGATATTAATAGTAGAATTGTAAATGAAGATGTTCAAAGAAATATTCAATGGAAACCAATTAAGTTTGAGTTTTCAAATATGTTTAGTTATGGAGAAAATAACAAAATTGATTTCACAAAGTTAGGTGGATTGATGGGATTATTTGCACCAAATGCGCAAGGTAAATCATCTCTATTTGATGCAGTATCATTTTGTTTATATGATAAGAGTAGTAGAGCGTATAAAGCAGCTAATATTCTAAACAATCGTAAATCGGATTTCGTTTGTCACTTACACTTTCAAATAGATGGGTTAGATTATCATATTGAAAGAACAGCAAAGACAATTAATAAAGGGAAGAATGTTAAAGTAGATGTACAATTTTGGAGACAAGATGGTGATGAGAAAACATCTTTAAATGGTACGGAAAGAAGAGATACAAATCAAATTATCGAACAATATGTTGGTAAGTATGAGGATTTTGTATTAACTGCTTTATCATTGCAAGGTAATAACGCCCTATTCATTGATAAATCCCAATCGGAAAGAAAAGATTTATTGGCACAATTTATGGGATTGAATGTATTCGATAAATTATACGAAACTGCAACCGAAGATATTAAAGAAGTATCCGTTTTAATTAAAAACTTTAAGAAAACCGATTTTACATCCGAATTGGCTGATAAAGCAACTGAATTAAAAGATAAGAAAGTTGAATTAAAAGAATTAGAAAAGGAATTAGGTAGATTGAATGATGATTCTACTGATTTAAATAATAGAATTGTTGGATTAAGTGCGGAACTTACTCCAATGGATGGTAATTTGGATTTGGATAGTTTAACAAAACAACAAAATTCAATTGGTAGAGATATTTTACATATTCTTGCAGAAAAGAAAGCTAAAGTTGAAAATATAGAAAAATATACCGAAACTATTAGTGAGATATCGGCATCTATGGAAGATAAAAAGAAATTCTATCTTTCGGAAACCGAATATATTGATGTTGAAGAAGCTAATTCAAATTATGTACAAGCGGAAAAAGATTTTAATGTAGCAAATAATATTTACTATGTTGCTAAAAAAACTTTAGAAGCAGCGGAAGAAAAGATTAAACATTTGGATTCGCATCAATATGACCCTAATTGTAAATTTTGTTGTGATAATGTATTCGTAAAGGATGCAATGAAAGCAAAAGAAGATTTAGAATATTTGGAGGTTAATGTAGATGAAGCATTAAATGATTTAAGTGGATTTTCTAATGTTATGGATATGTTTGAAGATGCAAAATCTCAATATGATACTATGTTAGAGTTACGAGCTAAATATGGTAAAGCAGTTGTTATTAAAGAAAAATCTGAAGCAGAATTGCAAGGATTAAATACTAAAGAGGAATTATTAGAACACCAATTAGAATCGGTTAAAGTTAATATTCAGAAATATCACGATAATGAAGCAACTATTAAGAAGAATGTACAAATTAACGAAGTGATATTTGGTTTAAAAAGAACCAAAGATGAGATTGATGGTGAAATCAAAAAAGTAACTAAAGATATAGCAAATGTGAATGGTTCTATTTCTTCCATATCTTCGTTTATAGAGGGGATAAAAGGTAAGATGAATGATGTTAAGGAATTAGAAGAAAAGAATCGCCTATACACCTATTATTTAGATGCAGTTAAGAGAGATGGTATCCCTTATGAATTAATTTCTAAAGCATTGCCAGTTATTGAAAACGAAATAAATAATATCCTTTCACAAGTTGTTGATTTTGGAATTGTAATGGAAGTGGATGGTAAATCAATCAATGCCAAAATTGTTTATGATGACCAAGAATGGCCATTGGAAATGTGTAGTGGTATGGAGAAATTTGTAAGTGGATTGGCTATTAGAGTTGCACTTATTAATGTATGTAACTTACCTCGTCCAAACTTCTTAGTAATAGATGAAGGTTTTGGTACATTGGATAGTGATAATTTATCATCTCTATTTATGATGATGCAGTATCTTAAAACACAATTCGATTTTATTTGGATGATTTCTCACTTAGATGCTATGCGAGATATCGTAGATGGATTGATAGAAATTAAAAAAGAAAATGGATTTAGTAAGATTGACTTCTAACCTTGTCAGCTTTCAACACACCTGATTGAGGTTTAGGAACACCAACATGTTTCTTAATTAAGTTTTCTACTAAACTTCCCATTTTGAACCCATGTTCTTCGCAATAATTTTTGAGAAGTTCGTGGGTTTCTTTTTTTATTTGCAACATAGCGTATTTCATAACTCTTTAGTTTTCTTTAGTTTAATAAAGTATTCATTAGATTTCTTTATATAAATATGGGATAATATTTTTTTATAAGATATTTATTTAAAAAAGATATTAAATGGCTCTAGTAAGAAAAACTTTATTTCCTGAAAATTTAGAAAGATATCAAACATTTATAACTGATACCAATCCAAATAGTACTTATTTTAAAATAAGTGAACTGCCAGATACATTTACTGGTGGAAAAAACGCATTTCTAATACAAGGTTCTGAATTTTTAGTACCTGATACTTTAATTAAAATAGAAATAAAAGATGCAAATGGTGATATAATTTACCATGAGCCAGGTGAAGGTATCGTTTCATCATCCGTAGATGGTGCAAATATTGTTACCGAATATTATGAGGGTGTTTCAAAAGTAATAGCAGTACACATATATCCAAATAAAACAACGGATTCAAATGGAGTTGTATTAGATGGAACGGCGTATGGTAATGCTACAATAACAATATTAGGGGAGGTAGCATCTTATATTAATAATGGCATAGTTTCTCCTATACCAACTGAATGGGAAGGTCAATATAATGTTAAGTGGCAAAAAACGATTAATGTAAATCCATCTTTGCCAAATACTACTAAAATTCGTTTTTATAAACGACCTGTTGCTAGTATTTCTGAAACACTTTCTCCAATTTATACAATTGTAAATGATGTAAAATTACAATCTAATATAGTTTCATCATTTGCAAATATAAAATTATCTCAAATAGATACATTTGCAGGTGATGTGAAAAGAATAAAAGTATTTAGAACTTCATTGGGAGATATTTCAGATGCAGATTTAATACAGGATATTTTAGTTGAATCAAAAGAATTATTAACTTCATATGAATTAAGTGGAAGTGTTGTAGGTCAATCTGGTTTATTTACATCTGAAACTTTAGAGAAATTATGGATTGCAGATGGAGTAACTACACAATTAACTTCAAGTAGAATTGATAACGGCGTTAAATTAAATGGTAGTGGTTATTTTAAATATTCATCTTCATTGAATTTAACAAATGGTAATGTTTTTGAATTGGGATTAGATGCATTTTATTCAGCATCTACTTCGAGTGATTTAGGTATTTATATTAGTGGTTCTAATAATGGTGAATATTTGGTTAGTACTTTAAATGGAATAACTCCAACTAAAAATTTAAAAGACCAATCTATTCAATTTACATTACCAATAGCAGAACCAACTGCTAGTTTATATTTTTCACAATCGCAAGGAGAATGGCATTTGGGTAATGTTAGTTTAAAATTATCACAAGATACGGCATTTTCTCCATCGGAGATTGAATTCGTAACATCAATGCCTACGGTAGTTGGTAATGAAACATATAAATTTAATTTTGAATTTTATGATGTAAATAACAATTATGTACCAATAGCAGTTACACAATCCGCTTTATTCACCGGTGGTAATAATAATATTGGTGGAACTTTAACATTCATAAGCGCATCAGCATCGGCATCAGCAGCTGAATTAACGGCAGTTTCATCATCTATTAGTGGAACTATGACTGTATATAGTTCATCCGCTAGTGGTAGTATTACAACTTTAAGTGGTAGTGTTAGTGGTAGTATTACATCACTAAGTTCATCAGTAAGTTCATCTATTACAACTTTAAGTTCATCGGTAAGTGCTTCAAATGTATTAATTCTTTCATCATCTCTATCCAAAGTTCAACAATTAGCAAACGGACAATTTAGTGGTTCATTTATAGGAGATACTGTTATTTATTCACCCGCAATTGGTGGACAAGTTGGATATATAAAAGAATTATTTACAGTTGGTGATACATCTGCTGCTAGAATAAATTTGGATGCAAGAACATCCACTCGAAAAATATGGATTGGTAGTGGTGCGAATGGTACATATAATGATTCAACCACAGGTGTATATTTAGATAGTTCGGGTAAATTTTCATTAAAAGATAAATTAACTTGGGATGGTACTACTTTGACTGTAGCTGGTACTATAAATGCAAATGCGGGTACATTTAGTGGTAATATAACATCAACTGCTACAATTAGTGGTGGTACTATTAGTGGTGGTACTATTAGTGGTGGTACTATTGCAATTGGTAGTGGTAATAGTATTTTTAAAGCTGATACTAATGGAATCTATTTAGGAAATACAACATATGGTTCTGCTCCATTTAGAGTTTCAGCAGCTGGAGTACTAACGGCAACTGGCGCAAATATATCGGGAGCAATTACCGCAACATCATTAACATTGAGTGGATTTAGTTTAACGGGTAATGATGTTGGATTGGGAAATGTTCAAAACTATTCTCCTCAAAATCAAGCAAAAGTTGGTATCGAAGCCGCTATTACTATTGGAAGTGGTGGTATTGCTATGAGTAGTGGTGGGTATGTTAGAGGCGGACAAAGTGATTACAATACGGGAACGGGATTCTTTTTAGGTTATAGTGGTGGATATAAATTTTCAATTGGAGATGGTAGTACTAAATCAATTACTTGGGATGGGAGTAATTTAACAATTGGAGGTGATGTAACAATTACAGGTACGCTTAAAGTTGGTTCAAATATTTCATCACTAACCAATGATAGTGGATTTCAAAATAATGGTTCTGCAAAAACGGGAGGTAGCGTTGGTGGTTGGTCAATTGGTTCTGCCTATATCGCATCAAATAATGGTGCAACTATATTATATGCGGATGGAAACTTAACATTATCTAGTGGTGGTACTGAAAAAATTAAAATTACAAAAGATTCTTTAACAAAGAATAGTACTTCTGCAACTATTAGTATACCAGGAACAAGCGATGGTAGTGGCACGACTCCATACACACATAATTATGCCACAACTTGGACCGGATATACAGTTCAAAGTGCAAACTCTTCCAATTTCACCGCACAAGGAGCATCTATTATAGTTAACGTACCATATGGGGGTTCTACTCAATCCGGATTATCTGGTAATGTATCTTGGAGTACTACTTTAAGTAATTTTAAAAGTATTCAAAATACTACACTACAAGAAGTTACTGTAAAATTATATACCAGCGATGGTACTCTTATTGATACAAAAACAGTTAGAGTATATAGTAGATTGGATATTCTCGGTACAAATACATCATACACATTTCCATATATACCTGGTGGTACTACATCAGTTGCCTTTTCGGGATTATCTGTTGGTTCAAGTTATTATGTAGAAGTTGTTCAAGCAAAAACATTATCATCGGTATATTATGCATGGGTGTTTGGTGTATCGGTAAGTGCTACTTGGAATTATTATGGAATGCAAAGTGCAGGAAGTACTGTTGATGTTACATCTGCCGAAGAAAAAACTTCGATTGGTGTAAATGGTATGATAGCATCATCAGCCGGTGGATTTGCACAAGTAGGGCCTGTTGCAAGTGTGGGTGGTACTGCGTATAGTGCAGCTTTTTTGGGTAACGTGAGAGTAAATGGTGAGATTCAAGCATCTGCATTTATTGCAACATCGGATGAACGATTGAAAACAAATATAAAAGATATAGAATCTCCATTGTTAGCAATAGAAAAATTAAAACCAAAATCATTTATTTGGAATAATAAATTGGCACCATTTACTGACCAAAAGGATTCATTTGGATTTATAGCACAAGAAGTTCAACAACATTTTCCATATTTAGTTAATAATATTGGAAATAATGAAGAATATGATAATGTACTTTCATTAGATTACAACGCAATAATACCAATTAATACTGCTGCAATTAAAGAACTTCTTAAAAAAATAGAAGAATTAGAAGAAAGAATTTTAGAATTAGAAAACCAATAATATGATTACAAATAATCAAAATACACGAGATATTAAATTCATTAGAGCCGTTTGGGGCGATATGGATTTATCAATTGTACCACAAACACCACAATACAATGAGATTGTGTATGTATGGGGAATCGATAACAAATCGATACTAGATTCTATGGGATATAATACTATTCTATGTGATAGAAATAAATTAAATTTTAAATATTCATCTATATTATATGAATTTATTCATAAATTAATAGCAATCGATAAGGCATGTAGTAACTTTTCTAAAATATTATTTTTAGATTGGGATTATTGTTTAGAAAAAGAATTGGATGATTCATTTTTCAATTATATGAATACAAAAGAATTTTTAGCACCTATATACGAATATGATGTAGAATCTACTTTAAATAATGTAGATATACATTCTTTTGATTATCATAAAAATGATTTTTTAAATAATAATTCTTGGCAAGTCGAATCTAAATTTATTATTCCAAATGCCGGATTTATTTATATATCGGATTCTCAAATTGGTAAGGATTTATTACAAATCGCAAAAAATGATGATGTTAAAACATTGGTAGAAGAATTTACAATTTATAAATGGGCAAATTGTTCATTGGATAATTATATAGAAAATTATCATCCAACCATATGTTTTGGTAGAAATGATTCAAATATAAATGAATATGTAGAATCAATGATAACAACTGATATTTATTTTAAAACTTTATGATAGTATTCATAACAACGGGTTACGGAAAAAATATAGTAGGAGGTTCTGATATATGGTGTAATAACTTTATAGAGAATATCTTACCATTAGTTACAGAAGATTACAAAATTGTAGTTGATGGTAGACCTTTATTGCCAGAAGAAGGGGCAATCTACACTTTTCAAAACGATGAAGAAATAGATAAGATATTAGATGAATGTGATAAGATAATTTTTTTACATCATTCTTACAAACCAAATCCTATAATCAAAAAATATCTTCACAAAACTCACACAACATTTGTTCATGCGTTTATACCTGATATGTTAGGATTAAACGATGAGTATGAAAATCTAATGACACGATTGGATTGGCATTGGCAAAAAGATATTTTGGATAATTCTAAAAATATTGTATGGATAGGTTATGAAAAAGATACGATACATACATACTTTCCAAATACAATTACGATACCAAACTACTATGAATGGAAGAATAATAAACCATATACAGATGTAGTAAGTAATAAGATTGGTTATGCAGCAAGATGTGAAACACGAAAGAATGCACATTATTTAGATGCAATTCCTGCTTTCATATTCTCAAACAAATATGATTACAAACGAATGTTGGAGGGTAGTAAGATAAACAATGATGTTCATAATTTCATAGAGTTTGATTACCGATTTCACAACAAATTCTTTCAAAAAGATTTTAAAATATTTCACGGATGCTATACTAAAGAACCATTTGGATATGCTATATTTGATGCAATAGATAATGGTAAATTACCAATTATACATTCGGACTGGATGAGAGATATAAAGTATCGATATAGAGCAATGAACAAAAAACAATTCCATTATCAGTATTTAAGAATATTGGAAGATGGATTTGAAAAAAATAAAAAGCAATTTGATAGATTAAAAAAAGGATTGGAAAAATTTACAAATAAACAAAATTGGGTTACAGAAATATGCAAAGTCTTATAAATCTTAATATAGTTAAAGATTATTTAACTAATAATCATAATATCGATGAAGATGGTAATTTAATCCATACTCCTATAAATTATCGTTGGACACATGGAGCAACCGATTTGCATTTGGGTGATGGATTAATGGTATATTCACTTATTCAATTCATTAGAGCAAAAACATGCGTATGTATAGGTAGTGGTGGTGGATTTATTCCACGCCTTATGACTCAATCAAGAGTAGATTTATGGCATCAAAAAATATTCGAAGGAAATCCATCAAATGAGTGGGGTGATGTAGGAACTACAATCATAGTAGATGCTTCAAATGGAGTTGGTGGGTTTACTGATTGGACTGATGAGAATTCATTTTTAAGACAACATTTCAGTCCACAAATTATATTAGAAACTTCAGAGAGAGCATTTTATGATTACTTTGTTAGGCAGGATATTAAAATAGATTACTTACATATAGATGGTGACCACTCATATGAAGGAGTTAAAAACGATTTCGAATTATATTCAACTATAATGTCTGAAAATAGTATCATAACAATTCACGATACTGACCAAATATATCACGATACCTTTATTGTAACTGAAAATGCTAAAAAAGATTTTGCTACATTTGATGGACCTGCGAGATTTGTAAAAGAATTAGAAAGTAATACTGAATGGAATTTGGTAAATTTAAAAAATTTTCGTATATTTGGAACAAAAAGACCAACCTCGACAGGACTGACACTATTAACAAGAAAGAGTTAAAATAAAAGTTAAATGAAAAAAGTAAGATTAGTAACAGTGACAGGAAGTAGAACAAACACTCTCTGGCATATGTTGAATCACTACAAACATATAGTTGATGAAATGTATGTAGTAGTATATGAGTGGGATGGTATGTCTACATTATCAGAAGTAGGTGATATACTTAGAAATTTCCCAACAGCAAAAATAATTAGAGTAGAAAAGAAAGAAAAATTTAATTGGGAATATGTAACTCAATTATATAATGAAACCAAACAAATACATCCCGATGATTGGTGGATAGTATCGGATGATGATGAATTGCATGTTTATTCTATGCCATTACCATTTATGATTGAAGATTGTGAAGAAAATGGTTGGGATATTGTAAGAGGTGGGTTTTTAGATAGAATAGGAACATTTGGTAGTTTTCCTGAAATACAACCATATAAAAATATATTTGAACAATTTCCATTAGCTGGATTTTTCAGATATCCATTAAGTGGTGCATGTCCAAATAAAGTATGTGTAATGAAAGGATATGTGGAAATAACTTCGGGTCAACATTATGCCAAAGTAAATGGTGAAGTATTGTGGGGAACGCAAAGCGAAAATAAATTAATAGCACCAATAGATAAATATAATACACAGGTTCATCATTTTAAATGGGATAGTACTTGTGTAGAAAGAATTAAAGCAGTAGCTGATATTAGAAAGGATTATGCATATTCATCAGAATATTTAAAAATGTATCAAGCTATTAGAAGAAATAATTTTGAAATTGATATTACTAATGCTGATTTTAATATGGAATATATTGGTCAAGGAGAATATTCAAAATGGAATGAATTATTACAAAAAATAATTACTATTTAATTTGGAATTGTAAATAAAATATACTATCTTTATAAAAATAATATAACTATGGCAACATCAAAAAAACAACAAGAAGAACCTTTAAGTCAAAATGAATTATTATTATTAGAGCAAAAAAAAGTTAAAGCATTGGAAAAAATTGCTAATTCTTTAGATGCACTTACTGTTTGGTTTGAAGAAATAGACAAAGATGAATGGGGTAATAGAATCCAATGGTACTTATCAGAATATCACGAAAAATTTGTGAAAGATAAAGATGCTGAATAAATTAGGTATTATTGTTCCTTATAGAAATAGGTACGAACATTTAGAAAAATTTAAATCTCATATGACAGATTACCTTTCTGATAAAGGTATAAACTATGAGATTATAATTGTTCAGCAAGATGATGCAAAACTATTTAATCGTGGAATGCTACTTAATATTGGTTTTACTTATGCAAAAAAGTATAAATGCGATTATGTAGTATTCCACGATGTTGATATGCTACCCGTTTCCGTTGATTACTCTTATTCATATGCACCATTACATATGTCTACTCACTTTTCATTGGAAGATGAATCAAAAAGAACAATTTTTGATGAATACTTTGGTGGTGTAACTTTATTTCCGGTTGAATACTTTGAATCAATAGATGGATATTCTAACAAATATTGGGGATGGGGATTTGAAGATGATGATTTATTTTTAAGATGTAAGGTACATGAGATGGAAATGGATTCAATCAGTTTTAAAAATTTAGGTAAAAATAATAAATTATTAAAATTTAATGGGATTGATTCATATATTAAATCTAAAAATGTTATAAATTTCAATAAAGATTTTACAATATCTATGTGTTTTTGTCCTGATGAATTGACATTAGACCATACACGCGAATCGGATGAATTTACGGTATTTAGTATTCCTGGATATGATTTTGCAATATCATATACATCTTTTAGAAGATATAATTTTTGTGGATTTAATGCGGAATTAACTCCAATATATTTAAATACGGATATAAAGCCAAATTATAAAACAAATATAACGATAACATTTGATTCTAAAACTAAAATAGTAAAAATGTATCAAGATGGGAATTTTGTTGGAGAAACGCAACCATTTAAAACTTTATTTAGTAAGTATAAAAAAGAACCATATTTTTATATAGGAGTTGGTAAGCCAGAAAGACCGGGTATACCCAATTGGTTTAGAGGATATGTAGAATATTTTGCATATTTTGAAAATATATTAGAGCAAAATGAATTAATGGAAATTGTTAATAATGATTCTAAATTACTTAATAACAATTTTGGAGAATATAAATCAGCTGAATTTTTAAAAACATATTATGAAGCTGATTATATCAGAGATTATAAACTTATAGATTTATCTAAAAATAAAAATAAAGGTGAAATAATAGCATGTGAGGTAGTTGATTCAAAGATAAAACCATATACAAATGTTTCAGTTCCAAAAAGACGCAAATCACGATTTATGTCATTAAAACACGAAGAAAATGGTTTTTTAAATGGTCAATGGAAAGATAAAAATACGAGATGGAATCAATTAAGATTTATAAATGAAGTTTCAAAAAATCATTCATTATTAAATAATGATGGATTATCTACATTGGAATTTGTGGAGCATGGAATTTATAAAAATAATAAAATAACAACAATAAACGTAGGAATATAATGAAATTAGGAGTATGTGTTCCATATAGAAATAGAGAAGAACATATGAAAGTGTTTGTTCCTCATGTATCAAAATTTTTAGAAGATAGAGGAATTGAACATACAATCTATTTAGCACATCAATGCGATGATAAATTATTCAATAGAGGATTAATGAAAAACATTGCAGCTAAACATGCGTTTGATGATGGATGCGATTACATCGTTTGGCATGATATAGATATGGTTCCTGAAGATGAGAGTTGTGATTATTCATTTCCTAATGATAATCCCCAACACATTGCAGTTCGTATCTCACAATCCGATTATCAACTAAAATATGAGGAATACTTTGGAGGAGCAGTTATATTCTCAAAAGAACAAGTAGAAAAAACTAATGGTTATTCAAATGATTATTGGGATTGGGGTATGGAAGATGATGACCTTTTTTGGAGATGTGTAATGGAAGGATACGCTGAAAAAACTAATTTAGATTATAATGAAGAGAAATTTGTTGGATATTTTAATGGTATTGATTCAAAAGTAAGTGTTAGACCAAATAGAGAACAAAAAGATTGCTTAAATAATTCACATACATTGTCTGTATTAGTTAAAGCTGACCAGCAAATAGATAAAGCTTCTATTTGGTTAATTGGAGATGAGGATAGGCAATTTATAGAATATCCAATATTCAGAAAACCTGGATATGATTGGGGGGTATCATTTAATAATAGTAGAGCATATACAATGCAACTTTGGGATAGAATGAAAGGGCATTTGTATCAATGGATTAAAAGATATGAGAATCAATGGAGTTGGATTACAATGGCAGTTGATGCTGAAAATAAAAAAATTCACTTTTATTTAAATGGTAGAGAAAGTGATGCAAGATTAGGAACTGGTACACAATCCCCATTATCATTTGATGAATCTTTGAAACGATATGGAATGGAGCCATTTAATATTGGTTATTCAAAATCTCCAAATGAAGTGTTTTTTAAAGGATACATTTCTGATATAAAATTATGGAATAGATGTTTAACTCAATTGGAAGTAAAAAATTTACATAAAGAAATTCCACAAGATAGTCTTATATTAGATTTTGATTTTGACAATGAATTCGAAGGACTTGATATGGTGGATGTAGTAAAGGAAAAAATTGAAATTCCACATACAGTATTACCATATAGACGAGATGGTAAATTCAAATGTTTACCACATCAAACAGAAGGATTGATTAAAATTGGTGGAATAGATAAATGGGCAAAAGGTGAAACTACCGCTCAAAATGAAAGAAGATATATACTTCAAATGCAACAGGGTAAAATAGACTATAAATCGGATGGAATTAATTCAATGAAATATGAATTATTATCAATAGATACTATATATAATAAACACAAATTAATAAACGTTAAAGCATAGTTATGGCATATAAAAAACCACTTTACGAAGAAGTAAAGAATAAATTGGATAATGTAGGACCTGGTATGTGTTTGGCAAAATGGACACAAGTTACGACCCACTTACATACGGGTCATAATCATAGTTGCCACCACCCAAATACACATAAAGTTTCCGAACAAGAAATCAAACGAAATCCATCAGCACTTCATAATACTCTTTTTAAAAAACAAAAAAGAAAAGAAATGATGACAGGTACAAGACCTACAGAATGTGATTATTGCTGGGGGGTTGAGGATAATTCGGATTTATATTCGGATAGAGTTTTTAAATCATCAGAAGATTGGAGTTGGCCTTTAGCAGACCAAATTATTAATTCAAATTGGAGAGATGATTTTAACCCACGTTATGTTGAAGTCGCATTTTCAAATGTTTGTAATTTTGCATGTTCATATTGTTCTCCTACATTTTCTACAAAATGGATGGAAGAAATTCAACAATATGGTGGATATAATACAACAGATAATTTTAATGATTTAAAACATTTGGCAGCTGAACAAAAAATGCCAATTCCACAAAGAGAATATAATCCATATGTTGATGCATTTTGGAAGTGGTGGCCAGATTTATATAGAGATTTACACACATTCAGAATTACCGGTGGCGAACCTTTGATGAGTAGAGATACTTGGAAAGTATTAGATTATATTATTGATGAACCAAATCCAAATAAGAATTTAGATTTTTCTATTAATACAAATTTAGGTGTACCCGATGAATTAATTACGAAATTAATTGAAAAATTAAAAAGAATTACCGAAGAAGATAAAGTAAAAGGATTTGTTTTATTTACTTCATGTGATGGTTGGGGAGAGCAAGCTGAATATATTCGTAATGGATTGGAATTTAATCGTTTTTGGAATAATGTAAATAGAATATTGAGAGAAGTTCCTAGAATCACCATTACCTTTATGGTAACATATAATATGTTATCAGTATTTAGTTTTGATAAACTAATTAAAGGAATATATGATTTAAAAAGAGAATATGCTGGAGATGATAGATATTGGTTATCACCGGTATTAATGGATACATCGTATTTAAGACATCCTCGTCATCAAACTGTTCAAATATTACCGCATCAATTTAAGCAAAATATATTTGACCAAGCTCAATTGGCATTTTATTATGGTATTCCATATTATTCAAAAGGATATGTAGGATTTTCTGATTTAGAAATTCAAAAATTAAAAAGAACATACGATTGGTCAATATCGCCAATTGATAATGGAGAATTACATAAAGCAAGATATAATTTTTACAAATTCTTCAGCGAACATGATAAACGCAGAGGAACTGATTTTTGTAAAACATTTCCAGAATTAGAAGAATTTTATCATTTCACAAAAGAAATACAATTATAATGTATAAAGTAAAACACAAAGAACCATTAATATTAGCAGATTTACCATGGTGGCCTCATAACGCTTATGGTATAATTGATACATCTGCTTTTTATGTAATGAATGAATCAAGTTGGACTATAAGTGGAACTTGGAAGAAAAGCGAAGATGATTCTCAAATAGATGAGATGGCTGGAATTTTTATGAGAAGAGGATTGCATACCGGCATTGTTTACAGAAAGCCTGATATGGTAATGTTGAATTTTTGGTATGTAGAAGATGATGAAGAAAAATATGCTGATAAAATAATTTTTTATAAGGATGAACAATTTTGGAATGAACCACATTTGTTTACATTAAATTGGGATGGAGAAACGCATACATATGAATTTTGGGTAGATGATGAATTAATTTATTCGGAAACACTTCCAGGTAAATTAAGAGATTATGTAAATGCACCTTATTTTATTGGAGCAGCCGATACAAAAGGAGATTTTAGTTGGGCACAAGAATGTTATACTGATTTCTTTATTGTTTCTAATAAAAAATTAGATGGTTCAGCTGTGAACGATTTTAGAAAAAATATAGATTCTCTTGTAAAAGAAAACAAATATGGATTCCGATGCTTAACTAAAAATGAATTGGGATTAATGTGTTGTTTTGATTTTAAAAATGAAACTGATTATAAATTTTGGGATATGACTGGAAATAATAATCACTTAATGAAATTTTGTAAGGATTTAGAAAAATTATAAATATGAAAATATTAATTACAGGAGGAGCAGGATATTTGGGTTCGGTTATTGTTGGGAAAATGTTAAATGCAGGGCATGAAGTTGTGGTATTAGATAAGTTGTTATTTAATCAAACATCGTTGTTACAATATACATCAAATTCAAAGTTTAAATTTATCTATGGAGATGTTCGTAATGTAACACTATTAGAACAACTTTGTAATGATGCAGAAGTTATTATTCCTTTAGCTGCTATCGTAGGATTTCCCGCTTGTGCATCTGACCCTAAATTAGCAAAAGAAATTAACTTTGACCAAATCTTTAATATTGTGAGATTTGCAAAAGATAAGAAGATTTTATACCCAAATACAAATAGTGGTTATGGAATTGGTGTAGGGCAAACCGAATGTACGGAAGAATCTCCACTCACTCCAATTTCAGTTTATGGTCAGACTAAATGCGATGCTGAAAACTTTTTAAGAGCAAATACATCAGCTATTACATTTCGTTTAGCAACTGTGTTTGGTGTATCACCTAGAATGAGAACTGATTTATTGGTAAATGATTTTACTTATAAAGCAATTACCGATAAATATATTGTTGTATTTGAAAAGAATTTCAAAAGAAATTTCATTCATATAGAAGATGTGGCATCTGCATTTCTTTTTATGTTGGAAAATTATGAAAAATATAGAGGAGAAATATTTAATGTTGGATTGAGTTCTGCAAATCTTTCAAAGCAAGAATTATTAGAAAAGATACAATCGCATGTAAAGGATTTTGCGGTATCATACAACGATTTTTATGAGGACCCTGATAAAAGAGATTACATCGTATCAAACGCTAAAATAGAAGCGACTGGGTGGTTGCCAGAATGGGATTTGGATAGAGGTATTAATCAACTTATTATGGGATATCAAATGGTAGTTCCAAAAATGGGTTCTGAATTTAGAAACGGATTTCCATTAGGATATGCACAAAATTTTTAATTATGAGTTCAAATTGGAAAGAGTTTGAAGTTACTCCATCAAAAACTTTTGGAAACGAAGTAGAAATATATACACCATCAATTTATAGAGAATATAGAGGTGAAATATTTACTACATTACATACCGAAGAGCATCCAGTTATGATGAAACTACCATTAAATATTACAGTACATGGTAGATTCTCTAAATCATATAAAGGTGTTTTAAGAGGATTGCATTGGGATAATAAAACTTGGAAATTAGTTCAAGCGGCAGTAGGAGATATTTATTTAGTGGTTTTGGATATGAGAAACGATTCTCCTACTTATGGTGAATGGGAATCGTTTATACTTTCAGAACATAATAGACAGCAAGTAATAGTTCCACCTGGATTTGCTAATGGACATTACGCATTAACCGATTGTATGTTTCATTATAATTTATTTTATGATGGAAAATATGTAGATGCAGATGAGCAAGGTGTTGTTAAGTGGAATGACCCTGAATATCAAATGGAATGGCCAACAAATAATCCAATTTTACAAAAAAGAGATAGATAATGCCTAAAATTTGGACATTTGGTGATTCATTTACAGCCGGTCATGGTATGAATGGTGAAATACCACAATATTCTAATGCGGATAAAGAATATAAATGGACAAAATTATTATCCAATGAATTAAAATACGAATTAAAAGATTTTAGTCAAAATGGTATACCAAACGAAAAAATTTTATTCAGAATAATTGAAAATTTAGCTAATTTTAATAAAGATGATATTGTTATAATACAAAGTAGTACAATAACTAGATACGAATTTCCATTTTATTTAAAAAAGAAACAAACGAAAGAAGTATCTGATGGATATATTTACTATTTAAATGAAATGGATGATATAACATATGATATGGTATATGATGATTTCGAATTGTATGATGGAAATTCCATAAGTGAGATGGAATTTAATGCTAGTAAGGATTTTATGAAATATATGATACCATCTACATACTATTATAGAAGAAATGTTGTAAATTTAGTAAACATAGTTAAATATTTACATCAAATGAATATTGTAAAAAATGTAATTTTTTGGAATTTGGAATCAATTAGGACTGATAAAATTCCAAATAAAAAACCTCTATTATTTAATATATTTGATGATTATTCTGATATGTATGAGTTATCTTTGCATGATGATATTCATACTGGCATAGATACATTTGATTATGGTTGGTTGACAATATTTCGTAAATTACAATTAACTATATGGGATGATAGTAATAAATCTATATATGATTTTCATTTATCAAAAAATGGGCATATTTGGTTTACTAATTTTATTTTAAAAAAATTAAATATAAATAAAAGAATTAAACCACAAAATATATTATGAAATACGATTTAATAGTTTCGGTAGGATGTAGTTTTACAGAAGGAGGTGGTTTAGATAACCCTGATATTTATAAATTCCTAAATAATATAAATGATGATGTAGATTATTCATATCCAAATGAATTACCATTAAAATATAAAGCAAATAATAATTATGTAGCTTATTTAGCTAAGTTATTAAAATGTGATTATATAAACTTATCGGAATCTATGTCATCAAACGATTTAATTTTTGATAAAACATACAATTATTTTAAAAATAAAAATGTAGTTAATAATGTATTATTCATTGGACAGATTACGATGTTTTCCAGGCAACATGTTTACTACGATTATACAAAAGAATTTAAAAAATTAAATAAATTAAATTTTTCAGAACCACCATTTGAAAATAAAAAAGAATATTCGCATTTATATGAATATTATAAAAATTATCTATCATTTGTATATAATGAAGATATTGCATTAAGAAATATTGAAAAAAATATAGAATTATATACTGTTTGGTTAAAAAGGAAAGGAGTGTATCCACTATGGTTATCATACGATGGTGATTATACTCAATTTGCAGAATCAGAACATTTTATTAAATTTGATGGTGATAATTTGGGTTCATATGCACAAAAAAACAAATTAAGATTAATAGATGTTCTAAATTGTCCTGTTCCTGATTTACATCTTTCATTGGAAGGACACAATGTTGTAGCAGATATAATTTATCAAAGAATAAAAAATTTAAAAACAAAAGTTATATGATAGAAAATTTAAATCAATATCCAATTGTAAGAGATATTGAACAAACTGCTCAAACATTAATTGATTTTGAAAATCTTATAGTAAAGCATTGGGAAGATGCAAAAATTAGAGGACCTATTCATTTATCAAATGGAAATGAAGAGCAATTAATTGAGATATTTAAACGAATATCTAAAAATGATTGGGTATTCAGTACATGGCGTTCTCACTATCATGCTTTATTAAAAGAAGTGTGTCCTGTTTGGATTGAGGAGGAAATTCTTAAAGGAAAATCTATAACATTATGTAATTTTGATGAAAAGTTTTACTCATCTGCGATTGTAGGTGGAACTTTATCTATTGCATTAGGTGTAGCAATGGGATTAAAAGAAAAAGGAAGTGATGAGAAAGTTTGGTGTTTCATAGGAGATATGTCTTTTGAAAGTGGTATATTCTATGAGGTTCATAAATACGCAAGAAACTTTGATTTACCACTTTATTTTGTAGTCGAAGATAATGATGTTTCAACCTACACACCAACGGAAGCAACTTGGAATAAAAAAAGAGAAGTACCATCCGATGTAATATATTATAAATATAAATCAAAATTTCCGCATTATGGAACTGGAAAATGGATTGCCTTTTAAATTTTATTTTGAAAATGTAGATAAATTTGGTAGAATATTGCCAAATAATTTATCTATTGATGAAATTTCAAATTATAATTCAAAGTGTTCCGATGATTATCATTGGAATCATTTTGAAATGGAAAGAAATACTGAAAAATTATTAGGAACTGTATATAGAGGATATGTAGAAACATCTAAATTAAGTACTACTGATATAAATAATGATGATGTATTGGCGTATTTATGCGAATCGTACACTCCACCTGTATATTATGGTGATAATTTTATTAAAAATATTTCAAAAGAAGCATTATTAAAATTAAAAGAAGGCAAATTAATTGTAATATTTAATTGGTTTGGAGAACCACTATACGATACTACATTTAATATTTTTATTGAAAATATGTGCAATGAAAATGATATTGATATATCTAATTTTTTTATATTAACAAGTGCAAATAACATAAAAAATACATCTAAGATAAATTATATATCTGACCATTTTTTCTTATCCAATTCAGCAAAATCTTTGAAAACATTTTTAAAAAACAAAGTAGTGGAAGGGTGGGAATTTGAATATCAAAATGAAATAGTTGATTATGATGTTTTTAATTTTAAAAAAACAAAACATTTTTTATCGTTAAATAGGCAAGTAAATAGACCTCACCGATATTCTTTGGGATTACTTTTGGAAAAATATAATCTATGGGATTTAGGATATTTTACATTTTTAAATCTACCAGAAGAACAAACGCAGGCTATTGAATGTATGAGTCAATCGGATTTTGATTCATACGATGATATACATACAAAATTTACATCAAAATTACCAATAGAAATTGACACAATATTTTTAAAAGATAAAAGTACTATGTCAAGTTTTCCAACATCAACGACTTATTTTAAAAAAAATTACCAAGATACGATAATCAATATCGTAACTGAAACTACATTTACAAACAATGTAGTTTTTATATCAGAAAAAACATTCCATCCAATAATCAATTTACAACCATTTATAATATTAGCATCAAATGGTCAATTGGCTGAATTGAAACGATTGGGATTCAAAACATTTTCGCATATAATCGATGAATCATATGATGATGAAGAAGATTCGCATAAACGATTTAAGAAAGCATCGGATGAAATATTGAGGTTATCAAAAATGTCAATTGACGATATGAATGAGTTATTTTTATCTTGCAAAGATATATGTATATACAATAGGAATCATTTATTATCATTTACAAAATATAATGTATTTGAAAATAGTTTACAAAAAATAAAAAAAATATGGAATTCAAAGGAAAAAAGATTTTAGTTACAGGGGCAAATGGATTAGTAGGATTGCCAGCAGTTAAAAAATGTTTAGAAGAAGGTGCTGATAAGGTATATGCAGTAGACCTTAAATTTAGTGAAAATTTAGAATTTTTACAAAAACAATATCCGCAAGGGAAATTGACATTAGTAAAAACTGATTTAACTTATTTATCACATTGTGAAGAATTATTTACAATGAATGATATTAATATTGTATTACATATTGCAGGAGTTAAAGGTTCACCTGCTCGTTCATCAACACAACCTGCGGATTATTTATTTCCAATGTTAATGTTTAATACCAATATGATTAAAGCATCGTTTGATGCAAAAGTTGATTGGTTTGTGTATCTTTCATCGGTTGGAGTTTATAAGCCAGCGGATGTAATGAACGAAGAAGATATTTGGTCACAAGAAGAAACTTGGGCATCAACTCCATCTCGTTTAGATTGGCATCCAGGTTGGACAAAGAGAATGGGAGAACTTACTTTGGATTCATTGAGAGTTCAGTATGGTTGGGATAATTGGACTGTAATTAGACCATCTAACATCTACGGAACAAACGATAACTTTGCACAAGATGCAACTGTAATCTCTTCTAACATTTGGAAGTTATTTAATGTAGAAGGGGATGATATGGTTTGTTGGGGTGATGGTTCATCTAAAAGAGATTTTGTATTTGGTGATGATGTGGCACAAGCATCGATTGATGTAGTTAAGAAAGAAGTTAGAGATATTATTAACTTTGGATGTGCAGAAGCAGTATCAATCAAAGATACAATTGAAACAATTGTTGAATGTTATACTGAAATCACAGGTAAAACTAAAAATATAGTTTGGGATTCTACAAAAACAAACGGAGACCCAATCAGATGTTTAGGTTCTAAAAAACAAAAACAATACGGAATTTTACCACAAACATCTTTAAAGGAAGGATTAACAAAATCAATTTTAGAATATAAAAGTAGATTATAATGAAGCATTTGGTAACATGTGGATGTTCATTTACTAGAGCCGGTAGAATTAACATAGATGTAACGGATAATAATATTATATCCGAAGATGGTAGAGATATTGATTCGGAGCGTGAATTTTATTATTATCCGCATCAAATTCAAATAATGTATCCTGATATAAATGTTATCAATGTAGCAAATGTTACAAATGATAATCAGGTAATAGCTAGAACTATAATTTATAAAATAGAAAAATTAAAAAAACAAGGTATATCTACGGATGATATATCGGTTATAGTACAATGGTCTTCATTTTATAGAAATGCATTTTTTGTATCACCATCTAAGCAATTAGAAAATCCAAAATTAAAATTAGAGCAACATCGTAGAAGATGGAATGATGATTATGCCCATATCAATGATTTTGTAGAAGAGAAAAATGAAATAGGAGAAAACGGATATTATTTTTTATCAGGTGGATTTGGTATGGACCATATTAATAATCCAATGAAAAAATTTACAGAATTATATTTAGGCCATTTACATTCGTATGAGGAAAGATTATTGGTTTTTTTAGAAACTATTAATCTATTGCAAATGTATTTAAAATCAAATGGTATAAAATATAAAATGTTTAATATAGCCAATAATTTTTCGGATACATATGTATTAAATTGTTTGAATGGCGGTGGTTTTCCTGATTTTAGAACTTCAAATACATCCAACAATCAGTTAAAAGAAATTTTGGTAAATAAATATATTCCAAACACTTGGAATGATGATATGAAGTATTTCGATAACCCATATTTAAAGTATTATTTTGAAATGATAGATTGGGATAAATTTTGGTTCTACGAAGAAGAAGGTTTACATAGATATGGTGGTGTAATAGAATGGGCTATTAGAAATTTTAACATAGATGATAAAAATATTCCAAATGGTTATAATAATGTATTGTTTATGGAGCAATCTAAAAATGGAATAGCTTTTCAATCTATCCAAGAAATGATAGATAATTATGAAGAATGGCGAAATCCATTGGGACATGTTTCTGCTAGGATGTATAATAAATTTATTAAAGAAGTTATTTCTAAATGGAATTTAATTTAATTTGGTAATATGAAATATTTTTCTTATCTTTGTAAATTATGAAAAACGAAATTTTAGAAAAAGGATATGCATCATTTGATATAACAAATGAAGAAGAATTAAATCTTCTTTCATTGATTTATGATAAAATATCTAAAGATAACTTTCATACTTTAAAAGTTTCGTATAATGATATTAAATCTGACCACTATGTGCCATATGATAGTTTTTCAAATTTAAATAAAGTAAAAAATGAAATATTAACCAAAGATAATTTAGCGCAAATATGGTTCGCTACATACGATAAATCAAACGAAGTTTCAAATTTATTAAAAAGTGTTTTTTCAAAATACTATGATAATACAGATATTCAAATTTTAGATTCCATAACACTATATAATGAGGGGTGTTTTATAGTACCACATATTGATGGTAAAGACCTAAATAGAATTGCGGGCATACTAATATATCTTAATAAGGATTATAATGAACAAAATGGTGGAAATTTAATTTTAAAAAATGAAATTAAAATAATACCCGAATATGGTAGAGTTGTAATAATAGATTATACTCAAAATTCAGTTGAGCATGAGGTTACTAAAGTAATCGAAGGAGAACGATATGCAATATGTGCATTTATACATAAAAAACAATAATATGAAAAAAACAGACAAAATTTTAGTTACAGGGGCAAGTGGATTTATTGGTTCACATTTATTACGATTACTATATGAGAAAGGATATAGAAATCTTCGTTCAACATCATTTAGTAGAGATTTGAGAAACGATTTCGAAGGTACATCCGAAGTAGAACATATCAAAGGCGATTTACAAACAGCAGAATTTTGTGAATTAATCAGTAAAGATGTTGATGTAGTATTTCATTGTGCAGCTAATACATCAAATGCATTGGATACAAAATTTAATCCATTATTACATGTTACTCCAAATGTGGAAATGAATGCGAATCTAATGGAACAAAGTTGGAAAAACAAAGTTCGTAAATTTTTATTTATTTCATCAAATACAACATACCCAGATATGGGAACTGAATTTTGTACTGAAGATATAAATGTTCATGCAACTCCATTATTGCCTGTCTATAAAGCAGTTGGTGGTATGAAGAGATATGGTGAAATGTTATGTGATTTCTTTTCTAATCAGATTCACGAACCAATGCAATGTTTGATTGTTAGACCTTCTAACGCATTTGGACCAAATGATAAATTTGATTTTGAAAAGTGCCATGTTACTCCGGCAAACATCCGTAAAGTAGCAGATGGTTTAAATCCAATCCCAGTTTGGGGTGATGGTACGGAAGTAAGAGATTTATTGCATGTTGAAGATATGGCAGATGGTTTTATTTTTGTAGCAGAAAATAACGATACATATGATATTTTCAATGTATGTTATGGTGAAGGATTTACAGTCAACGAAACGCTTGCAACAATTAAAGAATTGGATAATAATACAAACCCAATTGAATATGTAAATAATAAAGCACCAATGATTCCTATCCGTTTATTATCTTCTAAAAAGATTAATGATTTAGGTTGGAAACCAAAGAGAAACTTAAAAGAAGCTTTGAAAGAAACAATTGAGTGGTATAAAGCAAATAAACATTTATATAACCCTGATTCAAGACCATAATTAAATTTATGCGTGGTATTATATTTGCAGGTGATAGCTTTACTTGGGGACAGGGGTTATATTTCTATTCGGATTTAGATAACAAAAATTTATCCGATATTAAATTTAATAATTTTAATTTATCAAATATAACCCCTGCACAAATAAAATATATGGAATCAACTAGATTTGCAAGATTGGTTGCAAATGAATTTAATACATTTGAAGTAGTTAAAAAATATAATGGAGGTACTGATTATCAATCTATTGAATTTATAGAAAATACATTAGGATTAAAAGGTGAGGGAGATATCAATAGATTTTTATACCCAGAACAATTTAAACCAATGGATTTTAATTTTATTATATTTCAAACTAGTCAATCTATGAGAAATCCATATAAAATAATTTATGATGATAAAGAATTAATTTTTGAAAATGGTGTATACAATTCATCAGATAGTGCTACTTTTGATATTTTTTATAAATGGTTAAAAAAATCAAATATATCATTTGATGATTGGTATAATTCATTTATTATTTCAAATATCACATATATTAAAAATAAATTATTATTTTATGAAAGTAAATTTAAAATAAAAACAAAATTATTATGTTGGACAAATGAATATTTCCCACACATAACAAATGATACATTTTTATCAAATAGACTTATAAAATTAAATTACAACAATTTAAATTTTAAAAGTATAATCGATTTGATGGAATTTGAAAGTGAATTCGAAATTTCTAAAAATAAAAAATATTTTGGAAATACTCCACCAAATGATAACCATTCTTCATTAGAATGTCATAAAATTATAGCAAATAGCATTATAGAAAATATTAAAAATACAAAAAATATATTATGAGTACACCGCAATATTCTCCATATAAAGATGCATTAACTAATGCAATGACTACATTAGCAAAGTTAAATGATACAATATTTATTGGACAACAAATAGTTTATGCTGGAAATCCAATGAGTACTACATTAGATGGTGTTTTAAAGGAAAAAATGATTGAAGTTCCCGTTATGGAAGAAACTCAAATGGGAATGAGTTTAGGATTAGCAATGGCTGGTAATAGAGTAGTTACATTTTATCCTAGATGGGATTTTATCATATCAGCAACAAATCAATTGGTAAACCATGTTGATAAATTTGAAACAATGACTGGTAAACGAATGAATATGATTATTAGATTGGGTAAGGGTTCAGATAAACCACTTGACCCTGGTCATCAACACAAAGGTAATTATTTTGATGAATTTAAATCAATTTGTAAAAATATTGAATTTCACGATTTAAAAACTCCATCCGATATAGATTTAGCTTATAAATACGCTACCGAAAATGGTGGAATACATCTATTAGTAGAATATCCTGAATTATATTATGTATAGTAAACAAAAAATAGTAGTTGGGTATGATATATTATTTCCATATAATGAAGTACCAAATTGTTTAAATCCAAGATATTTGGATTTTGCATATCATACTGATTGGAATTTTGATTCATCTGAAAATTATTTTAATGAAAAGCATAAAGCCATTTGGTCTGTTTTTAATGCAAGATTTAATGTACAATTAAATGATGAAGAAGGTAAACCAGGTTATTTTGGAATAGAAACTCGTTCTGTTCATAGTATTATAAGAGAAAGAGAGCGTGGTAATTGCTATGATTGGTATTATTTAATAGAACCATATGGTGATATTGCAAATTTTTTAGGATTAAATAAAACTTCTCATAATATTCCATTTTCAAAATTTATACCATCGAAAACACTAGAAGAGATTAGAGATTGGGGAGGAAAATTGGTTATTAATTATGTAATTGATGGTAATATTTCAAAATATCAATTAATAAAATTATATAAATGTTTAAATTCTTTAAATTTACCACCTGATAAAATTATTATATGCCATAATGATTTTAATTTAGAAAGAATGATGAGACCAATTTGGGGTTCATCTATGCCAAAATTGATTCATTTTTGTTGGTCATTAAATTCAAAAGCAGAAGAGTATTTTAAAAAATTAAATCAAGATGATTATAGTTTTTGGGCTGAAGAACAAAAGCAAACTACATATAATTTTTTAGAAATGGATGAAGTTTCTAATTTTGAAAATAAAAAATATAAATTTAATAATTTAAATAGAAGAATACGGATGCATAGAGCTAATGTATTACACTTCTTATGGAAAGAAAATCTGATAGAAGATAATTTAATTAGTTATGATGCTACATTATTTACAGAAGGTGGAATGGATGAATTATTAAATAGATTGGGAAAAGAAGAATCCGATGAATTTATAAATTATATAAAAGCAACATCACCAAGAATAGTAGATTATGCAAATTTAGATAATGTGTGGGGTTATGGATTTGAAAATAAAGAAGTATATTTAAATTCATTAATATCAATTGTATCAGAAACTTTATTTTACGAAGAAAGTGGATATCTTTCTGAAAAAATTTGGAAACCAATTGTACATGGGCATCCATTTATATTGGTAGGACCTGTCAATTCTTTGAAATTTTTAAAACAAATGGGATTTAAAACATTTCATCCATTTATAAATGAATCATATGATAGTCAAAAAGACCCAAATATTAGACTTAATATGATTTTTGATGAAATAAAAAGATTAAATAGTTATTCAATAGAAGAACTTAAAAATATTGTAAACGAATTAATACCCAGAATTAAACACAATAAACAATTAATGTATGATATTGGTAGTAAAAAAATATCATTAGACCATAATCATTTTCTGGCATTAACAAACAAAGAAAACTTAATTAGTAAACCAAAAATAGAAATATTATGATAAATCCATTTAAATTTCTGAAAAATTTGTACGATAGTTACAAAATGAAAAAAAGAATTAAGAAAAAATTGGAAGAACTTAAAAAAAGAGACCCATTTGTTTATAAAAACTTCTAAACTTAAACTTTGGAATATTTATATGTATGAATTTGAACGAAGTAGATAAGCCGAAAGTAACAAAGACCGTAGTAGTATACTCCGGTCGTTTTCAACCATTTCATAAAGGACATTATTTATCTTATTTAAAACTATGTCAAAAATTTGGTAAAAACAATGTTTATATTGGCACGTCCAACGACACTTCTGGTCCAAAATCACCATTTAATTTTAATGAGAAGGTTAAGATAATGAATACAATGTTTGGTATTCCAACAGACAAAATAGTTCAAGTTCGTAATCCATATGCTCCAAAAGAGATACTTTCTAAATTTGATGGTAAAACAACTCAATATATTGCAGCAGTTGGAGAGAAAGATGCAAATAGATTAGCAGGTAAATATTTTAAACCATATAATGGTAAAGCTGGATATGGTTATGAAGAAATTGGTTATGTTTATCCCGTACCAGCCGAATCAAATCCAATTAGTGGAACAGATGTTCGTAATTGGTTAGGAAAAAATGGTAAAGATAAAGAAAAGGGATTTTTAAAAGCATATCCAAAATTTGATAAAGAAATTTTTAAAATGATAACAGGTAAATTAAACGAATCGGTAAATACTAATCCAACTGATAAATTAAGACCAGAACCACATCCTACAAGACATGAAACGGAACATCCTTCAAATGAGCCGGATTGGTATAATAAAGAAGATATGTATGACCCTATTTCAGAATTAATAGGTAGGGCCGCAATGGAAGAAATGTTTGAAGAATTTACTCGAACATATTTCAAAGAAGAATCTGAAGGAGAAAAGATGGGATTAGTCCATTTAGGTGGAGGATATTATGGTAAAGATAAAGGACAACCTGCTACTCATAAGTCTGAAAATGGTAAGTTAAGAGCATTGACTCCCGCTGAAGCAGCTGCTGAAAAGCAAAAGCATATGGCTAAAGGACCAAGCGATGCACCTGCTAACGAACCCAAACCATCTCAACCAGGTCAACCTGTTAATAAAGGAGCAACTGCTCAAGGTAAAGTAGATAAAAAGAAAGAAGAACCAACCGCAGATAAAAAAAGTGGAGAAGATGCTGGAAAACAAGCGCCTCCTCCTGAACAAAAATTAAGTGGAGCAGAATTAAAATCTTCTGCAGAAATGAGTTCTGATGAAAAGAAATCTGCTGAAGTAAAGGAGAAATTAAATCATGCTATGGCTGATTTATCCGATGATGATAAGAAAGCAGCTGATGAAGCTAACAACCCTGAATCCGAAATGAGAAAGGGTTGGTATGAAAAATTAAATGATTGGACTGGTGATAAACTACATAAAGTAGGTAAAGCGGTTGGACATGTAATTGCACATAAAGTAGACCAATATAAAGAATTTGGTAAGGGGATGTACTCATTAGCAACTTCAGGTAAATTGGGTACAATAACAGATGAAGAAACTGGTAAAAAGGTACACTGGTCTGATTACACTAAAAGTGGTTCAGCTGAAGATGGATGGGGAGATAAAATGAAAGAGGTGCCTGTTTATAAAAAAGACCATCACGGACATGATGTGCATGATGAAGATGGGAATCCAGTACAGGCAACCGATTGGAGAGGTAGACCAAAAACACAAAAAGAACCTGCATTCAGAGATGATTTATCTCCGAGAGAATTAGCATTAGCAAAAAAGTCTTGGTACGAAAGAAGTGAACAATTAAAAGGAATAAAAGGAACAGCAATGGATGCCGCTGTTATGTGTGCTAGTATGGCAGTTGCTGGAGCTGGAGTAGGAGCTTTAGCAGCTAAAGGACTTGGTACAACTGCAAATGTAAGTGCATTCGCGGGACAAAGTGTTGGACATGCGGCAATGCATGGTGCAACCCATGCGTTTACATCGGGAGGTGGATATTTTGCAGGACATTTAGGTAAAGATATGATTAAACATGTTGCCTTTGAATCTGTAGGCGCAGGAGCAAGTAAAGCAGGTGTCGGTGGTGCATTGTTGAGTATTGTAACGGGTGGAATTGCAGAAAGTATGGATTCGGTACAACCAAATCCACAAACTATGATGATGAACCTAATGAAAAAAATAGGTGAAAGAATGGGAACATTTAAGATGACTGATGAACAAATGTTGGCATCTATTGAATCATATAAAAAGAATAAGCCAGAATCGGATGCAAAAAATGCAGCTATGGATTTGATGAAAGAAGATTTATCTGATTCTAAAAAACAAAATATAGAACACTTTGTAGAATTTGCAACTAAAAGATTAAAATTACAAGAAACTCCAAATGTAACATTAGTTGGTGGAAAAGAATATGGTAATATTAAATCATCTTTAGGTGGATACAATCCAACCGATAAAACAATATATGTTGCAACTGAAGGAAGATTAACTGCCGATATCCTACGAACAATCGCACATGAAATGGTTCATAGAAAGCAAGATGAAATGGGATTCATAAAAGATTCGGTAAATGATGGTAGAGATGGTTCTCCAATAGAAAATCAAGCTCATTCAGTTGCTGGAATTTTAATGAGAGAGTATGGTAGAATCAACAAACAAATATATAACGAAGATGTTAATGTGGATGTTGATAAAGGTGATGAAGTTTTAATGGGTAAGTTTAAAAACAAAAGAGTTACTGTTAAAGATATTGGAACTGATGACCATGGGATGCCAACAATCAATGGTAAACAAGCAACTACATTCCGAATCCCAAGAGGTGAAAATGTAAATGAAGTTGGTTCAAACGATTGGAGATTTAAAGCAATTATGAAAATGTGGGATAAAGCATCCTCATTTGGTAGAAAGAAAATTGGAGTAGCAGTTTGTAAAAATCCAAATGCAAATAGAAATGATGTAGCAAGAGAATTAAGAAATTTTGGATATAGAGATATTACAAGTGTTGGTGACCAATTAGGTTTAGACGAAAAAAAAAATCTAAATGAAAAATTATCTCAATCCAATTTAAATAGTGTTGAAAAATATGCCGATAGAGAATTATCACCTGCTGATATAGAATTTAGTAATCATTTTTTCGATAGAGTAAATGATACTCGTAATGGCAAAGAAATATCAGAACCAGAATTGACTGGGTTCTTCAAAAGATTAGCAAGACACAAAAAGGAATTTTTATCATTTTTAGATAAATACAATCAAATTGTAGTTAAAGATGATAGAAGTGATATCAATATTCCATTTGTAAAGATGGCAAATAAAGTTATTGCTAAAACCGTAATGAGAAAGGATGATTTTAAAACATCATCTCCTACATTGGTGAATGAACTTACACAGGGATTATTTGCCGGTAAAATTAAAATAGGTGGACAGCCTGTTGAAATTGAAGTAGAATTATTAGGAGCTGATAACAAAACAAAAGAATTTTTAACTAAAGTAATTCACATTGATAAAAAATATCAAAGTAAATTGCCAATAGGTTCAGAATTCAGAATTCCTGCAAGAATATTCAGAATGCCAGGCGGTGGTTGGCATAAAATCAAATCATCTGCGTTTAAAGAAACTATAAATGAAGCACTTAAATGGGAAACCGAAGTGTTTGATAAATGTTTACATGGCGAAGTTCCATTATCATTAAATATCGTTAAAAAATTAGTAGACCCAATAGTTGCAAAATCATTGCATGTAACAGATATTGATAATTTATCAAAAGTAGCAGCATTAGAAGGAACTAAAAAATCAATTTCTACATTTAATAAAACTACAAAGACTGGCAAAATTGCACAAGGTAAAGGATTGTGGACAAAGGGTGGCGTAATTGTATCAATGACAGGAACTGTATTGGCACAAAGTATTCACGATTTATGGACATACCCTGATAAGCAAGGTAGAAGATGGATTGAACCAGGTGCTATGTTTGGAAATCCAAATAGAGAAATGCACCAAGTTTATAATTTTGCACCTGAATTAAAACCATACAAAGAAAAATATCAGAAAGAATATTTTGATGGTACAATTTCAAATGCAGAAAAAGCTGAATTCATAAAGAAATATTTTGAAGCAGCTGAAAAGTTTATGTTGAGTAAGAAAAAAGAATTTGTGGATAGATATTCAAATGCTAACACATTATATTATGAATCAGATTGGAATGAAGTAGTTCTTACCAATATTAAAATTGAAAAGATTTTAATTATTCCATCCGATGAAGATGAAAAAGAAATACAAAAAGTAAAACAAAAATATCATAATGTAGAGATTGCAAAGAATGAAGCTGATATTGAAAACTTTATTAACAATAATGGTGGTAAAGTATTGCATGAATCGGTAACTCAATCTAAAGAAATATTATCCGAAGGTGGTGCATATGGCCATATGTCACATCCGTTTGATGATATGGATTTAACTTTTGGTGATTTAAAAAAGATTATCAAAGGAGCATTAACGGGTAATTTAGAATTGACAAGAGAGAAAACTGATGGACAGGCATTAGCAATCAGTTGGAAGAATGGTAGATTAATTGCGGCTCGTAATAAAGGACATTTACAAAATGCCGGAGCAAATGCAATGGGTATAGAAGATGTGGCATCAAAGTTCGCAGGTAGAGGTGGATTAACCGATGCTTACAACTTTGCTATGAGAGATTTATCTGCAGCAATTAGTTCATTATCTGAAGCACAACGAAAAAAGATATTTGATGAAGGTAAATGTTTTATGAATTTGGAAGTAATATGGCCAACTTCAGTAAATGTTATTCCTTACGGACAAGCATTGTTAGTATTCCATAATACAACTTGTTATGATGAAAAGGGCGTTGCTATTGGTGCAAATCAGGGAGCAGCAACGATGTTAGCAGGGATGATTAAGCAAGTAAACGCTGATGTTCAATCAAAGTATACAATACAAGGTCCACCTGTAACAGAACTACCTAAAAAGGAGGAGTTAAGTTCAAAACAAACAAAGTACCTTACTCAATTACAAAAGCTACAATTTCAGTTCCAATTATCCGATAAGGATGGTGTATCGGAATATCATCAAGCATGGTGGGAAGATTTTGTAAATAAGAGTGGTGTTAAATTACAAAAATTAGAAAAAGAAGCATTAGTAAGAAGATGGGCATTTTATGATAAATCATTCCGTTTAAATACAATTGCTGATAAAGATGCTCAAAAATGGGCAATTGAACACGATAAAGTAAATGTAGCAAAACAACAAAAAGATAATGTTAGACAATTTGAAGAAATATTTTTGGGTGTTGGGGCAGATGTTCTTTCATTTATGGGTTCAGTTCTAACTGTAAACCCAGATGCGGCAGTTCGTAATATGAAGGATAGATTAAAATCAACCGCAGAAAAAGTTAGAGGAAGTGGTGACCCATCTAAAATAGCTAAATTAAAAATGGAATTGAGTAGATTAGCTAGTATTGGTGGTAAAGATAAGATAGTTCCAAACGAAGGTATTGTGTTTGTTTACAAAGGAAATACTTACAAACTTACAGGCACATTCGCACCATTAAATCAGATATTAGGTATTTTTTACGAATAAAAAATTATATATATACATATATACAAAGGTTATTAAATAAAGAATTATGGCAAAAAGAAAAAGTTTTGAAGAAAAAAACAAACACATTCACAAATCTCGTAAACTAATTATAGATACGGTATTTGGTAGAACCGATGATAATCAGAATGTATTTGGTTATGAAAAAGAAGCCGAAAAGAAGAGAGAAGTTGGTGAAAAGTGGGTTGATAACGAAGGTAAAGAGTGGGAACAAAAAGAAGGATTTAGAATTAATTCCACTAAAATGGATGAGGTTAGAGAATTCTTACAAAAAATAACAACCTGTTCAGCGGAAGATTGTAAAACTATAAAATATAGTACCGCTGATAAGAAATTAATTGTTAAAACAGGATTATGTGCAACTTGTTTGGCAAAGCAGGAAAGTGTTTTAAGAGCAGATGGAACTTGGCCTTTTTATGAAGATTATAAAATATCTTTAAATAAATTGGCTCAAGTTAGAGAATTAAAAGCACAATATGAAGAGGCATTGGATGGTATAAAACAACAAGTTGAAATGGTTAATGAAGATGGAACTATTAGTAAATGGCAATGGGATATTGATATTGAAAAAGTAAAATCTGATATTAAAAACGATATTGATGGTGCATATACGGCAATAGAATTATTAATTCAACGTATTTCACTATTAGAAAATAAGTTACGGGAATTAAATCATTCGGAATTAATAAAAAACTAAATTATGAAAAAATTCTTAAACATTAAGAACATTGCAATTGTAGTATTAATAGCAATTGTATTATTGGAATTATTTAACCCAGGTGGGGTTATGCCGGGAAAAACTATTAGAGTAAATGGTAAGGCTTATGAAGTTATCAAACACGAAATTGATACAATTGATGTAATCAAAACTAAAGTAGTAACAAAAAAAGGTGAAGATATCTATCACGAAACAATTGTAGAAAAAGAAGTTAAAGTACCTGTAAATGTAGATACTAACGCAATATTAAAAGATTATTATTCAAAAGTATTATACAAAGATGTATTGGTATTACCTGATTCATTAGGAACAATTGCAGTAACCGACACTATTTCACAAAACAAAATATTGGGTAGAACATTTAATGCAAATGTAAAGCAAAGAACTATTAAAGAAACTACAATCGTAAAAGAATTGCCTAAAACAAAAGTATTCTACGGATTTGAAGGTGGATTTAACAAACAAGATGTTGTATCGCATGTAGGTATGGGAATATTACTTAATACAAAATCTGATAAAATATTTAATTTAGGTATTGGTGTTGCTAATAGAGTAGTAGATGGTACAAATGGTGGATTGACTCCTTACATCAATGGCGGTGTTTATTGGAAAATCCGTTTAAGAAAATAATATGGCAGTTCAAGGGAAACCAACGAAAAGTCTAAAAGAAATAATTGCTGAAGAGTATCGTAAATGTGCGGCTGACCCCATTTACTTTATGAAAAAGTATTGTGTTATTCAACATCCGGTGAGGGGGAAAATTCCCTTTCACCTTTATCCTTTCCAGGAGGATTGTTTAACGGACTTTAAAGAAAACCGATTTAATATTATCCTTAAATCTCGTCAATTAGGGTTATCAACTCTATCGGCTGGATTCATTCTTTGGAAAATGATATTCAATCAGGATTTCAATGCGTTGGTTATTGCAACAAAAGTTACGGTAGCTAAAAACCTTGTAGAAAAGGTTAGGGTTATGCACGATTTATTACCTATATGGTTAAGAGATGGTGGAACGGCTGCGGCTGAAGATAACAAACTATCACTTAAATTAAAGAATGGTTCGCAAGTAAAAGCAATCGCATCTTCTCCAGATGCAGGACGTTCTGAAGCCTTATCACTATTAGTTGTGGATGAGGCGGCATTCATTAGAGATATCGATGAAATTTGGTTATCAGCACAATCAACTCTATCAACGGGTGGTTCTGCTATTATTCTTTCTACACCAAATGGTGTGGGT